>Ga0180432_10000062_pt1 | contig 155386 bp, 202 predicted proteins | sample SS_ome_10_FD_132414 | JGI IMG/M metagenome (GOLD analysis project Ga0180432, IMG submission 132414) | Hypersaline lake sediment archaeal communities from the Salton Sea, California, USA - SS_1_MS_2 metaG | ecosystem: Environmental > Aquatic > Non-marine Saline and Alkaline > Hypersaline >... | reverse complement strand
TCTTCGTCTTCTTCACCTTCGTCTTCATCATCAACATCGTCAGCGCCTTCATCCTCGTCCTCATCGTCCACACCATCAGCGTCAACTTCTTCATCAGTTCCATCCAACTCGACTTCTTCTTCTTCCTCTTTTACAGCAACATCTTTCTTTCGCGTTTTAACTTTTTTCGGAACAGGTGCATTACCGCTATCTGCTCCTACTTCGTAAAACACGTCTCTTTCGACTGAATACACAGGTAAAGGCTTGTTGCCCTTATAGGAACTAACAAGAAACTTATCAAGCATCTGCATTTTGACGTATTCCTTAAACCTCGCGTTATTGTCAGGCACATCCACGATAAATATACCGACGTTAATAGCGCCTGTGGCAGTGTCAAACATCTTTGCGATTGGTTCGACACGCAGAGATTTAAGACCCTCATGAAAATTAACCGCATGTGGTGTAGGGTTGTAAAGAAGCATACTAAGACCTCCTGTTTCAACAAGTTAAATATTTAGGTAAAAGGGGTTGAAAACCATAATCCCAACCCCTTTATACCATAATTTTACTACGGAGTAATGTTAATTCGCTTAAACATTCTTCCGTTTACTAACTTCATTCCAAACTTCGACGCCATAGCACGTCTAGTCAAGAAATCCTCAAACGTATATTCTGGTGTAAAGTAGAACATACGGTAAGGAGCATAAATCAAGCCAGCTTCGATAAAATCTCCGCCTTTATACCCAACAAGGATATTACCATTTGCAGAAGCACCTGGCAGAGCAGCTAAGTAACGTTCCTTGTAAATCGGCACGCCGTTAAGTGTACCCATTTGATAAGCACCGACGGCTCCCCTAGGCATAGCCATTTTTTCGAAACCTTTGATAGACTCAATAATAGCAGCTGCTTGAGAGTCGACAATTGCCCACGATACCTCACCGCGATGTGTATCCTCGTAAATCTGTTCTGCCGCTTCGTTAATAGGAACTTTTACGTCTCCGTAATGTTCAACCCTACTAATAGCACCAGGAACAGTTTTAGAGAATGTAGCTACAGCAGCACCAGCCGCCGTCCACATTTTCTCGATTAAGCGTCTGTCAATTTCCGCAGCAACTATAGCCGCCATTCCAGAACGCAAGATACCAGAAATATCGCCGCCAAACTGAGCACGATACTCGTAACCAGCGTCCATAGAGTAACGGAATCGAATCGCATGACGTTGTGCATGGATAGATGATGACGTAATACTGACATCGATAAGAGGAGAAGTAGGTGATACTTCTGACTCATATTCGTACGATACCAATATGTTAGTCAAGTTATCTGGAGCAACAGTGAAATTAAGAACAATAGCCCCTGTTTCATAATTGATGGTTGAACCAGCAGCAATATTAGTTCCAGAAATAACACCGTTACCATTATCACGACCGTCAGTTACAACAACAGCACCAACTGTGTGTGTAACCCTAATTTTGGAACGACGGAGCGGATAGAAAATCAGCGTGTTGGTGAATGCAAGAAGAATACCATTACCAGAACCGACGAGCTCATTGTTAATAAGCTCACTTGAATACGTACCAGCAGAGTTTGGATAACCAGTCATGGTGTCAAACATACGTTGACCCTTGACAAAATCAGAGCCTTTCGTCGAGCCGTACACGAAATTCAGGTACAATACCTGCCCATTTTCCTGACGTAACGGCTGAACAGAGCACAACCTGTGAGCTATAAGATTGGGGAATATCGCGCGAATCATCGGGTAAATGTAGTCAATAAATCCACCTACTCTAGCAAGTCTGGTAGACTCGTCAAGAGCCTCAATAAAATTACGTTGGTTTTCCAACATAATTGCTGTCAAAGCTCTTACGCGCTCGTTAGGAATGTGGATTTTCTTCTGGACATCTTTGTTTTCGCTTACAAAGTATTCTCGCCAACCACCCTCACTTACTGGAAGTTCAATTAGCTCTAGCCCTTCTTCTACAATGTCTTTAGGCTTCATACTTCCTCCGAAATTAATCGTAAGAATCATTTTAATTAAGTAAATCAGAAGATAAACTGCGATTAATTATCTTTTGGTTTGGTGCTTTCATCAAGAGCCACAAAAAAGTCGGCGTAATCAAGCACTGAATCACCATCAGTTCCTTCTGAATCCACATTCTCGACAACATTTGTATCCTCAGTTACTGAGGTTTTAGAGCCTGGAAGCGGTTCACTGTTTGGCTTAGGTTTCTGAGTATTTTCATCAGGTTTGTTAGTGCTAGCCAATTTAATAAACCGCTCAACGAGCTTATTGACTTCCTCAATGGAACTAGATTCGCCAAGCAAATCTTTGTATTCGTCAAGGAAAGGATTATCTTTAACAGCTTTTTCGACCGCTTCGTCAACATCTGACTTAGCGCTTCGATTCTTGAACTCCTCGAGAGCCCACACGGAATCCTGGTACTTCTTTTCAAGAGACTTATTAGCTTCTTCAAGCTCTTCGCAATAAGCGACAAGGCTGTCATGCTCCATCTCTGAAAGCTTCGTGTCACCACCAGTAGTATCACTGTTAGCAGCAGTTGAGTCATCCTCGCTTGTCGTTTTAGCACCGTCAGGTTTCTTAAGAGATGCTAAATCAACATGCGGCACGTCACCTTCAGCTACAGTAGCATCTCCAGTGGTTTTGTCTTTAGTCGCTTTTGGTTTGGGTCCTCTTTTGAGAATAGAACGAGCTTCGGTAATTCGGTTATAAAGATTGACGACAAGAGGCGATACCAGCGAATTCTTATCGTCTTCAGAAAGCAAACCACCAAGCTCCTTCAATGTCCCCTCAAGTAATTGGGATAGCGGGTTAACAGTTTCCTGTGTAAACTCCCCACTCTCAATCAGAAAAAGGGTCGCATCGATGCTACTCTCAATTCGGAGAAGTGTCTCGTAAGCTCCGGACATTGGTTTCCTCCTATGAGTATTATCGTTATTTACTTTAGTTGATTCAGAAACCGCTGGGATAGCGTCAGGAACAGCTGGGTTATCGACGACATCAAATGCAACTAATACGTAGTCTTCGTTGACATTACCGTTATCGTCAACAGTTCCCCTGCCTCTTGATGATACTCCAACTTTAGTACCAGAACGCAATAATCCTTCGAGCAAAGCGCCACCTGGAGTCGGTAGTATGACAGCTTCACCGACCACATAGTCATCTGCGTCTATATCCAACTTAAAGGTTGAAATAGCAGACCTAAATAAATCAGTTTCACCATCAGATGGATGGTTTATAACACCAACCATACCACCAGAGAGCCTACTCTGCACATTTTCGCTTTTAACTATGTTCTCCCATAGCTTACGACTATAGACACGTCCATTCTTTGTAGGCTCTCCAGCCTTCGCAAATTTACCGCGCCATTTTTTTGGTGAGTTTTCACCTTCTGTAAGTATAGGCTCGAACGTAGTTGGAAACGTATCACATAATGTTGTTTTTGCCATAGTTATTTTCTGGTATATGTATGAACCACTTTTTTGTTGGGAAGAGTTGTACTCTTCTAAAGTTTGCTACCCCAGCCAGTAAGTGATTTACGAATTCTTCGTCATCGTCAAACTGCGCTAGTAGATAGTCAAACATGACCACACTGTCTTCAACATATGTATCGACTTCTTTCAGCATTTTAGGGATAATGATACGCACATCCTCAAAATCACCTTCAAGTATTACATACAAGAATTTTTTAAGATTCGCTGGTAGTCTTAAGGTGCGCATCTATATACTTCTCCACAGCTCTTGCGCTAACAAGATTGTTTGTAATAAGTAATTCCCTAAACGCCTTACAAGTCTTAATATAGACTGTTAAATGAGAAACGGACTGCTCTTCCTGAGCTGCATCTACCTCCCTTGAAACAGTTTCCCATAAAGGCATTAATCTATATGGCGGAACTTTCATAATTTCAGCCATTTTATTAACATAAGCTGGGTACTGTTTATTGCGTAATTGTTGTAGTCTAGCGTCAGTCTGTCCGTTAGACATTTACGTTTCCTCCTACTAAATTTTAACCAAGTCCAGAGTTTCGTCAATACCAACTTCCATCTCACCTTCGGCATTACCGTAGGCAAGAACACGCCAGTATTGTCTAACATTACCAAAGAAGTTAACCTCTCCCTTTGGCTTAACCTGGAAGTTTACAGTGCCGTTCAAAGTCACATCAGCCCATGCTACGCCATCTGCACTGTCCTGAATCTTGAAGAACAAGTCATTACCAGTAACAGGTGTAGGGTAATAATTCTCACGTCCGTAGTTTATTACCTTACCGCTGAGTAAACCAGTATCGTTCATCTTAAACGAAAGTGAGGGCACTACAGGATAGGCTGAACCAGCACCGTTAAACGCGTATGTGTCTTTTTTTGTGAAGTTCGTTGACATATTGTAACCTCTACATGCTCATATTTTTCGTCAGAGTAAGCCTCACAATTAGGCGTATACTCCTCGGCTACCAAGCCACAAAACCAACAATCAATCAACTTATTCGCCAGAGCTACAATCTAGCTTAAACATTCATCTTCTTCAGATATTTGGAAATTTAATCTTTCTTAAAAAGTTTCCTCAACTTACTTTTAGCGTCATTCCAAACAGAATCCCTAGATTCTTTGGGGTCTGCTCTATTAACCATAAAGTTGAGCCGCGACATAGCCTGTTTTAGGTTCTTGCTAGCCTTCTTCAACACCGAAGCTATTTTATCAGAAGAACCTTTCGCAAACAACCCCGCAGGTGGATGCCATTTAGCTTTGTCGGTAACAGCAGCACTCCAGTACTTTTCGTCAACAACAAGCTCGACATCCTCAAGACCAGTAACCTCACTTACGTCCAAGTCTAAAATACCCTCGTCAACGAAGTCATCTGGTACACTTTCCTCAATCGTCTTTAATCCGTTCTGTTCTATTTTATCATCAATATCTTCGTCGTACAAGCATTCATCCAAAGCTTTTTCGAGAACAAGTAACATAGAGTAGTCATCTGTGTTAGCGTCTCTCTCAGCTTCTTCAACATACTCTTCCTCCGAGCCAACTATATCTTCGATAACAGAACCAGTAACATCCTCAGACGGAACAATTGAGAACACATTAAAATCAGAAACTGTAACGTCATCCATCTTGTCGCCATGCTTAACTAGTAAGTCATAGTCACCGATGTTCTTCAGAACTTCTTCTGTAGTTTCTAACTCAGATTCTGACATCTCGTCAAAATACAGATAGATAGAATCGTCGATAATATCAGCATCAAAGAATTTATCCTGACAGTCCGACTCTTCAATCATGCTAGCTACAGTAAATGCTATTGGAAACAGTGGATTCTCAACAGTCTCAGATTCAATCGTAACAAACGTTAGCATATCCTCTTTGCTGACATCACCCCTTGAAGAATCAGAAATAAATGCCTCTGACACGATTGGCGATATGCCGTAAAAGTGACTAGCAGCGAGTCGTTTCTTTTTCTTCTTAGGACGATAAGATGCAATACTTATTTTCCTAATTGGGGCAGTTGGAGTTTTAGGCGTTTTAGGTGTGGCAGCAACTACTTTCTTACGGCGAATTCTAGCTCTACCCGTGAACTTTTCGATACCGCCCATCTTCTGAAAGCGTTTTATAATAGAGCCAGCTCTGCGCATAGTCCACCGCCTGTGACGTACAGCTTTTATACGTGCTGACGCACGCATAGCCTTACGCAAATTACGAATTAGCTTTGGACGCATACGTAAAAAGAAACCACGCCTACCAGTTCTTCCTCTATAACGCCTTCGCTGCTTCATAATTTGGGCACGCAACAGTCTAGTGGTTAAACCACCTTTTCGACGCTGCTTAGCAATTTTAGTCCAGGATACTACAAACGCTTTTCTTTTTTTTCTAGCTTCTTCTAAATTTTTTGCAGATTCAGCGATAGACTCAGATATAGTCTTGGATATGGACTCGCTAAAATCGACAAAATCACTTTGAAGCTCTTTCAATAGTAGTGCAGTCATCTCAGCATTCCTTTTGTTCTAGTAAAATAAATCCACGATACGACCACCCTACTTTCAATTCATAGTCGCACAAATCTTGTAACAAGTCAATAGATTTAATTCAAAAAATTATTTTTATGGTATTATAGTAAATTTATTATTGTCAATTTTGTCAAGGGGTATTTTGCAACCGGTAACGAATTACCCCTTGACGACAACTGTAAATTATTACAGTATAATATAGCATTCGTACTGGTACTATGCAAAAGACAATGTGACGAAGACGATAGTCGAGGAACTAATAAAGATTTAATAAAATTAAATCTTTATACTTTTACAAACTTTAATAAAATTAAATTCTAATTCATTTTCAAAATTTAGTTCAAAAATCGCTAGCTATTTTGTTCGAGTTTACGAGAACAAAATAGCCAGTCCGCTAGCTGACCAATTGTCCATTTTTGATGATTCTCTTCATTGATTCTCTTAGGAGCACTTTTCGTCTTTATAAGTTATTTGTTCTCAATAACTTATAACGTTTTTTACCCCAAAGTGACATGCCATATATGTCGCAAGTGACACGCCATATATGTCGCAGAAGTGGTGAAAAAATCAAAATTTTCTTGGATTTTTATCCCGTATTTGTTAAAAAAATTACTGTAGTCATTACCAAAAAATTATATAATTAATTACATAAAGCTCGAACAGCATTACGCAAAAAATGGTAATGACTACAACCTGTTCTGAGCTTTTTTTATTGAGCATGTAAATGAAGAATAAACAACCGTTTAACCCGTTTAAGGCATTTCTAGGAGCAATTGTTCCAAACTGTATTATGAGAAGCGACAAACTTACCCACTTATCGAAATTATGTCTAGCCCGTTTGTTTCAATTCGCTGGAGAAGACGGAGTATGTTACCCGTCAAACGAAGTGTTATGCTCGGAATTAGCCACGTCAATTCGTCAGTTACAAAGAACGCTTAAGCAACTTCGAGAACTTGAATTAATCAAAATAATAAAACCGAAAGGAAAGGACAGAAAAAAACATAAGAGCTGTATTTACGTATTTTTGTGGAACAAAGAAATTTACGAAGCAGACGTAAGTATTAAAAATGGGTTACTTGAAGAAGATTATGGTCTGTAATTCGCAATTCTACGCTGAAATAACAACTCGGGTTCCTCACACGAATCCGTACCCGTATTTTCAGCTTTAGACCTCCACCATCTTCTAACTTGTATAATCGCATCACGTTTATTTTTCTCGAGTGTTTTTGCTCCAAGTAATATATTTTCTTCAGGTATTCCTAGTCCAAATCCTACTATTGAATCCCCTACAGTAACTGTATAACTGTTAAGAACAGGATGTATCCACAGAGTAAATTCATTCTTTCCAAACGTGGTATAAAAAATTCTAATATGCGGTCGCCAAATAGCTATAGATTTTTTAGTGTCAGAAAATACAAGCATGTCCCTATTCATTTTACTCACGGACATTCGCACACTAACCGACGAATAAAATAACGCTGGCACAGCACTTATGTACGTGTACTTCCTGTAATTATCAATAAATTCGTCACGTATAATAACAATGCTAGTAAATACAATCGTGCTTCCTGGCACTACTGGTTTTCTGTTAACAACCCATACAGCTCCATCAGTCCAACCTTCCCATCGATAAGAAATTGCTCCAAAAAGTCGCTCATCCTGCGCTTTATCCCATTTTCTGTGGATAACAATATACCTAAGGTGTAAATCACCAGTACGCCTAAATGGTGAAACCCGCGGTATTTTATTTTTGTACATTTTAATCATCAATACCTCTGCGAAACTTCGTAGAAACTGTGTTTACATCTATGTTAAGTTCCAATAACTCACTCCAAATCCTATGCTTTAGAATCGAAAAGAACCCAACGAATTTGTAATCCAAATTGTATACGTGGACCCGTGCGCTATCCCCGAATGTTATGTAATGTGTGCGATTAAGTCCAAAATTAAACATTATGTCGTAATAGTCTAGACTTACATAAGACTGAACAATACCGTCTAAATCCACAATTGCTGAAGCCATTGGAGTTGGTATAAATGTTATTTGTGCTTCTTTGCCATACGGAACAAATTCTCTCCTTAATTCGAAAATAACATCTCTTGCAGTTATTTTTTTCTTCGTGGCGTAACGTAGCGTCCTAAACGGGATATTGACTCCGGTTATTAAACTAACACCGTCAGTCCATCCAATCCAATCTGTAGACTTAGGTATTCCGTACACAGGAAAAGCTTCGTCATAATATTTCTTCATTTTGTAATTTTTCAGTAAATTTTACTTGACACACTTTATATTTTGAACTATATTACTAGTGTTTTCAAGAGTAATATGCGAAGTAATACGAATTTACGCTGAGCACGGTGAGAGAACTATGAAAAAAGAAGAGTTTATTAGTAAACTGAAAACATTGATTTACAGATATTTCTCGGAGAAATACAAAGACAGTGATTATATACCACTAGTAGACGTTGTAGTTTTGTGGGGATACTCAATAAATTCTTATTCTTACGTTAAGAATAACTTAAGACGGCAAAATATACCAATATATGCAGGTGAATCTATCTCCATCTCAGATTTTATTAACGCAACATTAACAAGGATGTTGCCTGTGGAGCTTATTTAATGTCCCAGGATACAACCATAAAAATATGGGAAGATGAAGCCACAACATCTAACCCGTTTCAAACAATACCTTCTATTGAGGAGGTGTGTAGAGCATACCCAGATTCAAAGATATTGTCCGACTTAAAGAAAGTATTAACTGGTGGTAAAGTACTAATAAAGCTACACGGTGTACCATGGATAGACTTTACTCTTTATAGTGTGGATATAGATATTCTTAAACCCCCAGACTACAAAAAAAGCGAGTCTGAAGCTTTATACTTTGTAAAGTTTACTCACTCTAGATTACCGGATGGTATTAAATTTTATAGACTACAGGAGGAAGTACACAAAAAAATTAAATATAACGTATGGGCAGTTGGGGAAGAGGATGAGCCACCATTGTTTCTTGTGTATACAGCGTTTTACCCATATAGCTTCGAATTTCTAAATAAGTATATAAAACTAAGACACAAAGACATCTTAGTAGATTGGTCAAGTATAGTCAAAAGTAAGTAATGAAAGGACACAGATGACATTCATCAAGGAATTGTATGACGATGAGTTACGTCTTTACAAAGAACTTCAAAATCTTATCGAGAACAAGCCTATTGAGGGAACAGACGGATATATGCCCCAATTAGTGGCGGGGACGTTCGACTTAACATCAAATGATATTAACTTTTTAACCCAAGGATTTGGGCTTAATAACTACGACGCGCATAACCTGGTTAAGCATATAACCTTATTTTCTGAAGATGGCAGATTTGTCGATAATTTACGCGTTACTTTTTCATTTTCTGACACGTTATGTTATGCACTATTAGATGCTAGTACAAGTGAGCTACACGTGATACTTCCCGAGATTTACAAGGAACAGTACGACCCAGACTTTGAGATATTTAGGTACATAGTTGACACATTGCCCTTAAATATTAAAGAACGAGACTACCTAATATCGATAATTCGCGAAAATTATAGCAGTCTGTTAGATAAACACATAGACGATGATTCCATGAGTTCCATAATACATAACCTAGTTGGGAAAATTAGTAGAATCATAGACTCAAAACTTAATAAGAAAGACGGAGATGTATTTTTTTTAGCATTTGCGCATAGTTTCGATATATTCTTACTCAGGAAGAAACATAAAAGAGAACTTCCTAAACATTTCGACTACGAATAGTTCGCTCACTGGGAGCAACTTTGTATAATGTAATATGTTTTCGAAAGGATTAATATGGCTTTAACAACTAATGACGTCATTAAAATCGTGCTATTTGGTATTGCAATGATTGCTATAGCTGTAATCGCAGTGATAACAGCTATAACAACCGGAAATGCCGAACATTGGATTCAGGTTATAATTTCAGGTGTTGTAACACTAGCCGCTACTTTTGGTATTGTAAAATCAATCAAAACCAATGAGTAAAAAAAAGAAACCTTTATGTAATTTATTTGTGGAATTTGACCATCCTCCGACAAAAGAACGAGAGGTTGAACACACGTTAATGCGTGGGAATAAGGTTATTAAAAAATGGAGAACTACTCCAAAAAAAACAACAAAGGCTGTAGACACGATTCAGAAACAAGTAATACGTCTATTTGACAATCCAGATAGTGATAGTGTCTATAAGCTTAAAGTTGTAGCCCTATTCCCACGCCCTGTGCGTTTACTTAAAAAAAATGTTACATCTAACTTACTTGTAGGAAAAGTTCCAGACTGGGACAATATAGGCAAAGTAGTATCAGATGCTTTTAACAAAATAATCTGGAAGGACGATGCTCAAGTAGCGCATAGTATTGTCGTTAAAAGGTTTGTAAAAATGAAAAATGGTATCTGGGAGACACCAGGTATCAAAATTAAAGTATGGGAGTTAGGAAAGAAATGGTAAAAATCGGAGACTTAGCTACTGACTTATTACATTCCCTAAAATCTAATAAGCCGATAGTAATTTTTCTTAAAAATGGCGTATGTTACAAAGTTCCAGCTGACACAATATCAGCTACTTTTGGAAGTAATGATTTTAGTTTGCAATTTGTCGCTAATAACGAAAAGCACACGGTTAGTAGTGCTGATTTACACAGCATATCCATAGCATAGGAGGTAAAAATGCTAAAAAACTCGAAAATTCTGCGTACATTCACGCTTATGGTCGTATTCGGCATCCTAATGGGCTGTCAATGCTTGGAGAAAGCACCACCAGAAGACTTAAAGCCACCAAAGGAGTATGTATCATTTATTCTGGAAGGTTACAAAGATTTCTGGGATGTTCTCGATGACTCCGAGAAAAAAGGAATTGATGTTGATAGGTGGGTCAGCTTCGAGGCTATGCAATTAAATTTTGAAGAAAATGACGTCGACATAAAAACTGAATTTGTAACTCGAATGCTAATAAACGATAAGTCATGGGTCAATTATAGCGACGCTAGAAAGGCATACCTAAAGTTTAATCCAGGGAAGACTTTTTATGACCAAATAGCGGAAATAATTAAAGACAACTGGACTACAGCAAAGGAGTAAGTCATTATGCAAGACAACCCATATAACGCAAACGCTATAGTTGGCGTAGTAGTCTTCAAGTCAGTAACGCCTAATGTACCATTGTTTACACTAAGAGTACTTGTGAATGAATCTTCTACACCAGAATTTCCGATATATAGTATAACCTATGCAATCACAGAAGCTATGGTGGCGCAACTATCAGTGATAATCCCGCCAAACGGACTTAGAGAAGTCAGTGTTGCAGCAAAAGATAGCAAACCACCATTCTCTGTAATGTTAGACGTCAACATGTCAGTCAGCGAGCCCCCAACAAAAGAGGGTATAGTAGGATTCTCAGGGTTAAACTTGTCTCCGCATCCAATAGTATTACTATACTGGAAAGAACAAGGATGCCCATCAAAGCTAGATATGACAGGAGACGAGCTTACCAGTTTTAGGAATAGTATAATGAAAGAAATTGAGAAATCTAAACCTGATGACAAACCGGAGGACTCTGTTGACAACAATGAAGACGACGACCGTAACCCAAATCAAAAACGTTTAATTTTACCATAACACAGGGAGGTTAAAATGAAAATAGCTTTAGTATTAGCTGGTGGGGGTCCAAGAGGGGCTTACCAAGCAGGAGTAATTAAAGGAATACTGCGTAAAGTAGATGAGTTCATATGTGCTTTTGGTAATAGTACAGGAGCACTGATTTCAACTCTTGTAGCTCAGCAAAACTGGAATCTTATGACCAGGCTTTACACAAATGTTAAAACTGGTAACTTAATCGAGCCCATAATCTGGGGAGACATACCGTTACTTCCAGATATAGTAGACGCTCCAGATATGTCTGAGGAAGCGTTACTATCAGCTGCTATCTTATCTGGTAAACCTAACATTTACAACATTGACCCTCTAATGAAAATTGTGGATGACAATGTCGACTTTAACGAACTAAAAGAGGCAAGTTGCGAAGTTGGGTATCTATGCGCTGAATTTTGCTCGAGTCAGCCTTTATTCATAAGCAGTAAATCTAGAGCTTCAGCAAAAATTTTAAGAAGCGCGCTTCAAGCTAGTGTATCGATGCCAATATATATGCCTTCAGTTAAAATAGGAAGTAGAGCGGGAAGGTATGTCGATGGTGGTCTATGCAAACATCTACCAGGAGTTGAAGTACTTAAAGCGAAAAGATTTAACGAGGCGGACGTAGTTATGTTTATAGCGACAGCGCCAGTAAACAACATCAAACCAAAAACCAAAAATCCAAAAATGATAGAGACCATAATAACTACACTTATGGGACTATCAGACTCAAATGATGCTAACTCACTAGAAAAAGAATGCCTATTAGTTAAACAAGCATTAAAAGACAAAAAGTTTATTCTTGTTCAACCCGACACACCATTGCCAATAACAAGTTCAGTTAAATTTGTACCAGAAGAAATGAAATTAGCATACGAACTAGGCATACAAAAAGCTAAAGAAGTAAATCAACTTCTTAAGTAAAATTAAATTCAATCTGGAGGTATTTCGTGAATATACGTCGTTTTTTCACCGAGGGCTACTATAAAGAAAATAGTAGCTCTTTTTACCATGATGTAATGGCAAAAAAAGACCACTTACATTGGGTTACTGAAGATGTAAACATTATTGACAATGCTGGCAATACTATATTCGAACAAAAGGATGTAGAATTCCCAGATTTCTACAGTTTGAACGCTATGACTATTATAGCGTCTAAATTTTTTAAGGGAGCAGGCGAGAACCGAGAAAGTTCTTTGCGGCACTTAGCAGCAAGAGTAGTTAATACAATAACAGACTATGGGGTAACAGCAGGTTATTTCAATGCTGACGACTCACATGTTTTTCGCGATGAGCTAATGTGGATAATTATTATGCAAATAGCATGGCTCAATTCACCAGTGTGGTTTAATCTAGGTGTCGAGAATAGTTCTAACCAATGCTCAGCTTGTTTCATACTAGCGCTAGACGATACAATGGATAGTATCATGGATGTAGCTAATAAAGAAGCTTTTATCTTCAAAGAGGGTTCTGGCACTGGAAAGAACCTTAGTAGTCTAAGAGCAAAAGACGAAAATTTAACTGGAGGTGGAAAAGCGTCTGGAGTACTATCATTCATGCGTATATATGACTCAATTGCTCACATAGTAAAGTCTGGAGGCAAGTGTTTAGCTCCATACCAGCGGGTATACACAGCAAAAGGCGCTATTCCTGTAAAAGATTTAGCTGAGTCTAATGAGGAGTTTATAGTATTAAGTTACGACCCACCAGCTGGTAGGTATAAAGCTAAATGGGCTAGAGCGTGGAAGTCTGGCAAAAAACAAGTTGTTAGAATAACAACTGATAAAGGCGTATTCGACATGTCCGATGACCATCCTGTTAGATTATCTGACAATACAGTACGTAAAGCAGGTGATTTGAAACCAGGTAATTCTTTATTTAGTTGTAGTGTAAGTAGGGACAAAGAAAACTACTTATCTCTTAACCTACACGATGGAAATAAAGGAAAAGAACTCTTGCATAGACTAATTGCTAAAGACTTGACATCTTTATCTACACATTCCCAAATGCACGCGGATAAATTAGTAGAAACTGTATCAGAAGAAAACCACCGTGTAGTGTCAGTTAGCAAAGTTGGCATTATGGATGTCTATTCTGTGGAAGTTGACTGCCCAACGGCTGACGACAAATCACCAGAAAGTGGACATAACTACGTAATATGGTCTGAAACTAGCGACATATACTCAGGAAATGGTATTGCTGTTTTTAACAGCAGAAGGTCAGCAAAAATGGAAATACTAAATGTAGACCATCCAGAAATCGTAGACTTTATCACGTGTAAGGCAAACGAAGAAGAGAAAGCTGTCGCTCTTATGAACGCAGGATATGGTGACCCAAATACATACCCAAATGAAGCATATGACACTGTAGCTTTCCAAAATGTTAACACGTCTATTGCCATAACAGATGATTTTATGGACGCTGTAGAAAATGACCTTCAATGGGACACTAAGTTTGTACGTCCTGACCTAAATGCACACAAAGCGCCGACGTTCAAAGCGCGAGAATTACTGCATGAAGCAGCTAAAGCTACCCATAGATGTGGAGACCCAGGTTATTTCTATATAGACAATATTAACAATTGGAACACCTGTTCCGATAAATTTAAGATTAAAAGCAGTAATCCTTGTCTATCAGCTGATACATTATTGCATACACGAGACGGCATAAAAGAAATAATGGAATTAGACGGTAGTACTGTGGATATACTAACGCCAGATGGATTAAAAAAAGTTAAAGTGTTCAAAACTGGTGTAAAACCGGTGTTCAAACTCGAAACAACATCCGGATTTGAATTAAAATGCACTAGCGACCATAAAATATTTTGTGGAGAAGATGGTTATGTGGCGGCTCATGATTGTGTTAATAGAAGAATATCTTTAGTGGTAGACGATGTTCCTGATTGGAACAGCGAAATAAACCAAAATAATGATTTAGATGAATCTGACTTCACAATCGCTGGATTTTTATTCGGGGATGGTACTTACGCAGATGAACATCATAAATACGCTGCAATGTATTTTTCGAAGGACGGCGAAGATGACGACGTAATACATTTTGTGTCATTAAAATTAAACGAAAACAAAGACCCATTACTTAGTTTATTAACAGAAAGAGATGACCGTTGTGAAAAAAGAGTAATATACCGAAGTTATTTTAACCATTTGTGGGATTTTCTTAACATAGACAAAGAAAAAATCCCACAAAGAACTTTTCCTAAAACACTGCTATCAGCTTCGAAAAAAGAAATAGCCGCGTTCTTAAAAGGCTTATTTTCAGCAAATGGCTCTACTCCAGAAAACACAAGAGTAGCACTAAAAACAACTAATAGAAATGTGTGTACTACAATTCAGAAATTACTCACACTGTACGGCGTATTTTCATACATAACAACAAATAAACAAAAAGAAGTGGAATTTAGGAATGGAGTATATGAATGTAAAGAAAGTTATGACCTAAACATAGCTAACGTAAGAAGTTTGAAAAAATTTGCAGAGCATATCGGATTTATCCAAAAGTACAAAACTGATGCTTTAATCAAAATTTTAGAATCTACTAATTCATCTGGTAAACCATACACTACTAAGGTGAAATCATTTGAATGTATAGGCAATGGGTGTGTTTATGATTTTACAGTTTTAGGTGAAAGTGAGCCAGCAGGATGGGCAAATGGTATCCATGTACACAACTGCGGGGAATTTATTTTTTGCGATGACTCAGCCTGTAATCTAGCTAGTATTAATCTCATGAAATTTCGAGAGGACGACTTAGATTTTGATGTTCAAGGTTTTATTGCAGCTGTAAAAATTATGACTATAACACAAGACATACTAATAAATTTATCAGGTTACCCAACAAAAGAAATAACCGATAATAGTCGTGATTATCGCCCAATTGGACTGGGATATGGTAATCTTGGAGGTTTACTTGCGTCACTAGGCATTCCGTATGACTCTGACAACGGAAGGACAATAGCGTCTTCAATCACAATGCTAATGACTCTTACGTCTTATACAGTAAGTGCAGCAATAGCTAGTATACTTAGTCCCTACAAACACTATAACCCTGATACACACTATAAAGTAATAGACCAGCATATTAACGCATGGAAAAAACTACCAAAGCAGTTATTCACAGACGAAATTCAGCAATTATGTAATATACTATCTGAAAAGCCACCTTTAAGAAACGCACAAGTTACACTACTTGCTCCTACAGGCACTATTGGGTTTGCAATGGACTTCGAATCAACAGGAGTTGAACCACTAATGGGATTAGTGGTATATAAAAAATTATCAGGCGGTGGTCATCTAAAGATGGCAACTACCATAGTACGAAAAGGGTTAGAAGCCCGAGAGTACACAGATGAACAAATAGCAGAAATACTCGAATACATAGAAGATAACGATACCATGGAAGGTGCGCCTTACATTGATGACGAGACATTAGCTGTATTTGATTGTGCTTATAAAACGAAAGGGAATAAACGGTATATATCGTCAGACGGACACTTGATGATGCTTGCGGCTACACAACCATTCTTGTCAGGTGCAATATCAAAAACAGTATCTTTACCGAACGAAGCTACCATTGAAGACATTGAGAATGTTGTCATAAAAGCTCACAGACTAGGATTGAAAGACATATCTATTTACCGAGATGGCTCAAAAGGTGTACAACCACTATCGACTAGCTCAACTTCAGACGATAAAGAGCCAGTGATACCGAATACACCTAAACAACTTAACAGAAATAGAATGCCCGCGACACGACCTGCTATAATCCATAAACTATCAGTAGGACAGCAAGAAGCGTATCTATCCATTGGTTTATACGAAAATGGAGATGTAGGGGAGATTTTTATCAATGCTGCTAGAACTGGTTCTACAATAAACGGTTTATTAGATGTTATAGCTACATTGACCTCTATTGCCTTACAATATGGTGTTCCACTAGAAGTTCTAGTGGATAAGTTTAGGCATACTAGATTTGAACCGTCTGGAATTACCAACAATCCTAAGATAAGGTTTGCTGGGTCGATTATAGACTACATATTCACTTATCTAGAGCAGGAATTCGTGTCAGATGACTCAGACAACGACACTAGGGAGTTTACAATCGAAGAAGCATTGCAACATATCAAAGAAATAACCGACGACAAAATAGTTAATAAAAACCCAAATCAATCACCTAAAGTTGGCAAAAAGACTACAAAGCTATTAAAGAGTGGGGATGTATGCCCATATTGTGGGTCGCCTGACTTAGAAATAACAGGGTCATGTAAAACATGCCGAAATTGTGGTGGTGCTGGTGGTTGTGGGTAATTTAATGTCAAGGGGTAATTTGCAACCAGTAACGAATTACCCCTTGACGACAACTGTCAAAGGATACTATGCGCAGAAAATTTACAAGACATGGTGTAGGGCATGGTGTTAGAGTTTTTGTCTATGACACTGACTTCGAGACCAGGGTGAAAATTACATTAGCTCATTTTATCGCAATTACAATAGAATGGTTTGATACACAAGAAGAAGCTACATTAGTAGCCAGGGTTACAGGATATACGTTAGTTAAATTAGCTCGCGTAAACTCAACATATAGATGGGGAGTAACAGGATATAATCTAAACATGTTCCCAAAGTAAAGCAACTTTTTTCAAAAATTTCGAATAATTTTACTTGACAAATCTAGAAAAGTAGACTATACTTAAAGTATTAATCGACATTAAGGAAAAGAAGCATGGTATATATTGCAGTGTTTTCAATACCGTATTCACAGTATGAAAGTACGTTAGATATTCAAAAAGGGGCTAGAATAGTAGATATATCATATGACACCATTGCAGCCTGCATACAAATAAGAGCAATAGTTGATACTGAGTCACCAGCTACTACTATGGTGCTGATGTTACTAGACGATTATGCCGAAATTCTATCAAATGGTCGGATGTTAAAATATCTATCAACTGTACATACGCCTATGGGAGTGAAGCATATTTTTGAAAGGTACGCGTAGTAAATGAGTTACTTTCCACCACGTTTATTTTTACCAGTTTTGCGTGTAGAACTACATCCTCCTCTTCCTCGATTTTTCCGTTTTCCTCCACCAGTGCCGTCTCTTTTTGGTATACCTTTCATGATTCCCCCTAAAAAGTTGTTGGTTAAATTTGGGATAGTACTATATAATACACTTATTACTTATTTTACGCCAAAGGAGACATTATGGCAAACCCAAATCTAGTTAACATCGTGTTAGTTCTCGATAGGTCAGTTAATATAGCCGCAGTAGAAGCTAACATTATCACTGAGATAAATGCTCTTATAACTGCACAGAAAGCTGCTCCAGGACTAAAAGATGCAGTAGTAACTCTTGTAAAATACGACGATTTGTTTGAATATGTGTGGAAGCATATTCCCTTAGATGATGTTCCAACTTTGACTGCCGACGATTTCGCTAATCGAGGTAGAATGGCTGTACAAGACGCCATAGGTAGAGGCATTGTCGATGTATTCGATAAATATGCTACATTGGATTATTTGGCACAACCTGGCATAACAATATTCTGTATTATGTCGTTTGGAGTTGACGAAATAAGCCTAACATTCAGATGTAGTGACTATCTTAAAGATAGGTTAGACTGGCAAGAAACTGAATATTCGTGGGAGTTCAGGTACTGGGGTACAAACCAGGTAGCAGATGTAGAAGCAGCTAAGTTTGGAATAGCAGCTGCCGATTCCCATGATTTTGTAAACAACGCTGCTGGAGTTCAGGGGGCTATTAACGGCGGAGCTAATAGTTTTGACACTGAGATTACCGTAGCTAGAACATAATGAAAGGTATAGTGGTCAGATGGCAAAAGAAGTTAATATCTTAGCGTACAACGTAACTGGTGTTGTAAAATGGTTTGATGGAGATAAAGGATACGGTTTCATTGAACGTACCGGAAATCCGGACTGTTTTGTGCATTACACTGAAATTAGAACAGATAGCGAGTATAAATCCCTATGTGCTGGCGATAAAGTAGAGTTTGATATTGCTGAGAACAATAAGGGACAACTAGCATTAAACGTAACAAGAATTGGCTAACTACGAACCCGCGGTAGTTCCAGATAGCGCGAGCCGTTTAATTTGTGAAGAAAGTAATCTCTTTCGTTAACGTATACTGGAAGACGTGAAAGGGGTGAGAAGTAATAAATTAGCGGCTCGAAGCGGGGATAATAACAGATAGGACATGACATGAATCTACGTAAGCAATATTGCAGATTAAAAGGCTCGGACACTTCCAACGGACTTAGCGCTTGTAGCGACTACAAAGAATGGAAAAATAGCACCATACTACAATGTTTAGTCAAAGAAATAAAAGAACAGAATAATTTTGTGGAAGAGGTCACATTAGAATCTAATTTTATATCTGACCTTGGTATGGATAGTCTAGACACTCTAATGCTAATATTGTTTGTCGAAGACACATTTGAAATTTATATTCCAGATACTGAATGGAAAGATAAAAAAGACTACACACTCGGAAATCTTGTAAACTACATATCAGAACAAGTAGAAATACGGTATGACACTATAGACAGTTAGACTTATCGCGAAAATATTTTTGTTTATACACACCCCGTTCGACACGGGTTATTTTTGGGTAAGTTGACCCTAGTGTTCGCATCAGGTGGTTCATTGCTGCCATTACCCCATTTACATCACCACAGCTATTAATGTCCACCATAGCGTAGTAGTATTCATCCCATGTGTGTATCGAAATATGCGACTCAGATACTATTACAACTCCACTAACGCTTCCATTAGGAGGGTACTTCACCATTTTATGAGCCATATAAGTCATTCCACCAATTTCAGCAGCTCTTAGCAGAATTTCTTCTATGTACTCTATGTTACACAACACACTCTTTCCGTTCTCGTCAACAGCTTTGCATTCATTAAAATCCAAGATTAAGTGCTCACCTAGTTTTATATTAGGAGAGTCACCGACAGTTACTATATCCACGCTATTAGACATTGTCCACCTGCCTTTCATAGAAATTAAACAGTAAACCAAAGGGGGGACATTTGTCCCCCCTTTTTATTTAGATTCCACCCGACATTATAAAAATACGGGGAAGATACCATAAACTAGCAGAAAACACCATCTACTTTAGAATTTAACCACTCAGAGTCGTCAATCGTGACGTCAAAATCATCAGGGTACGCTGGTTGCGTAAACATATTAAACGAAAAACTATCAGAATACACAACTACTCCAGAAGCATCATACTCATCGTAAGTAATGTATAGTACGACATTTGGAGCACTTTCATAGACCTTAGCAGATACTTTTACAAGATAATCTTCTGGGTATATTGTAGACTCACTGTAAACTTCTGTATCTGAAGGAGTGTTTGTGACTTCGACACTGTTATCAGTGACTTCTACCCCAACGTCTGTAACTACTTCGGCATTATGAGCTATATCGGTCTTACGTATTATGAAGTCCTTAAACAAATATGCTGTAGTCCCAGTTTCTTCAAACGCACGTAAGTCTAGAATAACCATTTCCGTAATCTTAGACAGAATCGCTTTTCTCAGTAAAGGATTCGCAGTTATAGTCCATGTCAATATTCGATTAATAACAGAATCTAACATGTCAGCTAAGAATATGGAGTAAGCTGATATATCACTAGATAGACGACTAGTAGTTAATGTCCATAAGAAACTCATTGAATTCCTACTGTAATTTTTGTGCGACCCAGTAACATTTCACAAGTGTTGTCTTACCACATGTTGGGCAAATAACCCGAAGTGTTAACTCCTCGTGAACAGTAGCAACTTCAGAAATTACCCTATCGTATTCCACAGGTAGTAAAGTGCCGCAAGAAACACACTTTGGTGTACTTTTAGCTCTATACCGAACTGCGTAGTTTAATGGAGCGTAAAGAACAGGTATACCACCGTCAGTCACAAGGACGCTATTATCGCGTACATATTCCATTTTAGTCCCTCTTCGTAATTTTTATGGTTAACTTAGGACAACGTGTGACTACGGAATTGGCGCACCTAATAGTATAGCAACTTGTGTTGCAATTCTAGTTACAGCATCCTGAAGATTAGTCGGTAACGGCATAACCCAGTCTGGTGCATTAGCTGTATACACCATGTTCTTTCCAGATTCAGTCAAAATAGCTCCCGGGTCTGCGCCACCACCACCATTTAATGTTCCTGCAAATCCTGAACCAGCTCCCGAATAGCTTACCATGCTATAAGCAAACGCACCAGCGCCAGTTATAGCTGGTGAAGCACCCGTATTTAACACAACACCAATAGTAGTCGTAAATCCAGTACTATTAGTAGTTATATTAGGCTGGGTTGTGCTGTACATAGCCACAAAACTAATAGAACAAGTTGCTGTATCAGCTACCTGAACAGTTCCATGAACAGTGTCTTGTGTATGCCAGTAAGCAATCGAACCATTGATATCCACTGCTACGTTGTCATCGTCGTCATCGACTTTAACTGTAGTGTCCATAAGTCCTATTTGGCACTGACAAGTATTAAGAGTGTTAATACATTTTGCGCCTGCCGATGAGTCTAGAACTTGAACCATACTGTCATTGAGCAGAATTTCACTACCAGCATGTGTGTTAGTAACATCAATACCATGGTAAGCACCTGCACCATTTGTCTCAAACTTACACTTATATGCACGTAATTTTTGAGAAAGTGCTCCACCAAATACAAATGCTGTGTCGGTAGTGTTATAAAAATGTAATCCACTGAGTGATAAGGTACCACCTCCAACGTCAAAAGTGTGTTTTCCGATGATAGTAACGTCATAGAATGAACTGTTAAACATACTTTTGATGTAAACAAGTTTGTTTAACGTTAAATTCTCTGTGTACACACCAGAAGATATTACGATAACATCACCTGCACTAGCTACGTTAATTGCAGCTTGAATGGTTTTGTAAGGGTACTCAAACGAGCCATTCATATAATCGCCAGCTCCAACAGCACCATTAACATAAATAGTCTTTGAAGACTTAGCCACAATATTAACCCACGTTGGACTTCCAAGTGTATTAGCCAGACATCTCCAATAGGCATTTGGAGTAGTAGACGTGTCAATAGCAATATCACCATTACTGACGGTATTTGAAGAATCCAAAGTTGGAGCTACACCGCCAAAATTTTGCACCCATTTTTTTGGTGCTAATGTGTTTAATTCTGCCATGATTAACCTTTCAGTTTATTTATTTCGAGTGTAATAATTCAGATAACCTATTAACCACAAAATTGTAAACGGAACTATTCCGTATATAACATCTGCTACCTCTGGAGTACCGGTGTCAAATACATATTGTTGTATTTCCCACCCAACAATTATAACAAATCCTAATACCCAACCCCAGATGCCTAGGAATCCAAAAATTAATCCCATTAGACCACCGACTATAGCGTGTTTTTTCTTGTCTTCTTCTATTTTTATTGACTCATAAATTTTAGTTTTGCAGGAGAAACAGACACATTCAATAAACCAATTGACCACTTTTCAAGTACTTTCTGAAGTAATACCACGTACTCAGACAAAGACGCCGAATCTTCCAAAATTTCTGGTGCTCCTGTTATCGAAGATAAATCCGCACGCAGTAAGTACTTTCTAGTGTCAGAATCGTAAGTAGCTGTCACTATTTCATCACCATCTGCGCTACCTACTCTTATACTTCCGGACAAATTATCACCTAAATTGAGGAAAATTGTGTCTATATGGGGAATAATTCGCGTAAGCAGTACATCTAGTGGACTATCTGTGTAAGTGGGTCTAGCCCGTAGTATGTCAAGAAAAGCTTGAAGCTCTTTGAATGAGATGTTACTTGCTGGTTTAACTATGTCACCACGATATAAAGTTTCGAATCCATCAGAGCTAATATAGTAAACTGACTCCACACGATAAGTTAAATCGTCGTTCAAGGTAACATTCACACCTAATTTGTTGTCTAGCGTATATTTAATAAGTTTCGACATACCTGACCCTCGTTAGTTAATTCAATTTTAACGGTTATCTATTACTGCGTCAACTTCTTCTTTTGACGTAGCCGCTCTAATATCAGCTTTTAATGCCTCACCTGCATCAATAACTGAATTGGCATACCCCATTACAGTAAGTAAAAATGAATCTAACACCTGCTCGTCTAATATAGAATACTGGGGTAACGTCTCGTCTTTTTTGTCGAGTAACAATGGATACTGTAAAACACTTTTCATAGAAGCTAGCATTAGGTATTGTTCTCGAGATTCTTTAGTGAGAGGAAATACGTAGGAGTCAAATTCAAATCCGTCGCGTTCTAGTACGACAGGTGAGTTATTTGAGATTTCAGTAAGCATTAAATTTTTATATTCTACAAGTTCAGCTGCATCAACTACGCTTTTTTCTTCTTGCGTCATCTCCACTATAGAATCACCAGATATTTTCCAATACTTTTGAGGAACTCCATCGACATTACTAAAATCTGGGTTAATCACCCATATTTCTTCAGTATAGTCGGGGGTATTAACGCTATACAGAATCTGTTTCGTTTCCCTATGGATAACTGTCGCCATATTTACCTCTACGCAGCAATTATAAATTTACCCAATAAATTTTTTGGTTCAGTAACTACCAACGGTGCATTAACTACCGTTAGATTTAACTTTCTGACAACATCAGGCTCTGTAGGTCTTCCATTTAGCGGATAATACGCCACCAATTTATCAGGTCGTATTTGAAGTGGGGATAATCCAGAAGAGAGTGCTTTTATTTCATTAGTTAATAACGCTACATTCCAAATTGCAACATGTGCGATACTTCCAGAAAACCAGTCTGGGTTTCCTATCCAGTTACAATGCGCTATGTCTATTCGATTAACACCAGCAGGTACTCTTAGGTCAAAATTACTTCCCTGGCTTCCAGCATTTAGAAATACAGAGCGATTACTACTTGAGTATTCCACGCCACATAAATGCTGCCATGTATTCGCTAAAATAAGACTTGTAGCCTGAGCTTTTCCAGCTACTCCACCAGCTGTTACTGCCCATCTGGGATAACCACGGTCGGCTATTGTATTTCCTTCGATAAGTAGCCTAAACCAATGTTGGGCACTATCAGTACGACAAAGACTTATAATAACCATATCGTCTAATGGTGCAGCTGTAGACGGATTAACCCACGCAGATACCGTAAGTGGAGCAACTGATACAGGAACTCCAGTGACGTTTACAAGCCGTTGTGTTGTTCCATTAAAGTTCCTAGCCATTATGCCACTCCAATCTCTACAGCTACTATTTGGGCGTCACCAATCAAAGTATCAGCAACATCTGACGCATCTCTTGTAAATTTTACACGAAATTTATCTTCAGACACAATTCCATCTGCCTGAGCTTGGGTAAATGTAATTGTAGATACTTTTATACTACCAAGAACTGCGCTAGTCGTGTCAGTTACACTTCTAGCTGCCGCAAATGAATCTACATCTATTGAGCTTCCACCATCCTGTTTCCTTTCAAATGCCGCATTCCATTTAACGTCCCCAAGTATAGCTGAGGCAGCTACCCAATAAATTTTTACTTCGATGTTTGAACCACTATACCCTTTTTGTACAATATCGCTAAATACAATATTTTCGTTAATTGTGTCATCAAACTCAGCTACTGGAATGCCGTTTCTACCAGAAATACTAGCTGGATTTACTGCGGGCAATAAGGAGTCATTGGCTGTAAACTTTGCTAATACGGTAATAGTTGCTGCAAAGTTAGCAGCTAGTGTATCTAGCGCCTCTTTTACATCGTCTGGTACGACAGACCAATCCCCTGGAACAGCTGGAGTATAAGCAACTGCCTGACTGAGATTATTATTAGTAAATGTACCAGCTAGTACAGTTAATTTCGCTGGGTCATACCATGTACCATTAACCACCATAGACCCGCCATTAACATTAATGTTCTCTATAACCTCAGAGTTGTTGATAACTACAGTGGTATTCGCATTTGGCAAACTCATAGCAGACACAAAAGCAGTCGAACCTATAGTACACGTAAAAAACTCGCAATGTGTAGCAAACAAAGCTGTATTTAGAAATGTCAGGTTATTACCTAATTGTGTAGAGAACGCCTGACTGTTACAAACTCCAAAACCTGGAGCTATTGGTGATTTAGAAGCATTGTCAGCATTAAACGTAGTGTCTGAATTATTTATGGTATGGTCAAAGTACACTGAATAAACATTTAGTATATCTGTGTCTTTACTATCCATGTAACAATTACGAAATCTTATCCCCCACATATTGTAAAGATATAGACAATTTCCTGATGAGGCGTTGAAAGAGCATCTCTCTATAGTAGCAATCCACGACATAAATAAAGTACTATTAGATGCCCCTTCCATATGGAATAATTCAGTAAAGTACACGTCTATAACACTTAGAGATAAAAATCCATCGTTATTAGTCGTGCATGATAATCCAGCTACCTGAACACTATTCGCTGGCATAGCCGTTCCGTCGCCCTGACCCTTAATAATTAAATTAACCAAATTAGGCTTACTTAAATCTAAAGCTCCCTGAGCAGTGTAATCCCCTACAAATAGTTCGATTACGTAAGGATTTGCTAGACTGTTATCTGCCCTGGCGTCCACTAAGTCGATAGCATCCTGGGCTAAACTAAAAGGGTTTCTAAATGAGCCATCTTGTCCAGTTCTTGTGTTATTCACATCGACATAAATTGTATTATGGGGTAAGTCTGTCCCTACGTCAACCCAACCTGACGATGTGTATCTCCTTACTAACTCACTTGTAGTATTAAAATACAACATTCCTATACGTGGATTCCCAGTACCATCGCCTGCATCGTCCCAATTAGCAGTTTGAATAAATACTAGTGCTCCTGCGTCAGTTGCGTAATCTCCCACAAAATTTTTATAGGTCGTTGCTAGCATTACGTATCCTTATGTGTTTTTATACCACTTTTGTAAAACTACTGTAATTAAGTCCATGTATTCATGCAGATTAAGCGTCTCGTCAAAATCATCAACTCCAAATAGAGTCATATTAGCAACTACGTAAAAGTTTTTTTCTACTTTAGTCGCTGTTATCAGTTCGTAATCTTCACCCTCATTGTCTATAAATAATGAACCTGACATATCATACGACAGCATAACTTTGACACTACTAAAATTCGACAGAAGTTCATCTAATACATTTCTATTAGTGTTCAGGTATTCTTCACGACGTTGAATTTCTTGTATGAACACATAAAGCTCGTCGAAAGTTAAATCACCTTCTGGTATTTCTATGTAACCAAGGTAATCTTTGTCGATTTGTAACTCTACGTCCCAGTATTTTACACTGTCTACCTCATACAAGTCATTTTCTTTAGCTGTGAAGTTAATCACGTAATTATTTGGCAGTTGCTTCCGCATGATATTTTCTCCTACATAGACGTACAATAAAATGTTATTGTAGCAAATTCTCCCCCAAATGGGATATCGTTTTCTAGCTTAATTCTAATCTCCAGTCCATCACTTCCTTTTAAGTCGCGAACAGTTCTGTAATTAAAGGGTAAGACTATATGAGGATACGACAATCCTCTTTTAGTACCCCCAAAAGCTGGTATTTCAGGATAACAGCCAGTTGCGTCATCTACGAAATCTCTGACTGTCTTAAACACATCTGAATCTTGTACCTGTACTTTATTAGGTAAGTCCAGTGGATTATAAGCCCAAATTTGAAATGCAACTGAGTCATTCATTTCTATGTTCTTAGAGAACTGAACTTCAGCCCGCTCAACCCTAAGAATTTCACTGCCAGAAGGAACCACACTAAATACACTATCACTAGCATAGCTATAAATAGCCGTTACAGTTTTTCCTGACTGGCTACTACTAAAAGTTACACTCCCGCTTTCATAATCTATTACAAAGTCACCACCTTCGTCTGAAAATGGTGTCCGTTCTGTAACTGTAACCCCATTAACTTTTATAATTGGTAAGTACGCAGTTTTTATGTATTCTTCTTTCGAAAGTCTACCGTGGTTCAAGTCTATCCAAAACTCATGTTGTGAATTAAACGTAAGACCATCTCCACTATCGGAAAGTACCTCAGCTTCTTCTTCGGCAATTCGAGTACTATTCGTATACCAAGTACATTTGTCACACCAGTTGTGTGATATTATAATTACTTCATTTCCTTCTGGTGGAATTACAGAAAACCGGGGAGTCTGGCTAACAGTGTCAGTAGGAAATTTCTGTACTATACGTCTAACTAAGTCTATCCCTTCTCCTATTGTATAATCTCGAACGCCATCATTAATTACAAAATTAGAGACTCCTTGTCCTAGAAGCTCAATTAAGTCATCAGAGTTCGCTATTTCCTCAAGTTGGCATGAGTCACATAAGTCTATCGATGATTCCGAAGGGACAGTAACGCCCAGGTCAGCAATCATCTCATCAGAACCAGTTAAATTTTTAATAATACGGTTAGTCATCTTACCTCCACAACAACTCAGCAACTACAGTAGGGTATGTAGCTGCACCACTTAAAAAACACTGTAACTCCGAACCTGCATCAACAGCTATATTCAGTCCTGTAAATGACGCTTTTCGTGCAGATTCGATTGCCAATTCTGCGAGCCAATTATTGTAGTCATTATCTGCACATATTTTTATATCATACGAAGCTTCTTGTTTAGATATTACAGACACTGAAACAAGGTAAGCATCCTTAAATATTAATTCTCCAGTTATATTAGACGGTATACCCTCACCCCCTTTTAACCATTTGTTTTGTGTTCTCCCAACATTAGTCCATTTTAGCAACATACCTGAGGGTGATTGCTCTAGTCCGTCATCACGAAGTATTTTGTGTATATACAATGTACTATTGGGAGATGATGGTAAATTTTCTGCAATATGGACTACTTCGACACCAGTTGCGGTATTTTTAGATTTCAACTTACCGTTTGCGTCCACTTTAAGTTCCCAGCTTGTTGAGTTATCTTCTAGTGACACAATCATATTGATGCAATTACCCCAATTTGTGCCATCAAAACATCTTAGTTTCTTGGTTGTGGAGTTGTAATACACTACTCCGTAATCAACTCCTCCAGTTCCATCACCGTTAGAGTCCCATTTTCCCGACTTTATATAATTAATGGCAGTAGTGTCGCTCTCAAACTCTCCAATAAAATTATTGAAATTACTTGATATAACTTTTTCCATAAGTCTCCATTTATTTATGGTGAATAGAACCAATTTGAGCCATCGCATACTAATTGCGCGATTCCCCAATCTGTTATAGATTTATCACCACTACCCTCTATATAAATTTGCTGAGTTCCTGAGTCTTCTGCGTATTCAATAATCAAATTATTCGCTGTAACGGTTTTAATAATCTCTATTGTTTGTCCTTTTGTCCCGCCAGAAAAACCACCGATAGTCACATCATTAGAAGTAGTATCGACAAAAATTGTTTTTATTCCCACAACATTTAGGTCGTCGTAGTGAGTCGCACTGCTTATTGTCGAGTTGCCTTTATTGTAGTATACTTCTGTGTTGCTGTTAGAGGTTGGCGGATAAGATGTATTGTAATTTGACAACTCAGTTATATTCGCCTTAAAGACCGCAGTGCTACTGATAGACCACGGTGTGGAGCCAGAACTGTGTAAATTCCAATTATTATGGACATTAAGTCTTACTTCTCCAGCGCTTGCTGTTACGCCGACTATAGCGGCTCCTGTGTCAGTTGCTTCCAAATAATTTGTTGATATGTCTATTTTGTTGTTTGCATGCGTGGAATTCACGAAATACTTAGAGTACTTAATTTTATTTGCTGAAAGCTTAAATTCAGAACCGTAAGCTAGATTTGCTATGTAAGACCCTGCACCAGTTGATATCATCGTTCCAACAGTTAAATCTATAATACTTCCAGCGCCGCCTGTAAATAAAGTTCCTATCGACGTGAGTTCGCCAATTCTTCCGGATAATTTTCCATACTTAATATCCACAGCAGTCCATCCAGTTCCTATGTACGCATGATTTATGTCAATTTCGACTGAGAAATTGTCGCTCCCCTCGCTGCTATCATTATCAATAAACCAATCATAACAATACAAATAATTCGCCTTTATATATCCGTTAAATTTAGCATCTGAATTTGTTTTTATGAATCTACCACCATAGCTTGATACATTAATATACTCAAATGTAAGGTACATCTTTTTTGCTGTAGAACCATATGCGTAAATGCTATGTCCGCCTGTAGTGAAATTCTTAATCTGTCCATATATAGTTCCTGCCTGGTGGACAATTGCAGAATATGATGTGCTTCCTGCACTAGTCCATTTGTCGACATCAAAATATACGCTTCCTGCTGTATTGACAAGGCACACATTTCTATTTGGATGGTACACTTCTTGAATTTTGCAATAGTTGCAGCTTGCGGCTGTACCGCTATTAAATTGCAGTGTGTAGTCGACACTAGATTGCCCAGAAAATCTATAAATATTTGCGTTAGAATTAGTTCCAAATGTAAGGTATCCAGCTATTGTTGCTGCTGGAGCGTAGAGCATGGTATTTTGAGGTATTGTAACGTTCTCAGAATATGTTCCTCCGTCTAAACCTCTAATGATTACTTTTGCTGTTTCTAACGGGGAACCAGCCGCCGTACACGCAGAACCGATTGTTTCTTTTGCGTTTTCAGGGCTCTTTCCATCATTTGCGTCGTCCCCGTGTTTTCCGAAAAAGTAAACTTGAACTCCAGTGTAGCCACCTGGAACTATTTCTACCCAGCCTGAGCCATTATACCACCTAACCCTATTGGAAGTAGTGTTATAGTACAACATGCCTGCTTGCGCATTTCCTGTTCCATCGCCATTTGAATCCCACTTTATAGATTTAATAAAAGCTAGCGCCGTAGCATCATCAGCATGTTCACCCACATAGTTTGCATATTGATAAGGTTTAGTCCAAGCCATTCCACGCCTCGATTAAAATTAGTAAAAGGGGCGGTATTACGTAAATACCAGCCCCTTGTAATATCAATTATATAACAATCCAACCAGTGGCGGTGCCATCTATATTCATGTATGGCACATCATTGTCTGTATCGACAATAATGTCCCCAACTGCACCAGCTATTCCAGCGCCTGCATTTGGATTCCCTGCATTAGACGCACGTTTTGGGGGGTTCTTCGTGTTCAAATTTTCCAGGCATGCTTCGACTGTAGTTGAAGAACCAAGATTGCCCTTACTGTCCGTTCCGACAAGTAATGCTCCTTCAGTCCCAGCACCGGTTCCACCAATCTGTGTTTGCGTGTAATAACGAGCGTCACCTCTGGTATCATTGTGGTATTGTTCGTGGTCATCGTCTTCTAAACCCAGGAGTAACCCATGGTCAGTTGCCGCATCCCAACTACCCCAATTTGTTCCATCAAAGACATAAAATTTATCCTCGTCCTCAACACGAGTTGTACAACCTTCGTCTGGCTCATACATATCCCACGCAGATACGCCGTCCCACTCTGCGATATCATTTTCGTGTGTGTTCCAAGCGTCTTCTGCAAATTCGATGTCACCGTCAACTGTAGCGTCTGTGATATCACCAGTTACTGTAATTACAGTATTTGGGTCACTGTACACGATAGATTGCACAGTCCACTGTCCGTCATTACCAGTAGAGCCAACAACATCAAACTTCTCAGTTGCACTCAATTCAGAAGAATGGTCACCAGCAATTGAGAAAGTTTCATTTCCTGTGTCAACAGCTACAATTGCATATGAGTGTTTACCGACAATATATCTGTCACCTTCACTGGGTCCAACTGGTGGAACAGCAAGGTCTTTATCTTTAACAGAAGTTTGCCAATCACGGTGTTGGTCAACGTATTCTTTTGTAGCTGCATCAGCATTGGCTGTTGGCGTTCCAAGACCAGTGATTTTGTTTCCACCCATTGCCTGGTTTCCAGTAAATGCACGACCACCTGTAACAAGAATATACTGCGTATGGTCATCGTCTAACAGTGAAGTTGCTTCCAAATTACCATGGTCAATACCACCATCATTGATTGTTACATCTCCATCTGTAACAGTGAAGTCCGTTGCATCAAAAGATGCAATACCTTTGTTGGTGTCAGTTGCATTTTCACCAGCAATTGTAATATCTGTACCAGCACCTGATGTGTCGATACCTTCCCCGCCCTTAATACCAAATCCATGAGTAGATGGTGTTGCAGAACCACTGTCACTAGCTACAGTTTTTACGACAGTATCTTCAAGAGCCACATCTCCGTCTGTCACGTCGAAGTCGTCAGACGCAAATGATGCAATACCTTTGTTTCCAGCGTCATCAGCATTTTCACCAGCGATTGTAAGCGTATCGTCTGTGATAGACGTGTCAATACCTTCTCCACCAGCGATTGTAAGAGTGTCAGTTGGGCTATCAGCCGATGTGCTTCCTGAATCTGACGAGATTGTTTCCCACAAATTCTGGTCAGCGCCAATAGCTGTCCATGAAGTACCATTGTACACTTTCATAATATGAAGCGTGCTATCTTGATACACCATACCCTCTTGAGGGTCACCAGTTCCATCTCCGTCAGAATCCCATTTTAGCGCCTGAATGAAAGCTAAAGCTGTAGAGTCATTAGCATGTTCTCCCATATAGTGCGCGTATTGGTAAGGTTTAGTCCAAGCCATTTTGTAATCTCCAAGTAGTTACATAGTAAAATAAAATTATACTTTAAGTAATTGACCACCATTCAAAACTATTAAATGACTACCCAACTAGTTCCATCTGGGTCACCAATACACTTGTACCACACAGACGCAACTGTATCAAAGCATTCCTGGGAGAATAGCCCCTTCAATGCTGGCGCAGAATTAGGATTACCTGCGTGTTTAACTGTCACAGGGTCAATTTTGAAAATTACAGTACAACCCCCAGCAAATAACCATTTTGTAAAGTCTACGCCACTTAGTATCAGTGTTGACGTAGAATCCAAATTTACGTCGTATTTCGCGGCATTGTCAGCTTGTAGTAAAACACTTATTAGGTTAACATACGAATTGTTTGAAACGACAAGAGCGTCATCCAATAAGCTCTTAAAAAGACAAGCATGTACCATTACATCAGAATCATCGAATATAACAGCATTATCTCCTACGATATTGTCCATATTCAAAAATCCACAGTCTATAAGTCTTACGCCGCAATCTAGAGCAGGCATCGGTTTATCACAATCTTTAAGATATAAAGGAACAATATTTGATGTAGTAAACCCATTAAAGTTCTCACCTGTAAGTTGAGAGGTCTTCTCGAAGTACGATTGCCCGTCTCGACTATCAACGTTTATGAGTGATATATCAGCAGTTACATCATTAAAGTAAAATGTATAGTCTGGACTAGATGATTCAACTATTACATTTTCCATTTTTATGTAATTTCCGACCACAGTTGTAGCTTTAATGGCAGCTTTACCAGCGCCAATAGTCGCCACAGTTATGTTCCTCAAAGTTACATCACCAGCAGCAGGCACAACTAGTGTATCCTGGTTACTTGTAATAATGGTATTCTCGCGGTCAAAACTTGTGTATTCAACTCCTGGAACCATCGTGATGTTTTCGTTAAACGTATTAGCATACAAAAATATCGTATCACCAGCAGCCGCGACTGCATTAGCAGCGGTTAGTGAACGGTAAGGTCGAGCTATTGTACCATCCTCATGATACAAGTCTGTTCGGCTTTGGTCTACCCATAATACTTTCGAAGCTGGTATAAACAAATCAACAAAATTTCTAGTGTAGTCCTGACGTACGCCATTAATCGCGCCAGCTGTTGTATCATAATCCCCAAATCCAATAATATGCTGGCATAAACCCGTTTTATTAAAACCGCCTTGTGACATATTTGCTCTACGAAGAGAGAAATTATCACAATACAGATAGTTTGTGGGAACATCTGGCGCATCAGATACTATATCGTCTGCCTGTGACGTAAGAAAGTGTAGTATACCGGCGTGATGCGTAATAGTTTTCCATCCAGTAGATTTATCAATGAGAACATTGTACAAGCCGTTCATTACAAAATCAGCACCGTCTAAACAGCTAATAAACTTCACCCAACCGTTAGAACTAGTACCACCTACTACAACACCAGAACCATCATTAAATATAGTGCACTTATGGAATAATGGTGGATAGTCAGTACTTCCAGCAATATTTACAACAGGAACAACTCCGCCGCCACCGGAGTGATTTCTAAACACCACATTTTCAAACAAACAGTCTGTACCATCATTGTAAGTTAAGCCAGTTACAGTAATGTCGTCAGTTTCTATCTTAATGTCTTTAAGATAAACTTTAGTCGTAGTAGTTTGGTTAATAGTAACAGATTTAACTCGAACGACATCTCCTGTCTTTGTCTCTTGCCCTTCCATCAATATATCTGTTTTGTCTACTAGGACTAAATCCTCATTATATATCGTAGACTTGGGTTTAATACTTATTTTAGTGCCATTTCCAACAGCGTTAAAAGCTGCCTGAATTGTTTTATACGGATGTAACCATGAACCACTTTCAGGATATGCATCTACCCTGTTACCATCCACAAATACAACTGTTGTTATAGCTGAATCAAAAGAATTTTTAAGTTTAGCAGGAGTGACAATTCTTTCATCGTCACCACCAGCTAACGCCTCAGCGTTAGTAGCTAGCTCAGCTATTCCCATAGATGTCTCAGTAGCTTGGTACACGTTTACTTGTATCACAGTCCACATAGTACCTACAGCAGCTTCTGTACCTCCTGGATTAGCAGCTAATGCCACAATCCAATCTCCAGCTTCAACTGGTTTTCCTGCAATACCGCCTATCTTACCAGCTACACTAACAACGTATGTGTCCCATTGTACAGCAGGTGGATAATTCGGATTTAATGAGCAATCAATGGTGCCCTTTATTACAAAACTTCCAGTGCCACCGCCACCACCATCACCTAATGGGTATCCTGGATTCCAACCAAAATCTGTCATATATCACCTGTTTCGCTGTCAGTAACAAAAATTACGTAAATTACTCGATTGGGGAGAAAGCTTTAAGCCTCTCAAACGATATTATTGTACCGTTATCGATACTCTTGCAGTATAACTTACGTTCCTCCGCATAATACGTAAAAGACCACGACCCTGCACCTCTCCAACCTCTAGTCGCATCGTTGTTCAGTTGTGCAGTAGCATCTATGTCATTATCAGCAAAAGTAAAATAAAACGCTTTATTACTAACAACCCATATTCCTACAGCATCATCAAATTCGATACCACCTACTGGTGTTACTACATTTGCAGCAATGTTAACCATAAATGGTAAACCTATGATTTCAGCGGGAATATATGTTACTTCTAATGGTCTAGTTGGCATATCTTTTCCGTCGTTTGTGGTTTATACGTAATTTACTTTCTGACCACACGCGTATTATTATTGACAACAATTTGAAATACACATTCTCAGCTACGATTTCTATATGAGACTCTTTTGAAAACAAATTTACGTCGTACATTCCAGTTTCTTTGTTTCTAGACCCTGTAAACAGTTCATCTGAGCCATCTTTTACTATTACAGCAAAATCTTTAGATAGCTCTACAATTAAATTTTTAGCTCCTATGATTGTAGCGTTAAGGACATCATCAAATGTATTCCTGTATACAGGAAGCATTTCGATTTTGTTCATGAACGCCAGAACTTGTTTTAGGTTTAAGTCACCTACTGGAACTGCAATGTCATGCACAATTAGAATCTCATTTTCCGTAACTGGATTCCAAACTTTTATGGCATTTTCTGGAAATGAGTAAATACCATCTCTAGTCACTTTAGTGTAAACCACATAGTTATTATGAAACTGTGTACGTTCATTGGGCATTGTTTTCCCCCGTGCTATTCTTTTTAGGTATTATATCACGTAATAACTTAGCTGTAGTTGTGTTTGATTTTTGGATATAAATAAACTTACGTGATAACACTCCCCCAGCTTTTTTAACAAACTGACTAATCGTCATATCAGATATTGAGCTTCCGACAATTATACCCAAGATATTACCCTTAATTTTCGACATTAATTCGAGTATTACAGTACCCTCTTTATGCCCTATGATATCTACGCCTTCTACATCCAGAAACTTAGAGTCATCGTCGTTAGTACACTCATCAATACCGACTAAAAATATATAGTCAGGGTTGGTAACATGCTGTATCCTAAGATTACTGACTATATCACTTATTTCTTCGGATACTTGACTAAACTTAGTCCAGTCTGTGTCATCAATAAACTTTCTTTCCATGTTCCACCTATTTAGTCGTTTTACGAGAACGGTTTGTACTATTGTTAATGTAAATATCGTTAAGAGCTACACGTAGCTCACTGATTTCTTTGATTACATACGTATTATTTTCGTTTATTCTAGTGAGAGCTTCCACAATTTTAACGTCATTTTTGTAGTTTTCTTCCAATAGTTTTTTTATTTCTTTTCTAAACTCTTCCTCCATCTCATGAATAGTCTTTGTAAATGTCTTGTCTAGCTCATGCTGTTTACCTCGAAATTCTTTTTCCAACTTACTTTTTTCTTTTCGTTCTTTTAACAACTGTCTAAAAAGAATACCAACAGCTAGAACTAGCGCACTTAGAACTGGCGCTATAAGCGTAATACTAATACTTTCAGTCATAATGAATAGCATCATAGTAAGTTCCTCGAAGCTGTTAAACTAATTATATCATAAAAACATGCAGATAATTTTGGAATTTTTTGGTAAAAAGTACTTGACAAACTCAAATTAATGTCTATAATATTAAAATAAGTAAAAGTTGAAAGGTAGCACTATGGACGAAGAAAACAAAGAAGAAAACAAAGAAGAACTTACAGACCATAAGAAACAAAATTCTGGTGTGAAGATTATTTCTTTACCTAAATCACCTCCTATGGCTAAACAGAGTAAACACAAAAAAGGTAGGATAGTATCTCCAAAGTATAATACCAGGAGAAAGAACACACGAAAGTCCCAAAAAGCGTCAAGAAAAAAGAATAGACGCTAGTCAATTTTGTCAAGGGGTATTTTGCAACCGGTAACGAATTACCCCTTGACGACAACTGTCATTAAACAACAAGAGGAAAAATGGAAAGGTACTTCAAATGCCCAAAATGTGGTGAGGTAATTGATATTGTAGAAGCCACAAAGAATAAAAATGGTAAAGTTGTTAGACCGCAAAAAACAACAAGATACAGAACGACTTGTGAGTGTGGATGGAGCACAGGCTTGTCCTATAACACAGTTTTGCATTTTTACGAAGAGTGTATCCAAGAGAGTACAGTAGACAAGAAAGTGTATCAAAAACTAGGAATACCAGAATTCATCGATACTATTGATGAGACTATATCTGACGTCGATAGAATCCCAAAAAATATGGCGGACTTTGCAGAAAATAATGTTAAAATTCTATTAGGAATAAAAGACTATACCCAAAGAAACCAAACATACACAGCTAAGCAAGAGAAAGCTGTAATAAATATTAAAAAAGCAATACAAAAGGTGTTACATGGTACTTAATAAACTCATAAAATTTTATGTGTTGGATTATGTAGACTCCAAAATACTTGATTTTAAGATTGTTGACCTAACATCAGGTAACATACAAATACTGTCTAAAAGCACCGATAAGTACAAAAACACAACTAAGCGCTATATGGCTTTAGGTATAAACGTAAATGTTAAACAAGTAAAAGAGGATGTTATGCTCGAATCCAATAACTTGATTCAAGTAGAGTACGTCATGACCAAAGAGATAAATGGGAAGTACTATTCATTATTCGAAATTATTGACATGTTTGGTATAATTAAAAACATTAACGAAACAACTATAGCCGAAAGGTAACTAACATGACAAATAAAATCGGCGAGTCCGTATCCTATGCAACTAGAGACGTGGTATGGAATAAGTTTGACGACATCGTAAAAGACGCCGCGAAAACGCCAACGCGTACTGCAATAAAAGAGTTTAAGAATATGGGTAAAGAGATAGTGAGTATCTTTAAGGATATGACCAAGCTTGCGCAAGATGAAGAACTAATGAAGAGTGTTGGAAAGACAGGATTTGGTTCAGAAGTGGATGCCTATATCGACAAGTATGTGTCAGACGAAGTCAGCAAAGCTGCCGACGCATTTTTAGCCGCAAAGTCAGGTAAACCCCGCAAAAGAAAGAAACTAGGAAAATTTCTAAATGACCCTGAAAAAGTAGACTTAATGAAACATTTTGTGAAAATAGAGAAAAATAAAGCTGTAACACATCCTCGAGGTAAAGTGCTACTAAAGTATGCTAATAAAATAGGCGTAAAAGCTAAAAACCTTATCGACTTAGATAGTGCCTATAAAAAGAATGCAGCGCTATCTGCAAAAGGCGGCAAAAGAGCTAAAGCTGCTGGTACAATTGCTAGAAAATTAGATGTAGCTATTAGCGTAGCTAAAAATCTTGGTAAAAGCACAGATGCCGTAATAAGGGCGATGAGTCCACAAAAACGTAAAAAACGTTAAGCTGGAAACCATCTCTTACGTCTTACCTGTGTATTAACATTAGTCCTATAACATTGAAGTTCCACTACTTCATGGCATTCTTGGCACTCTACGCTAATAATTTTATTTTGTTCTGGTGGGTTTCCGTAGACAAATTTAATATAATACTTAGTTTTAAGCGTGTGTCCATTTTTACATTGCGGTTTTTTTGAAACAGTACGGTATAAAGTCATTATCTCTAACATCACATATCCCTTTCGTTAACCTGAAAAAGAAATCCCCCTGCTTTAGCTGGGGGTAAAAAATAAAAAAGTGAACCCTCCCCTAAAATTTTGTGTATAATATAATAAGTTAGTGAGAACAAATAATGAAAAGAACATACCAATATCGCATATATCCTAAAAAAGACACAGCTAACAAAACTCTTATTGCTTTGGAGCTTTGCAGGCAAGTATATAATCTTGCTCTCGAACAAAGAATTTATGCTTATAGGCAACGCAAAGTTTCGCTTTCTTTTTATGACCAACAAAACCAGCTTCCAGAACTCAAAAAAGAATTTCCAGAATACAATCAAGTGCCTTCTCAATCTTTGCAGGATGTTTGCCAAAGAGTTGACAGAGCATTCAAAAATTTCTTTAGACGCCTGAAAGCTGGCAAAAGCAATGGCTTTCCGAGATTTCGTGGTTACGGTCGTTACGATTCCATTACTCTGACTCAAGCTGGCTGGAAGATTGAAGGAAGTTATCTTATCATTAAGAAATTTGGTCGTTTCAAGGTCAAATTTCATCGAGACATTCCTAATGAAGCTAAAATCAAAATGGTTACTATCCGCAGAACTCTTACTAAAAAGTGGTTTGTGTCTTTCAGTTGTGATAATATTACTCCAAATATCCTGCCTAAAAACAACGAAGCAATCGGACTTGATGTTGGTTGCGAATCCTTTTTGACTGACTCTAACGGGCTTAAAGTTGAGAATCCTCGATATATGAAACGGTCGCAAGATAAAATTGCTAAAATACAACAAAGGTTGTCTAAACAAGTCAAAGGTTCTAACCGCAGAAAAAAGACTAAACAAAGACTTGCTAAAGCACACGAAAAAGTTGCTAATCAACGTAAAGACTTTCAATATAGAGTTGCAAAGCACTATGTTGATAATTACGGAATAATAATTCACGAAGATATGAAAAACTGGAATAGTTTTCGGTCTCTGAACAAATCTATGAGAGATGTGTCTTGGTTTCAATTCTTTGACATTCTCAAAAACAAAGCGGCAGAAGCTGGTCGAGAGATAATCAAAGTAAATCCCAAGAACACTTCTCAAATGTGTGCTCAATGTGGTGAGATTGTCAAAAAAGATTTGTCTGTCCGTGTCCACGATTGTCCTTTCTGTGGTTTAGTTCTAGACAGAGACGAAAATGCTGCTCTAAATATACTCAGGGCTGGTACAGCCCTTCGGAAACTCTCACTAACTATTCCGAGAAGCTCTCGCCTTTAGGCGAGGGTAGTTCACACCCAGTAGTTACTTGCTTCATCCAAAACTATCTGTTCGATTTGTGGGTAAGACAACTCTCCGCCAACATAAAATGTGTGTTTTCCAGCTCTGCCATCAAGTGGGAACGGTAGCATTGAATTCGGAGTAGGAGCGCCTAAGTACATATCGTAGTCAGTTAATGGAACTAACGGTGTTAACATGGCAAACCCGCCATAACTTACTACAGTACTAGTGAATACGTAAAACGACGATAAACCCAAAGCTCCCTGAGTATAAGCATAAAAAACAAAATCATCAGTAAGATTATGCTCAGGTAAGTTAATATCAAGTACTCCGTCAAAAACAGCTATTGAACACCGCCATTCACCTGGTGGATTTACCCATACCATCGATGTGTATATTTCTAATGCTGTCATAGGGTTAGTAATGCTTAATATAACTTGGTCAGGCATCCATGCTAGTTTCTTAGTAGCTATCCATCCAGTTATCGTAAATCCTAACGAAAAATCAAAATTAGGGGTAGTACCGCTAAAATCTATAAACGAACCACCTGATATATCAAGTACGTTTCGAGGCAGTATTGGGGGGTTAACTTGTGTCCAATTAAATATGCCAGCTGGAACAATAATACCATCATTAAATTTAGGAGGTGGAGTAATACTTGTATTATTAATAATTACGTCTATACCCTCATTAATCTCCCATAATCCTTGTTGGTCTGGTATAGGAGGTACTACAGAATAGTAGTAATCATACTCGCTAGCATATATGGCGTCCAAATCAACTGCGTCAAGTGCCCCGTTATATATTTTATGCCTGCCTAAAATACCACCACCTGGGAGATACGCAAACGATGACTCGGGTCGTTGTTCCCATGCTCTAAGGTAGTATTTTACATTATCTGGCAATGGCACACCGACGTCAGTGTCAGTATGAGTAGGATTAGTGTCTTTTGTTCTAGCTTTTAACGTCGCGTTACCTAAGGCATCCACCGTTATTTGCCAGAATACAAGGCTAAAATCAAAAGCTAGTTCAGCTGCTGGAATTATAACTTCTAACGTTTTTGAGCCAATGTGTATGCGAAGTGTCAAATCCCCTGCTACGTTGGTTCCTGAAGCTACAAGAATCTCAGTTTTTCCTGCAAATGCCATATTCCACATACAGTACATATCGTCGGCAGGAACACTATAGTTATATAGCCACCCGCACATTGTAAACCCAATCCAATTTAGCCCTGTCGAAAGTTGAGGAAAATCAATGTAGGGGAGATACTGTTGACCAGGCAAGACACCAAACGTAAACAAAGCAGTATCACCATTATAAACTGGATTCCACAACGTAAATGCGCCATTATTAATAGTGCCATTTCCAAATTTATCGGGGTTAACACTAGAGTCAGGAACATTAGTTCCGATTATTTCGTTAAAATCCCAAATACTAAGATTTTCAGTAGTGGGTGGAACAGGTGGTGCGTATACTTCATTATAAACATTTTTACATTTTACATCTGTAAACGAACCACATATACTACACCTTACACTCAAAGTAAGAAATTTATGGACTCTTTTAGTGTCTGGCTCAATTTGGGTATATTCTGACGGTAATTCCATTCCACACTTATCGCAATATGTAATGGTTAAAGCTTTGTAGATAAGAAGTAATTGCGCCATTTATCCCCTAAGTTTCCTTTGAAGTTAATTGTAGGGTGGCGTCTAACCGAAAACACCACCCACACGTCGTACCTCAGACCACAACAACCCTAGAAAGGAGGTAAGTCCTATGTATATATTAACACAATTGATAAAAGGTAAAAATTAAATATTTTGTACTTTTTTGGTAAAAAGTACTTGACAAACTAAAAAAATTGATTAAACTACTATATACACAAACAACCCACAAAGGAATAAAATATGCCTAACAACGAAACTGATAAACAAAAATTTGGTGATAATGACGAACCTCGAAAAAATATCGATTTTAGTATGTTCGAGGGGTTCGAGGGTAAAGTCGAACACGTAGAGCACACACAATCTATGAACGATGTTACTAGTGACTATAATAGGAGTAATGAGGACGATGTAGAAAATATCATAGGGATACCGTCTTTATTCCAACACGATGACCTTACAGAATTACACAACGATTGTACTGAAATAGCAGTGTCGATATTTACTACATTGGCTCTACACATTGCTAGATTTGCTTGTGACAAAATCATACAAGATAAAAACTCTGTTGATATAGATACATTACTTCTACGTTACGTAGAATGTACTAGACAGCAATACAACCAAGTTATTATGGGAGCCATTATTGAAACGTTACTACTAAATAGTGTACTTATGTGCAAGAACATCACTCGAATAGAAGGTAAAGACAACTTCATAAAAAAATATGGCAGCATTAGTAGTATTCCTGATGCACTAAAAAATGATGAAGATATGTATATGAATGCACTTACAGTTACTGTCGGAGGTGTTGTAGCCCTAAACACGCTACGGAATATTCTAATTGAACACAGCATTGCCGAGTTATGTGAACTATTCGTGCAAGAACAAAAAAATAGAAAAGTTTCAGGGATTTTGTCTACCATAAAGAGACTTATTTTAGAATTTTTTGTCTAATCAGGATAATACAATATGTCTGATATACCAGATAACAAGAAGAATAATAACGCAAAAGATGGAGTGTACGCCTCTATACCCATTTTGTTCAAAACAACCATGCCAATTGACGGTATACTCTCTGATTTAGAAGAAATTATTAATGATATTACAGAACACCTTGAGCTTTCAATAGCTAAATGGATTTGTAATAACATCATTAACTCAGAGGATATTAACATAAGAGAGACTTATTTGTTGAGATTCAAGGAAATTACACAGTATAAACACGATACAATAGCACTTAAAATGTTACTGAGTGTAATATACGTTAACACCATGATTTATGTACACAGCATCATGCACAAAATAGGAGAATCCAAACTATTATTCTGTTTTCACGATACTATACCCAAAACAGTTGACTGCGATAATAGAATTACTTTCATTGAAGCCCATTTAGGGAGTGAGTTTGCGTCGTATACTATAAGAGAAATTTTACTAAACCGTAATATTGCGTCATTATGCTGTATAATATCCAAAGACAGAAATGACGACGAATACAAACGACTTATGAGTGACATAGGTCGTATCATAAGTGAATCTTTAGCGAAATACTTAGGTGTATAAATGGGAAATAAAACAAACCATGATAGTATAAAAAACTTCAACGTAAAGCAGCTGGAACTACCATTCGAGAACAACAAACGTAAGTTTGCAATTCCAATGGTTAGTTCATACGTAACGTTTTACTCAACGAGTGACGACGTTACAGTATGTTCATCAAGAGTAATAATGTACGAAGACAACAGCTATACTTACAGTTATGGATAATAGTATTATTAATACACTTATAACCGGGGATTGTTTAATGGCGCTTAAAGAATTGCCAGATAACTGTATTGACGTCTCATTCGCAGACCCGCCATTTAATTTACAAAAGAAGTACGATACGTACAAAGATTGTAAAGACTTCGACAGATATATGCGTTGGTGTAAAAAATGGATTATGGAAATGGTTCGAGTTACTAAGCCAACAGGGTCTATAATTGTACATAATATCCCAAAGTGGCTTACTTTTTACACTCGGTATCTTAATAAGCACGCAACATTCAGAAACTGGATTTCTTGGGATGCACCAACAAGACCAATGGGTAAAACCCTACAACCTGCCCACTATGGCATTCTGCTATACGCTAAAGAGCCTCATAACCAGAAATTATACGAACTAAGACACCCGCACAAGAGATGTCGTAAGTGTCATTATCTCCTAAAAGACTATGGCGGAAAAAAGGATACAATACATCCTTTTGGACCCCTTATTTCAGATGTATGGACTGACATTCATAGAATAAAACATAATAAATACCGCGATAAACACCCTTGTCAACTTCCGTTGCATTTGCTAGAAAGGATTATCCTACTAACATCAGACGAAAATGACATAGTGTTAGACCCATTTGTTGGAACGGGCACGTCAGTTATAGCCGCAAAACGACTTAACCGCAACTATATAGGAATCGACATTAGTGAGAAATACATTGACATCACACTAAATAAACTTCGTGCTGAGCAAAGAGGAGTATCAAAAATAGGAAATTCATACGCCAGCTTTAACGCAAGTAAAATATATACTATCAGGGACATGGATTGGAATAACCTGAAACAATATTTTGAACTACCTGTAAGCCCAGAGTATGTAGACTACAAATCTATAAAAAGGAGTAGCAAGTAATGACTCCCAGAATCTTTAACTTTAGGTTCAAAGTATTTATTGAGAACCGATGGCACCTCGTAACACTAAAAGACTTGTTAAGTCGTAACGATACAACACGTACGTTGTTTGTCGAAAATAACGTTCTTTCTGACGACTACAACTTTAACGTCCCTGTAGCTATAGGCATCAATAAGTTTTATGATAATGGAGACGAAATATTTGATGGAGATATAATTAACGAATCTGGAGCTTACATAGTATGGGATAGTATCTTAAGTTGCTGGTGTTTTACATTCGAAGACTCACCAGAGCAAACTACCCCACTTTTCCATATATCGAAAAGCGACTGGAAAGAGCTTTCATACTGCGGTAACATTAAATCAAAGACAGAAGGAGGTTCCAGATGCTGTCGCAGATGGCTTTAATGGATTTGTGAAGCAAAGACAAAAGTTTACATGGGTAAGTAAACCTTAACTAAGGAATAAAATGGACAAGAATGAGACAATCCAAGAGACTAAAAAACACATAGAAGCGGTTAAGCAGCTTCTATCACAGGTAATAAAAATGCTAGAATTACGTGGGGAATACCATGATTCTAGTAAACTAGAAGAACCCGAATTATCTGTCTTCGCAGAGTATACTCCGAAACTAAAAACCCTTACTTATGGAAGTGACGAATACAAAGAATGTCTGGGTAATATGCAGGAAGCCCTAAGCCACCATTATTCACACAATAGACATCATCCAGAATACTACGAAAATTGTGTAGGAGTGTGTGATAAATGCGGACGAGAGGTTGAACTATTTACAGATGGAGAAAAATGCCAAAGATTGGTGCTTACACACATTGGTAAAAATTTTGATAATAGTAAAGTATGCGATGGAATTATTGTGAAACGATTTACGCTCCGAAGTATGACTATAGTAGATATTGTTGAGATGTTCTGTGACTGGGTAGCCGCCACCAGAAGACATGCAGATGGGGATATTATGAAGTCCATAGAGCATAATAAAACCCGGTTCAATATCTCAGAAGATATTACGTGTATTTTTAGAAATACAGCTTTGTTATTTGAAAATATAAAATTGTAAACATGGCTAAGCAGTAGCTTAACATAGGTGTTTTACCCTTATAGATACCCGTTTTAGGGAACTGAAAGATGAGCATTCAATACTAAAATAGCCCAACTCCTGATTATAAGGAACTTTTTCTTATTGTGCTCTTTATCAACGGGTAAAACACCCCCATGTTTACACTCTGGGGGATAATATGATACTTACAATAATCTTCTTGACATTTTCGTATGGTCTTGTCGTTGGTGGGATAACAATGGTTTTACTACATAATCCACCTGGGCATCCGAGAGAGTGGGAAATTAGCACTATATGTACCATTATACTGCTAATAGTTATATCCCCCTTTACTGTAGTATTATTCGTAACATATTTGATACTTAGTAAACTAATAGATTCTGAAAATAATAGAACTACAAATAAAAAATCCAAAAGTGTCGATACTGACAAAAATAACAATATGTTTGGTGGTATTTTTTGATTTTATAAACCTGAGAGTCAGGTTTAGCCAATAACTACTTTATGAAAGGAGTAATGTCTATGGCTAAAAGCTCGAAGAAAAAGAAGACAGTAAAAAAAGCGCAACTGTCAATTTCCGTACTCTACAATGAAATGATGGAACAACTTGTTGCTCTCGAGGATGATGTAACAAAAACCGACAATGGAAACAAAGCAGCAGGAACACGGGTACGAAGCGCTATGATGGACGTAAAGAAAAAAGCGGATGGAATCCGAAAGACGGTATTAGAAATTAGAAATACCGTCAAGGAGTAACTACTACAAAAGAGGTGACCCTTGAGCCAAGGGGTCACCTTTTCATCCAACAATGAGAGGAAAATTAATGGACGCACTACGTGTAAAACTATTTTGGGGGGAAACACTTAGTGACCTTGATAAAAACATGGAGGTATGGTTAGAAAACGCAGGAATACCGTGTTCTAAATACATATCACACAATGTATCCAAAGTAAATGAAAGTTTTATAGCAACATTGGTATATTCTGTAAAGCTACCGAATGACGCTTCAGAGTATGTTCGTAACGCAGATGGTGATATTACAGTACTTGAAAACACTGCCGAAACTGAAGATGCCGAAACTGAAGATGTTCTAAAAGAATATTACAGTGATGACGAAGAAGTTAGACATAGTGGGGTAACTTTTAATGTTAAGGAACTTCGCGCTTCCTCAGGATTGCTGCCAAAGAAGTTCTGTGAAAAATGTGGGATAAATTCAGGTAAATACTGGCATGTTACTCGCGACTCTGCGTTTTTAACGTTTGGTGAATTAAAATCGATAGCTAGTGCATTTGATATACCAGTGGATAACCTACTTGATGTGGAGTGGCAAAATGAAGAATAAAAGTAACAAAGATAACATTGATAAAAGAGTACTATCATTACTATTCAATATGATTAGGGACGTAACAATCCAAAGTATCCCTGAACATCGAAATGAAAGTTACGATGAATTATTCACTAATCCTAAAATTAAGAAGTTACTTGAAGAAAAGCAAACATGTAGCAAGTCCACAATTGTATGGATTATCATTATATCCTTTGCTATCTCTATGCTATTATTGGCATTTTCTTACGTACTGAAAGGAATGTGATTATGTGTAAAAATTGTCAGTTTAATCCAGGTAAGATAGGTGCAATTGGAGACAATGCGTATTATTACGTGTCTACGTATGACAACGAATCGTATAGTCCTGTAATTGTGTACGGTAAGCAAAGAGAAAATTGGAAAAAGTACTGTCAAAGATTAGTTCCGAAAGCTGTTAAACACTTACTAGAGCGTATCGGCAAAGAGTACTATATAGGTACAGACGACGTTATCACGGGACTCATCGAAGTACTAGTACTTGAAGGGTACAAAGTAATCGAGCTAGAAGAGTTTAGCTTGTTAGACAGGGAGCTGCGCAATAGCAGCTGGAGTGTGATTGTAACGCCAGAGTTGATAGAATCCCTTAATGCGGACGAAATCCGAGCACACGAAGAAGCCGTGTGCAATCTAATGGAACATAATACTGTTGCTGACTCGCTAGACGAGCCGTAGTAAGTGTAGTTTTTGTTAATGGAGGTGAAAAATGGGAATTAGTGTTGATGCAACAATATGTTTTGGAGTCGTTGTCGATTCTGGAGATTTGCCTTGGAAAAAATACGACCCAGAAACTGGTGAAAATATCTACGAAAGCGAGGAAGATTGGTGGCGTGAAATAAACGGCTACAAAAATCCTTATGAAATATGGGAAGATGCTGATAATAAAAAACCCGGTATTACTGATGAAGATGAAGAAAGGTATTACGATTATATTCATCAGTGGGACAAAAGATATCCGATGCCTTTCGAATTATTATATTTTTGGAGCTATGATAATACCGACAACTTTATTCTATGTGTTCCTTCGAGTATTATATGTGCTGACGGCTGCGAGAAATTAAACATATCAAAAATCAAAGTTAGTAACCAAGCCAAAGAAAAATTCAGAGAGTTTCTGAAAAAATATAAAATAAAAAAACAACCAACATGGCTGCTTAGTGCGCTTTATGGTTAGGATTGTTGGTTTGGTTTGTTTTATTAAATACTAAAATTGGAGGAACCAGTGCACAAAATTGAAATTCGAACTATTCAGGAAGTAGGGAAAATAACTTGTGGAAATTGTAGGTTGTACTATAAACCTATTCACGGTAGTTACTATTGTATGGTGTACAACGAGTTGTTATTAACAACTAATACAGGAAGGGTACGAAGAAGCCCTACGTGTATACAGAAGCAAATTGACATTGCACTAGCGCAGGCTCAAGATAAAGAAAACTATAAACCAATAAAGGAGTAACGTATGAGTTACCCAGATATGGAGGAAAAAATGGAAAATTCTGTTAACGAAAACAAAGAAATTGAGGATGATAGCTCTATGCCGAAAAGAGGCACCAAAACAGCGGCAGAAGTACTTCAAGGAGTAGCAAAGCATTTCGGCAAAGATATAACGATTGAGCAAGCTGAAAAAATAGTAAACACAGAACATTGGTGTACAAAAACACACGAACTTCGTCCTGACGATGTAATAGTGCCAATTGACGAAAAACATGTCAAAAATTTAATAGTTGACGCCCTGACAAACTGTCCCTGTGCTCTAAAAGTCGCGCCAATAGAGGAGCACGTTAAGGCGCTTGCTACGCAAACAGATGCGCTTGCGCAGCGCATTAAAAACCTTGAAGCGCGTATATCGATAATTGCTGTAAAGGAAGTGGTTGAGGAAGAGCAAACTGTGATAGAGAAGACGCGAGAGGCTGAAGTACTTGAAGAAGTCGAGGATAGAGAAAAAGAAATAGAAAACTGCGAGAAACTGGAGTATGGGGCAAAGCCTAAAGCTCGCAAAATCGAGGTCAAGTATGAACCTGAGAAAAACGAAAATTTTCCATACCACTTTTATGTAGATGGAAAATATATTAGTGCTGTTACAGAAAAATTTACAATATATAAAGGTTTTAGCGACTTAAACACTGAAGAAATAGAATCAGCAAAACAGCAATTTGAGAAACTGAAAGAGCAAAAAAGCAAGAAAGAATGTGAGAATTTCGGAGAATATCCTCACAAAGAATGTGAAACATGTGACGACAACAGAGGATATGATGCTTGCCAAACAGAAGTAAAACGCCGAGAAAAACTAAGAGAAAAAGCTGAATGGTATCTAAAAGATAATTTTAGTATTCACGACATGTTGTTAGACGGTTCACGAATTATTCAATTAGAAGAGTATTGTAAGTATTGGGAATGTTCACAGGTAGAAGTTTATGAAAAAATCATAAAACATTACGAAACCAGCGAGGAATACTATAAGTATAAATTCGACCAACTGATTGAGTTGCTTTTCGATATCAGGAATCAGACAAAATTCGAAATGTATTGCATTAACGATGAGACAAACTATTTAGTCAGCACAGACTACTACAATCCAACATTTAATTCGATAAATATCCAAGGTGATATTGAATATGTCGCAGAGCAAACAGGAAAAACACGTCTCGAAGTAGTTATCGAGCTAATTGAAGTTTGCAATAAATCAGATGTAATTAAGGAGTAGTCATGCGCTTAAGTCCGAAAGAATATTATTTACTTGAATATCAGTGGTTTGATGAATATGATAAAATAATATTTTACGGTGATGAGATTGATTGGCATGATTTATGCCAAGAATTATTGCCAAAAGCACAGAAAAATTCTTTAGAGTCAGGAAAGATAGCTGACGATTTTATTGGTCATAGAGATGTATACAACGAACTTATTGAATTATTAAAACAAAAAGGTTATGAAGTTGTCATATTAGACACTTTTAGAATGGGTGGAGATGAAATTATGCAAAGGGATATTCCTGATTATAATCATCAATTTTTTAGTGACCTTGAGCTTTATGAAGAAGTTCTTAAGCATAACGAAAAAATAGAGGATGAACGTAAAGCAAGAATGGATAAATTAGAAGATGGAATAGTTCGAACAAAACAAAGAAAAAGACTTAAAACACGAAAAAGACTTAAAACACAATCAAAAGAAGAAAAATTGGAGAATCTTAAACAAGCGATGCAAGATAAAGATTTTATTAATGATAATCAATCCGTTATTGATGACTTCAGGTGTGCTGATTCTGACGGCATGAAAGAAGGTGAATGATGGAAGAAAGCACTGTCAAAATATGTCATTGTGGAATTTGTGATAATGTTATTTATATTCCAATAGATAGTACATGACCAGAAGTATGTCCTGCTTGCAATAACGGGATAAGTACTATTTATTCTTTTGATAAAAATTCTACAAGCGATATTGGTCATATTGTTTGGGGAGAGGGGTATTAAATATTATTTGAAGAGGTGAGTAATGAACAAAAGTGATTATGAAAAGTTGCGTTCTGATTTAATGGTTAATCATTATTTATTAACAGCACTAATATTGATATGTTATGCAATACTTATGTACGGTTTTTTATCACCAATCGAACAGCAAAACAAAAAAATCATTGAATTGTTAGAGCAGCAAACACAGACACAAACGTATAAGGATACGAAAGAGAAAACATGCAAGAAATAAAATTTAGAGCATTTATGACCTAACAACTGTTAGATTTGCAATGATGATGGATTTCTCATTTGAAATTATCGACAACATTCACTGTAACCCAAACTTAGCCAAAGAGTAACATAAAAATTATTGGGGCGGTGGCGAAAGTTAGACGCTAATAGTCTGTGGCAAATACTAACAGCAGTAAGACAGGTGTAAAAGAAGGTTGCTGTAAACCTGTCGTGCAAGTATCGAACCTTGCCCGCCCCACCAACTTTAAGGAGTATTATGAAACTGGAAGATATAGGATTTTATACATTATCTGACGAAAGAGCAGAAAATTCAGGTATAAACAGCCCTTTGTGGAGATGTGAGTTATTATTGACTAATAGATGCAATTTTAATTGCAAATATTGCCGTGGAACACAGGAAGATGCAAATATTACCTACGAACATGCAAAATATATTGTTGATTTGTGGTGTAATGAAGGATTAAAAAACATAAGATTTAGTGGAGGAGAACCAACTCTTGTAAAATGGTTACCTGAATTAATAAAATATACAAAAAACAAACCTTCGATAGAAAGAATTGCAATATCAACTAATGGTTCGCAAAAAACTTCTTATTACATTAAATTAAAAAAATTAGGTGTTAACGATTTCTCTATATCTTTAGATGCTTGTTGTGAATCTTTCGCGGATAAAATGTCGGGGACATCAGGATATTTTCAACAAATCATTAATAACATTCAGATATTATCAAGATTAACTTATGTTACGGTTGGCTGTGTATTTGATAAAAACAATATTCAACAATCTTTAGAAACAATTGAACTTGCACACAAATTAGGTGTGGCAGATATAAGAATAATAAGTTCTGCACAATCGAATGAAATGTTAGAATTTTGCGAAAAAATACCTGACGAAATATTGAACAGCCATCCAATATTAAAATATCGAGTAAATAATTATAAAAACGGTCGGAACGTTCGAGGCATTCAAAAAACAGATAATCATAAATGCCCGTTAATACTTGATGATATGGCTATTCGAGGAAATTATCATTATCCTTGCATAATCAAAATGCGAGAAGGTTGTGAACCTATAGGCGAGGTAGGATGTTTTATGCGAGCGCAAAGATTTGATTACTATATAAAACATAATTGTTACAAAGATGAAATATGTAGAAATAATTGTTTAGACGTATGTATAGATTATAATAATAGACACAAAAACTTTAAGGAGTAGTCATGGACAAAAAAGAGCATGTAAATAACAAACCTTATGCCGAGGGTAATTGTTATACAGGGGAAGATTTACAAGTTTATGCTTGTAAACACGCAATAATTGTAGGTTGCGGATATGGAGAAGGAGAAATAGATGGTTGTAAGATAGACGGTGATTGGGATGATGGAAATGAAAATGATTGTCCGAAATTTGAATGTAAAACCTATGAAGAAATAATAAAAGAAAAAGATAAAATTATTGATAGCATAGTTTCTAAATTATGTAATGCAGAAGATGAAAATAAAAGATTAAAAGAATTAATTAAGGAGTAGTCATGAAAATCTATATTACAGACAAAGCGCTGACAAGAGGTATTATTACGGCAGAAGCAAAGCCTGTTGATGATAATTATTACCATATCTCTGAAGAAGAACGAAAAAGAATAGGACTAAGTTATGGGGTGTTCAAAATAGGACTCAGTGCTTTCGCGAGTAAAAAACAGGCGGTAAAAAGAGCTACGGAATTGCGTGATAGTAAGATTTTGTCGCTGGAAAACCAAATTATGCGACTTAAAGATATGGTGTTTTGGGAAGACGAAATTAAATAAGGAGTAGTCATGCGAGAAATAAAATTTAGAGCAATTGCTACAGACCAGATACATACAATAGATAAAGGTGACTGGGTTTATGGGTTGTTGTCAGTCAATAATTCGATGCTTGTAAAGATTGATGATAACAGCGGTGTATCGTATGTTCAAGTTCCTATTGACCCTAAAACTGTGGGGCAATACACAGGGTCAAAAGACGGTGAAAACGGCAAGGAAATTTACGAAGATGATATTATTGCCGACTATAATGATGAATTAATGATAGTAAAATTCGGCGAATATGAAAAAACCGATGAATACATCATTGAGGGCAACGGATGGTACATAATGTATTTAGACGATTCCAGAATTGAGCCAATAAATTCTTTGTGTATAGCGTTCAAAGAAATTATCGGCAATGTTCACGATAACCCTGAACTTATAGAGGAGTATTAATGGGTAAAACGGAAAAACAAGAATTATTAGAAAAAATAAGAGAAGCGGTTGCAAATTATATGCACTCTGAAGGGTGTAGCTGCTGAGAAGATGTTGATGCTCATAGAGAGCACGAAAGAATTTTAGCCGAATTACTAGATGTACCAGAATATGACGATAAAAGTGGATACAATTTTTATGAATTTAGAACAAAGAAAAGTGAGGGAAAATGAAAACAGATTTTCAAACAGTGGTATCAAAAACAGTTATCAAAGGTGTTTGCGAAAAATGCGGAAAAAATAGACAGAGAACCATTGTTTCAATGCAAACAGTTAATCCATGGAATAAGAATTCTCAAGGTTTACCAAAGTCAAGAGACGAAGTGAACGCCTCTGTAAACAAAAATCTGAAATTGCTGGTTAAGAGGTTTAGGGAGAAGTTTATTTGTAAATCTTGTGAGAACAAATTGCCATGGGGGGAAAAATGGTTTTCTCTTTCTGAAACTGAATACATAGAAAGTACAATTAATTGGGATAGTGTAGATAAAGCTGTGGAAAATACCGAACTAAATAAGGAGTAAGCGATGAAAGCGGAAGAAGCTTATAAATTATCGGACAATAACAGAGTTAATTATCTGTCAATTTCTTTTGAATATACTATTGAAGAAGCGATAGAGAAAATTGACAAAATCATTCTAAGTTATACAATATGAGGCTTATATGAGATTGAGTTATCAATCACTCTGAAATATTTAAGAAAACAAATTGTCAAGCATTATGAAGAAAAAGGATATAAAATTTATGAGGATGGTGATTTTTTAACTATTAGTTGGAAGTTATTAAAATTTAATAAATAAGGAGTAAGCGATGAAAGCGAAAGATATGGAAAAAATGCTTAAAAAAGCCCGTAAATTAATTAATAAAAAAGATATTGATAAAATAATAAAAGAGGCGAACGAAAAAAGCGCAAAAGATTATTCGGAAGTAAATAAAGCAACAAAAGGAACAGAAGGAGCAAATGGCTGATATAAAAACCAAAGAACTAACTGATAGAACTATAGCTTGGCTGTTAAAACCTAAAAGTGGTATGCCTAGACGACTAAATTGCTCGATGGTTTTTACTGAAGTCCAATTACATAAACCAAGAAAGTTCAACGAAAAAATTGATATACTGGCTTTTCCAAAGTGTTATTACATCAGTTTGCCTATGTTAATTGAAATAAAAATTAGTAGAGCAGATTTCTTTAACCAGAAGAAAAAGAAATTATGCACTGTTAATGCTATAAGATATTTTGTGACACCAAAGAACCTTCTAAACCTTCTGAAATACCTGATGGCTGGGGATTGATAGAGTACTCTAATAATAGATTTTATATTACTGAGTACTGCCTGAATTATGACAAAACGATTGATTATAAGTTTTTCTACGAGATTTTATGCAAAAGGTTAAGCGTGATTCACTCGGCGTTCATAGATATGGACGCCAAGGCTATTAACTACACAAATATCATCAATTATATGAAAGAACTATATTGTAAAAACGAAGATGAAGGGCTATTTGACGCTATTGATGAAACTGCGAAGCAATTGGAAGCAGACAGAGAATTTTGTGATTGACCCAAAGAGGTAAAAAGACAGGGAATAGAAGTAATACAACAACAACAAACTGAAAGGATTACCATGAAATGTAAAGCATGCGGCTATGACGACCAAGACCCAGACCAAATTAAGTTCTTCATTATTGGAGACCCGATTGAGGGTGTTGTGTTTGGCGGTAAAATGATGGATAGAAGCTTAAAAACCAATTTGTATGCCTGTCCTGAATGTGGGACAGTCAAAATAATCGCTCTTGGGGAGTCCAACCCATCAGTTGATTGACAAACTGGTATGAAATATCAGATAAATTATGGGGGGATTCGTTTTGGTCGCCTTCTTATTTTTTGGCGACGACTGGAAACGTAACTATTGATGTTTTGAAAGAATATATTGAAAACCAAAGGAGTTTGCAAGAATGATAACTTATAAGTTTAGGTTGCATCCTTCAAAAGAACAGCAAAGCCAGTTGTGGTTTCATGCCAATAAGCTCAATTGGTTGTATAATTATTTTCTAAATCAAAAAATCGAAGCATATAAAAAAGACAAAACGAGTTTATCAAGATATGATTTGCAAAAGCAAATACCTGAATTGAAATCTAAAGACCCCGTTTTAGCTGAAATTCACAGTCAGGTTGTCCAACAGGTAACCTACAGATTAGATATTTCATATAAAAATTTTTTCCGTAGGGTTAAGTGCGGTAAAAAAGCAGGGTTTCCTAAATTTAGAAGTTGTCGTAATTTCTTCAGTATAATTTATCCTCAATCGGGTTATTCGATTCAAGGTAATATTTTCCATACAAAAATTTATGGAGATGTGAAATTCAATAGACACAGGGATATTCAAGGAAACATCAAAACAGTAACTATTAAGTGTGAAAATAATAAATGGTTTCTTTGTATAACAACCGACTACGAAAAAGAGAAATTAGGTAACGGCATTATTGGGATAGATGTCGGTATAACAAATCTTGTAGCAACATCAGAGAGTAAAATTATCAAAAATAAAACACACGCAAAATATTTTGATAAGAAAATCAATAAACTTAAATCAAGGAGGGATACGCAATGTAAAAAGGGGTCAAGATATTTTAGATTTTTGAGCGAGGTTATTCAAAGATTGTATGATGTAAAGAATCGTAAAATTAATGATTTTTTGCATAAGGTTTCAAAAAACCTATCCTCCAAATACGATACAATTATTTGCGAAGACCTTGCTTTGAAGAAAATGTCTGAATCTGAAATAAGAGGATTAAACAGAGAATTAAGAAATTCTCAATTAGCGAAATTCATATCCTATCTTTCTTACAAAACTAAAACGCTTGTAAAAATCAATCCACAAGATACTTCAAAGACTTGTAACAATTGTGGTCAGAAACAAGACATGCCATTGCATAAGCGACGATATAAGTGTTCTTGTAGTTATGAAGAAGATAGAGACGTGAACGCAGCTAAAAACATATTTTGCTTGGGACAAGCCATTCTCGAAAGAGAGTGTTCTGTAACTTTACAGGAAGCTCTCGCCTTTAGGCGAGGGTAGTTCACTTGTTTATGGACTAAGTGATTTACGAATTAGAACAAATGATAACTCCAGCATTTTTGTATGAGAACCAAAAAGTAAATAATGACATCGAGACGATAAACCCAGGTACAATGGGCGTCCAGTCGATAAATAACGCCTGAAACGGCTGTTTCCATCGAGACTATATGTTGTGGTGTACTACCCCCAAAACCATACTACGCCGTTACCGGTTGCAAAAAACCCCTTGACACACCTAGATTTTTTCCAAAAATTTTTTTACTCACCATAGTACCTGGGTGGCTGTTTTGGCAATGGTGGCTGTTGTGACTGCTTTGTGGGACGGGTGTTGAGAGGTGGTTGACGTGAGCCTGATTTTTGACCGTGGAGTGCTTGACATTCGAATTTTCAGTAAATCTTGAGGGGGTGGTCATTCTTGGGCGCCACCCGTCAAAATTGACAAATGTATGGGTGGCTCTGACAGTTGGCAATTAAGCCTTAGGTTCGGTATTGCTTTTTGTCAATTTGAAATTTTACTATTTTCTATTTTGTCATTGCGCATACATTTGTCAATACTGATAAAAAGCAATAATGCTAATCATATAATTAACTAATCGGTTGAAATCATAATCATAATATATACTGTATTGTACAAGTGAATTTATACGATTAGCTGATAATCCACTAGTTGACTAGGTATTATTGTATATGATATTTGGCATTAGATTTGCTAATACAATTATTTACAATTGTTTATTTTTCATTTATCAACATACTTTTATTTTAATTGTATTAGCGCTAGAATTTATTAGATATGCTATTAGTATTAAAGTATGAAAGCAATAAAAAAAGCTTGTATTTGCAAAGTATAGACTAAGCAAATACAAGCTTTATATAATCAATTGTATATATGATTGATTAATGCAAAAAGTGAAAATACAAAAAAAGCGCTAGAATCTTTTTTGTGATTCTAGCGCTTTTTATTTTTGAGAAATAATTTAACGATTGTACATTAAATTATTATTATTCATTAGAAATTAATTCTTTTACCCCTAATAACTCATAAATATCATCTAAGGTCGTTATTTCCATAAAAGCATCTAGATAATTGATAATATACCCTATTTTCGCTAAATCTTGTTTAGCGACTATATTTTTTTGGCATGTGATTAATTGCTGTCGAATATTAGTTAGATTCTTTTTAGATGATTTAATTGCAGCTTTATAATTAGTGACAGTATAGTCACTAATTATATCAGTACAATCATCAAAAATGTTTTTCTCGTTGCTTATGTCTGCTTCTGAAATTGTACGGATAGGATATTTATTTCTGAACAATTCGCAAAATACGAATTGCGTTAGTATCAGAAATATTATATGTGTATCAGTCGAGTGCATCAAAGCATTAGTTACACAGTTATCATTATTGATATTTGTGTAATTCGACTCTTTCTTGCTCGTGGCAGGAGCTTTCTTTTTATTTGATTTTTTATCTTCCTTATCAGTTTTACCATTTTCCGATTTTTTATCTTCCTTATCAGTTTTACCACTTTCCGATTTTTCTTTTAATTCATTGTACAGCAATGAAATTCTGTACAAATAGTCTTTTTTATTGATTGATTTTTTTAGACTATTAAGAATTGTAGTTTTCTTTTCGTTCGATACTCGACATATTAAATCTAAGGAAGATTTTTTATTGCCGTCTATCTCGTAGTTCTTTTCCAGCATTAATGCTAGAAAAGATTTTGAGATTTTCGGCAATGATTTGACTTTTTGCAAATCCATAGATTCAATGTCTTTTACGCTTTCGATAAATCCAAAAGCGACTAAAAAGGAAGATATGTCAATAATCCGCTTTTTGACTATTGGCAATTTTTTATCTTCTTCACTAGCAAGAAGATAGTTGTACAAGAAAGATTGAAAATCAAAAGTAAGATTAGAATCCTGAAGTAGACAACTGTCAGATATCTCTACCTTTTCTAATCTAGCTTTTATTTGTGAAAAAGCAGAATTTTGCTTATTGCTTAAGCAAAATTTAACCCGACGATTGCCATCTGTCAATTTCACATCATTCTGTGAAATTTGAATTGTTATTGCAGGCAATTGGCTTGAGCTCGTACACTGGCTCAAGTCGTCTTTTTTCTTTGAATTTTTCTTCAAACTATCAAACCTTGACAATTGACTATCGGGCTTTAACCCCGATATTTTCTCAAAAATTGTAATCGGTAAATTTACAATTTCCACTTTCTTTTCAGATTTTCGAAAATCTGAAATCATGTTTTCAAAGACTTGAATTTCATTTGTTTCAGTTTTTTCGGTTTTGATTTCGGTTTTCGGTTTGTCAGTTTTGGTTTTGGAATTGGTTTTGGAATTGGTTTTGGAATTGGTTTTGGAATTGGTTTTGGAATTTTTTCGCATGATAACACCTCATTTTTGTATTGACAACTGTACAGATGGTCAATTGTCAAAAGTTAAATTTAGAAATCTTAAATCTTAAAAAACAAAAACCTTTACTGTAAAATTGAGAATCACTATCTTAAATCATATAACCAAGCGGACTCTCGTATCTTGGCTATCGCCCGTTGTATCCTTATTGAAATGGTTTGCCTTGAAACATTTAATGAATTAGCAATCTCTTGTTGGTTTAACTCATCGACAATATTCATATAAAGCAATCGACGCTCGTACGGCGTGGTCGATGCTTTTAACAATTTCTTAAACTTTAATATTCTTAAATTCCTATATTCTAAATCCGCTAAATCAAAATCAAAAACTGGTATTTGAAATTGACTTGGATTTTCGTTATCACTTTCATTATTATCATTAATAGTATTAGAAAATGATTTCTCTCGCTTAATAAATGTACGGATATATATTTCAATATGCTTTGATTGTACAATGTAAAACCAAGTATTAAAAGCAGACCTAGTTTCATCGTATGTTTCGATTGCTTCAAATAAAGCAATTCTAGTCAATTGTAAAAAATCCTCAAAATAACTAAATCCGAATAATCTAGATTTAGCTATTATCACTTTGTACACTTGATTTTTGTTTTCACTAAAAATCAAGTCATAGTTTTTTAGTGATACTTCATAATTATTAGTGTATTTCTTTTTTTGCATGTTTTTACTCTTTTAATTAAAAGAAATCTTTTTTGTTATATAGTTATATAGAAATTTCAAATCATGTAAATTAGCTAATAATATATTAGTAAAAAACTAATCAAAATTCAAGTAAAAATCGTATTTTTTTGACAAATTCCACTAGTTTTTTTTTGCTTTACAACTGGCAATAAACCCTTGCGAGATAGGCGCAGACAACTCTATACTCGTACCAGTATTTGATAAAATACTCATTTTATCAGATTAGTAAAAACCAATACATATCGCAAGTTAATAATAATCTAATCCGATTAATAACTAATTCTATTCTCTATGCTCGTAGTTCGATTCCCTTTACCTATATTCTTCACATACGTACGTACGCATGTGTGTATATATACAAAACGGGTATAAAGCAATGCCTGACTGGACACTACTTTATACCCATTATGTCCGACTGGACAGTATATTATATTTCATTATGTATCCGACTGGACACTATTAGTATCTGAAGTTATGTGATTTGATAAACATATAATCAAACCACGTATTCATATTGTGATTATAATGATGTATTTCTACAATCCCAATCTTTTCTAATTTATGAACTAAAGTATCTACTGCGATTGTTGGAACTTGAAAGATACCTATTAGTATCTTATAGAGTTCATCCATAGAACGAACTACAATTGTATTTCGCTTTGTAATGCAACCTCTAGGATATAAGTTGCTAGGTTTGTGTCTAGTTATTCTCATATAACCACCTCCATAGGTTTGCGATTGGACAGTATTTATTTACCGAAATACTCTTTTTCAAAATCCCTTATCTCAGGGATGCAATCCATATAATATAAATCCACTGCTATTGGGTGTTTGGGATTATTATACTTCTTATAAATCCAGATTGCCTTTTCGACTTTCTTTTTCCCTCTAAATTTTTCAATATTCGGCAAATCTTTCAGATGTACTAATAATCCCCCGTTCCTTTTCTTAACCTGTTCTGGAAAAGCCAGTTCATAGCTTATTCCAATAAATAATAGCTCTATCCATCTGATTAAGTGAATACTTATATTTAATGGAGTGTCTGAAACAGAGGGTACTTCCTCTATTTTAGTTGTCTGGCAGTATTGCATCAATTTTGCCAGATGATACAACGCCATATTCACTTCATTATGTTTTTCTGTCATTTGTAACCTCACAATGTTATATACCCGATTGGACAATGTTATGCCACATACTCCAATACGTCATTGTCATATCTGGCTAGAGTATGACAATATGATTTTAACAGCCCGATTTCAGCTGGTTCGCCGACACAGAATATAGTGAACTTTGCTCGTTCACCTCTGTAGTCTGATACATAATCGAAAACGACCTGATGGAATATATCACGGAGGATTTCTAAAATGCGGTTCCTACCGTTGAAGTTGACGACGATTAGGCTATTTTTCATTTTTTCCTTTCAGTTTAATAAATAACGGTAACTCAGCGACTATCTGCTTAGCTTTCCCGCAGCTCCTTATGAACTCCAAACATGTCCGTGGAGGACAATAACTGATTTTACAAGATTTCATATCATCAGATAGATATGGGCAAACCAACAAGTCGCCCTTTTCTATTAGAAATACCCTGAAACCATGGTCCCGAGTTTCTCCATAGTATTCGCCTTGATGCTCAGGGAGTAGCTTCTCATACACTTCACCGTGGATGTGTATGAACCCCTTTCTGGTTCTATCCTTAAATCTACAGCATTCCATGCCGCAAACTTCGCATATATCCATATCATCCATAGTTCCTCCTTAAATACAACAAGAGAGTCTAGCCACTAGGGCTAGACTCTCACTAGGTGTATCATGCCAATTGCATGTTAATTTTTTCTTCTCAACGGGGGGTTTACATTTACTCTGGCGGTGCATTTACCGCAGGTAAACGTTTCGGCACCGACAGCGGTGCCGAACCAGAGGATTCTACTGCCACATCCTTTGTGGCAGTAGAGTTGATTGGCGTTTATCGCCAAATCAACATCTTTCAGTGCCTGTTCGAGTTTTTTTAATCTAATGTCATCCAGTGGAATTCGTAAAACGAATGAGCTGTGAGATTCACCTTCGATGATTTTCTCAACAGCTTCCAAGAAATCTACGAAATCATTTATTTCAGTGGAACTTTGCTCGTTTATGTGATTCTGAGCAAGTTCATTGTTTTCAGAAATCTCGTTAAAGTCCATTGTTTTTCCCTCCATTTGTCAATTTTGTCAAGGGGTATTTTGCAACCAGTAACGGTGTAGTAGTATTTTGTATACTACACACCACAACATGTTGTACTATACCTCTATGAAATCTTGAAATTCGAAAACATTTACTTTTTTGACGGTTCCATCAGGCATTTTTTTCTCGACGGACTTTCGCTGAGAAAACGAATACACAACTTTGTACCCATTTTCTTTGAAAGTATTCTCGAGAATTGATGTGAAGAACGGGGCTGGTGCCAGCATAACTACTTTCAAGTTGTAGTTGTTGGCGCAAATTTTTACAAGCTGTTCTGCACGATTTTTCATTTCTGAAATATCTGGAGCCTCGTCAAACGTCAGAAGCTTCTTCATACTTGTGACGTCGCTCTTATTCAGCTCCATTAAGCCACTGAGCACCTGTAACTCAGTTGGCTCGTGCTGTGATATGTTTAATGCTAACATAATACACCTCTGTTGAATGGTAAGTAAGAATTCTTATCAGTTCCTCAGTTAGCTCTTTTGAGCTAAATAATCTGGAACTGCTATTTACTGTTTTGAATCTAAAGTCTTTTTCTGTCGGGTTTGAAACATCGAAATCAGGTCGACGGTTCGCCCCGAAGAAAACTCTGTACCTTCTCAGTTTACCAGAACTAGTTTTCACAGTTCTGGTCGTTCTGTTATTCTGAGATTTTTTCTTCTTATTCTCAGAAATCAGAACCAGCATGTGCTTCCTGAAGTACACTATCAATTCTGTCTCTTTATCCAATAGTTCAGTTAAAGTTAATTCTTTCATGATACACCTATGTAAGAATTTCAAAAAAAGTGAGTAGCACGAAAACAGCTTCGTGCTACTCTTGTTCAGCAGTTCAGTTTACTCGTTTAGCTTTTCGGCTTGTAGACATTGAGTCCGACCGAAATCTGCTCTCCATTGTTATCGATTGTAGCTGGGGCACCAGTAGTGCCAATCGAAATCGACTTACCTGATTTCGTGTCACCGAAATCCTGAGATAAATCAACTTTGATGGTAAGAATGTTTTTTTCGATTTTTGCTTTTACGTTCTTACCGATGATGATTTCTGACATAGTACACCTCTTTTGAAAAAAGTTTTAGAAATTTAAGCGACTTCCTTATCGCTCTACATAGTTATATAGAAAATGTAAATCTTGTAAATTTGCCATTATTTTAGCTTTTTCGTCAAAAAGCATACTTTCATATGGATTAATGCCATAAAATGGTTCCTGCGTGAAATATGGAGCAAATAGCTATATGCTAAAAGGAGATTATGTTTGAAAACAACAGCTTGAATTACTCGTAGCTTTCCTGCGTATGTACCTGAAATCAAATAACTGTTTCACACGTACATACGTGAGTACTCTTGCGTGTTCAAATAATTGTTTCACACATGCACCTAATGCGCCCGCCCGCATGTAACGCAAAAATGCGTATCCTTTTACCAAATACATAGAATTAATCCTATATACCTGACTGGACACGCATTTTTTGCTTTATGAGGTGTCTATACAGTTAATTAATTAATGGTGTCTTATACCTGACTGGACACCATTTTATCATTCTAACGGAATGTCACAGGCAATGGCGCTAATATCCCTAGCTACCTGTATTATACGTTCAGCTACTTTTTTACTAATCAACATCTTAACGTACGCTTCTATTGACTCTGGAAAGTCCTCAGAGTATAAATGCAGTGAATTTTTTATATTTATACCCTCACGTTCTAACTTATTAGAGTACGCTAGAAATGTTTGTTTCCTTTCTTCTGCTTTATTTTCTTTGTCTTGTAGCTCCTTTACTCGTTTCTGCGAAATCTTAGCCATAGCATACCCCCGTCGTGTACTTAATACTGGTAATCATGTTCTCAATCCTATTGAGGAATGATACGTAGTTCTGTGATGGACAACTCATCTCATCACTGTAAAAACGGTAAACAACTGACGTCACTAAATGACTAATATCAACATTAATTATATACCTGACGTAATCCAATAGTAAGTAGAATAACCTAGGATTAACCATCACACCCGACTTGGTTTTATTAAACCCATTTTTCCATACGTACTTTGTATTTATGAATAAATTCATCTCATCTCCTCCAAAAGAATAACGGGGTTACTTTTGATTCCTTACTTAACTGCAAGTACTTACTACAGTTTTCTATAAAATCCACTCATGTACTAGGAAGTGCGTAGGCTATCATACATGTACCTGTGTCTGACAAATAGGGACATTGCTTATCCCCATCATCGTTTACTATCCGTAAACGCACCCTGAATCCGCACCTGTTGACTATAACACCAAACCTTGTTGTTTTATGCTCAGGTCGCAACGCTTCACATTCATTCTGCGTCAACAGTATAAAATCCGTACGCGTCCTGTCCTTATCGAATTTACAACACGGCATACCACAGACTTTACATATATTAATATTTATTTTTGATTTCATTTGTTGTTCCTGTCTTTTGAAACGTGACAAATAGCTCTATAGTTTCAACCGTAACTGAAGTTACTTTTCTTATGTTGTTAGTCACAAAATCTTTAGAACTCATTAGTCTATTCATGATACTCTTACTTATTGTAATAAGAGCTTCCTCCTGTGACTTTGTAACTATATAGTACTTACGAATAATACGTTTAATACGGCATCGAAACGACTCTGTATGAAAGGATAGCGTACCGTCTATCCACTCTTTACAGAGTTCGTAGACGACTCTGTACATACCTGTCTGTACAAACTTAAATTCTAGTTGTTTCATCACAAACCCCCTCATTTAGGATTACCTCTCCATGCCCTGACTCTCTTGAGTATTATGTTGTACAGCACGTCGTCTGCATCCAACATATCAACTTCAAAAGGAGCGCTTACATTTTTGTAATCTATATATGCTTCTATCGCCTCAGATGCAGCATGGAGTGAATAGTAGGCACCACCAAACTTATAAAAGTTCCTAACCAGACCCCGTATTTCTTCGAACAGTTTGGTTTTTGATATTATCGGGTAGTGTCCTATTAGTCTATTACTGAGACTTTCCCTTAAACCAAAAGGGAATGAGAGCTGCTTAATTTCCATCTGGCACCTCAGGTATATTAAACTCTTTATTTAATATCCTCAGTACGTTCTCTAGGTCTTTCTTTATAGTCTCTCTCATCCCTTTGTCGTGATATACAGCTGGGTCTAAATTAGACACTACTGTGCACAATGATTCCCAGATATCTACTATGGAATCATCGTTCAAATCTACAGCAATAGCCTCTCCGTTTTTGTCGAAAACACGGCTGTTAATAAACCCATTAACAGCCTTGTCGACTTTTTCCTTGTTGTTCTCATAGTATACGCTGGGAACAAACCAAGGAGTAGAAGAAGCATACTCCTTCGAACAGCCGATTGTCTCGTAGGCTTCATCCTCAGAAATTTCGCCTGCCCTAACTGACTCGAAAAGTATATCAAGCTCAGCACATACCATTTCATTAGTGACTCTCTGTATGACCTCCTCTTTTTTTTCAGGAGTTAAGTCACTAAATTCTAAAACCACAGCAATTTTCATAAGACACCTCCATATTAAAATTACGAAATACCACCATTTATGGTATTTACAAATCCAAACTTGAATTCCACGGAGAATCTCTTTAACTTATCCTTCAGGTACTTGTTATAGATTTCTTTGAATCTTTCCATTTTAATGTTCATGAATTCTTGCGTTATTTCGTACGTATCTGTGGTATCCATATCATCACCAGTTGATTCGTCATCATTGATGATATAAAACACCTCATCGTATTCATCGTTTGAATCGCCATAAAATAAGAAATATACGTTTTTCTCTGTGACGTCGTTTATATCAATGCTTTCTATAAATTCCATTACGTCTAACGGAGTACTACGTACATCTTTCACCAGCTTGTCCCCGCACTTTGGACAATATATGTGAAGTTTATCTTCACTTGTGTAGTCACAGCTGTTACACGATTTTATAATCGTGTCTAGTGTGTTTTTATCACCGACTACTACTTTCGCATAAGCTCCTAGATACATGTCTAGCCCTCCTGTTAAATAGATTAACAACAAAATAACTGATAGGAGACATTACGCTCCCTGTAAAGTAACCCACTTCACTAGCTATTCCGAAAGTCATTTCATTACCGTACTTATCTTTGGTAATGAAAATAGACTCATTTAATGCAATGACTTCAACTGTATTTCTGGTTATTAGCCAGTCTACAATTTCAGAAATATTGTTAAAAAGTGCGGAATAGACATACTTTGAACTAAATATTCTTAGCATAACCACCTCATAATAGATTAGGGACTAGCCCATTATAGACTAGCCCCTTTGGGAGAACAAATAAACTATTTACTTATCGTAAAGAGGATTTCTAGTATTACTTCCACACGCCATGTAAAAGTCCTCGATAGCAGCCTCTAATTCCAAGTCATTGAAGGCAACCGTACGACTTGCGAATGAGTCAATCAAGTCCTCAAATTGATTGATAGACTTGATTTCTTCTCTGACAACAACCTCTGATTCATCCTCAATAAGAGTATAAACCAGCATTGGTCTTTTGTCTTTTAAGTGGAAGTAAACTTTTCGGTCACTTACAGTATCCGAAATCTCTATGTCTAGTATGTCGTCATCGTCGACAATTATGTCGTCATCGTCATCGTCGTCATCGCTCTCTAAGTCCCATGACACTTCATCAGAGCTTTGACTCTGCCCGAAATATCCGTAGTTGTCATAGTTGTCACACTCATCGTAATAATCTTCAAAAGCAGGTGATTGCACTGGTGACACAGGTTGCACATTGTTTGCCTTAACATTAAATGACGTGCCGATTTGATTAAGATAGTTAAATTGATTGAAATTGGTAACGTAAGTCTTTTTGTTAATCTTTTTGTCTGCTAGAGCTAAAAACTCCTTAACATCGAAATCCTCGTAGTGGTATGCCATGTACCACTTTTCGACCTCAAAGTACCTGTAGCATCCACAAGGAGTTTTGACTCTAATAGAGAATTTCATCGCTAACTTGTGGTGTCCGTCGGTCTTTCTAGAAACCACGCCAGAAAGGTTGTAGTTGCTGTTCGGGTATTCGTCGTCAGTCCCTGACATAAACGCACCCATTGTGTGATGGGAGTGTGTTACGCCAATTACACTATCACCTTCGGGCTCTTTTCTTTCGACGCTAGAGGCAGTAACCTCTTGTTCGAATAGACGTAAGTCTAAAACCCAGTACTCATTATCATCTGGGTCAAAGAACCCGATTAAGTCCGCCGCCCATTCGTCAGACTTGTATTTTTCCATTAACAAGTCCATCTTACGCAAGACGGTTATACCTATATTCACGTCTGGACACTTTGCGTGTCCGCACTCTTTAACCTCTGGGCTTTCTTCGGTGAGTCCTGTATCCCAAGACCCATCACCATTAAGTACGGGTTGATGTTTCTTCCAGTTCATTTTTGTTCTCCATCTCGGTCAATGTATTAGACAATAAACTCCGCACTGCACAGAGTTCTTCATTTGCAATACCTATATCAGCTAGCTTTTCTGCCAGCATCTCTGCTGTACGCATAGCTGATGTTATCTTTGTAAGCCTAAGAATTTGGTTATAATGTTTATCAAATAGGCTTGTATCCTTAATCTCGGCGTCGAATAGCTGCGTTTGAATAAACTCGTCACGCAGCAAATACGACACTAGCTGGGCAGCTGCTAGCATCTGAGTAGCTTGCCATTGCGGAACTCCATTTCCGCAAGTTCCTTCAACGTCAAATCCTGAATCCCAGCCCCCAACAGTTCTCGAGATAGCTACGAAATTTCTAAATGTACCTATCTTGAAGAACCTTATATTGTTATTCAAGCAATGCTCGTAGACACTTAACTGTGTCTCAAAATCGTCTGAGCAATCGATGACTATATCTGGGGTTATGCCCATAGTATCATCATCTAAGTACTCTGGGTAAAACATATCATCTACTGCCACTATATTTGCAGTAAGTATGTTCCATACCCATTTTTTGAGAGAATTCGCTTTGTTATCTCCAACGAATGACTTCGGATACGGGAGTCGTTCAAGATTTGACTCCTCTATGGCGTCATGGTCGAACACTATGACCTTGGCATACTTCGCCGCTTGCAATAGCGTTATAACAAACCACGCACCAACTCCACCAGCGCCAATAACAAGGAAATTCTCAGGAATTCTCTTGAACATATCAAATTGTCTTGAGTAATCTCGCAAATTGATTCCTTCAGGAATCTCTCCCTCTATGTTGACGATGTTTTGATTAACGTCGAACGTTACTTTCCCATTTGGGAGAATCATCGCGAAGTAACGTTTGTTATAGGGCAATAAAGGATATGGGTACTTTTTGAGAAACTCAAAATTATACCATTCGGGTAATGGATTTAATGTGCTCATGATGCCACCTCCCATGCGCTAATTGTGCGAGGTGGGTCACCACCATCATCCCTAATTTCCACAAAACGACCTACACTGGGTAGGTTATGGAATGGCTCACCAATACTTCTGTTTGACGGTGACCCGTCAGTGACAGAGTTTACAACTACAACGTCCAGCGCATTTTTTAACAGTTCAACATCAGCCATTGTAAACTGAGGAATGTCATTGACTTTCACCGAACCTATACAGTCCCCGCTGTCACCACTGCCGCCATGGTAGTGGTGAAACCTTGTTCCGTCTGGTAGAAAACAGAACACACTATCAAAGTAACCTTTTTGTGTGAAACGTACGCCTATAAGGATATCAATCCCAGTAGGGAAGAACTTTGATATGTCCCACATGCTCGTACCGTGTTTTTCAGTAGCAAATTTTGGTCGGTAGTGGTGATGGAACAGCAATGTCCATAAGTTGTATATATGCAACATCGGACATTGAAGTGTTGCGGCTTTTTCCATCCAATGAGCCACATCAGAGTTATCACAATGTTCCCACTGCCTCAACTGGTCACTTATAAGTTCTTTGATTTCTTCTTTTTCCATTTTTTGTCCTCCCGTTAAACTTCCCAAAAACCTTCATTTGGGGCTAATTCTGGTTCATCTTCTGGTTCATCTTCTTCATCGTCATCTTCTGGTTCATCTTCTTCTGGTTCATCATCATACTCATCGTAATCCTCGGCATAATCCTCCTCATATTCTTCATCTTCATCTTCATCTTCGTCGTCATTAAGGCTAATATTCGACACGTCGAATATTCCAAATGGAGACGATGTGCAATCAAAATTATCTATAACTAAATCTACTACATTGACAACACTCGCAAGATATGACGGAAGTTCCCCATCATCTATCATTTTTTGTACAATGTCCCTCCCAAATTCGCCGAAAGACGTACAATATGACAGCATCTCAATAGACTCTATCGTGTCAAACTTCTCGTCTGTATCAATGGAGCTATACGTAGAGAGATAAGCGTATTTATGCTTATCTTCGTCAGATAGTTCCATAAACCGTCTGATGCTCTCAATATCATCTGGTAGGTTTATAGTAGATGTAGATGGGAATTTACACTGCACTTTAATTTGGTCAGTGCTTCTTACCAGATAGTCCAATACTTCTTTTTGATTTAGTTTCTTGGTACCTGGCAGGATTGGATTTTCGATATTTATTATGTACCACAACATAACATTTGTTCCCCCAAATAAAAAAATGGCAGGTAGTGTAGTAACTACCTGCCAGATTAAAATGTTTAGCCCCACTTGACGTAAGCTTCAATGCTTACAGTATCATTTGCCGCAACAACGAAGTCATTTGGGCTATTAATGACTACGCCGTTCTTTTTTATTGTTGCGTGTTTCCACTCTTTTCTGCGAGCTTCAGACTTTACGAAGTCGGCGGTCAATTCTTCAACTGGCATACGTCGGGGTTCTTCACCCGCTACCTTTAAAGTCGCTTTTGGAATCTGGTCTGCCTCAACTGAGATGGTCGTGCCATTGGTAAGTGACTCGAAGTCAATTTCATCAACATCTTTCTCTTCGCCGTCAATCTTGACTATATAATCAACAAGATTGAGTCGTGATGCGATGCGCTCGATTGCGTCAGTTGCCTCGTGGGCTGGAACCTGTTCCGAAAATGAGCCGCCAGAAACCGTTAAAATCACATTGGTTTCGGTTTCGTTGGTTTCGGTTTCGTTGGTTTCGTTACTGTCTGTTTCCCATGCATTTTCCATTTTTTGTCCTCCATTGAACAATAAAGAAATCTGTAAATTAAATAGCAACGTTACTTACGTCGCCCCTTTTGTTTTGGTCACTTTACGCATTGTACGGTACATACTTGGTAGTAGTACAAGAAGTAAATTAAGCTCAGTTTCGTCATTTCGTGTAAAGTACTCTGTTTCGCCAGAAAGTTCATATTCTCTCCAGATATTAATGAGTACTTTCCACCTGTTGCGCCGACACCTGCACTTGTACGTGTCATTAGACACATACTTAACTTCATATATACCGTTATCTCTAAGGAATCCAGCAAGCGTAACCAGACTTGTGAACTCCTTTACAGAGTTATCAATTTCGATTGCATATCTCATACTACCCCCCATCTATTAGTTTAACAAACCAATAGGGTAGTTTGTTATTATTCCTCCGCTTAAACTTGAAACGACGTAAGCGGTTCCGACTACGGGAACCGCTTTTTTTGCGATATTTTTTGAGCTTTATTTCAAACCTCAGCATATATCCCAATGCTGTGGTTCTCCCTGATGCTCTTTAGGCTTAGCATTAGACGTCTTAGCATATTTAATGCCGTCTACATCAACTTTCAAAAGCCTAACTTTCTCTTTTAACTCAGCTATGTCATCGGGCATACTTTCTATCGCCTTTCGTCGTCTCTCTGCTGAGAGGAGCATCCTCTCCCGTTCTGCCCGCTTAGCACTCCTGCGCTCCTTTCTTCTAATGCGCTGCTCTTTGTTCAACCGCAGGAGTGTCAGAATCAGCTTGATAAGCCTGAATTTAACCGTGATAACATACACAGAGCTTACCACGCTGAAAACTGAAACAGCGCATACAAGAATCTTTACAATTGGAGCAGCGTTCTCGCTTACTCCTAGGCTCGTCAGGAACTCTGTTATCAGCTCCATGATGCTAGTGAAAATCTCAACCATCGCATCCTCCTATGTTATTCAGCAGGCAACGTGCCTGCTTACTGTTTACTCGTTTATTGGAAATCGTTGTCACTAAGGAGTCGGTTATCATCCTCATCAGGCGAAATATCCCAAAACTCAAAAACCCCATCAGGAGTTTCTGTGTAATCGTCGGACTCGTCTGCCATTCTTTCAAAATCAATGTAATCCTCAATTTCCTCATCAGTTATTTCTCCATCTACCCACTTCTCTTTCAGTACTGCACCAGCAGTCTTTCCATCATGGAACACGATGTTATCCATAAACTTCAATGCGTTAATCGGATTCACATTGAATGTCTTAGACATAAATACCAATTTGTGATACCCGTGTTCATCCTCATTAATAGCATCGGATATTTTTTTACTCATTTTAGTTAAGCTATCTAAACTTAGGCTATACATAATATAGTTCCTAAACCTTAACCCCGTGAACCGTGGTGACATACTGTCCACAAGCAAGTTGTCTTTCACGATACGCTCTGCTATCTCGGTATCCTTAGGTAAAGTAAGCTCTATGGGGACAACGAAATCCCCCGATTTTCTAGAAATGTTCAGTTTTACGTCCACATCCAAAATATTCATTTTGTCCTCCCGTTAATCTTGTTGCTTAGTTATATAAATTTTAGAAATCTTGTAAACTTGCACAGTTTTGAAAATTAAGTACAACAACAAGTATTTTACTCGTACTTCTCAATAAAATGTTTTCGGACAATATCCCAATTCAGCCTACGTCTCTCAGTGCATAATGGTGTTACATAGGCATTAAATTTAACTTCGCTGTCGTCACTATCTTCAAAACTAATGGCAGGAATAATACCAATTTCAGTTAGAATACCGCCATTGCGTGACCATTGTGGTCTAATTCCAGTGCGTTCAAGCATAACCTTAAAGTCACTACTGGACAATACACCATCAAACGTCACACTATGATAATACTCATTCTCCCTAAAGTACTCATCGTCCTCAATCTCATATTCAGAAAGCAATAGCTTTTTAGTTATACTTCCCAACACGTCAGATGCGTATGATGGCACTTCACGGTCTGAGTCAAAGAAGAATACCATGTTAAGAGAAACATAGAACATGAACTCGATATTATCAATATCTATACAATCAGGGAAAAGCTCTAGTTGAATATATTCACTCTTAAGGCTAACAATAAAATCAGCAAGAGTAATTGCGCCATTCTCAGTAATGTTACTGGACATAATACCCTCTATCTTTCATAAAAGAACAGCGTCTGAAGTACATTTTAACCTTTTCTTTAATGTACTTTGGTATTCTTTCAGGAAAATCCCATAATACTCTATAGTAAACAGGATAAGAATTCTCATGTAAAATCGGAGTCTGAACCTCAAAAGTTCTCTTATTTTGGACATTAATCGTCTTATGCGTATCGAAACAATCTTTGAAGATAACCCAATTTTTGTTTTCCCAAATTATTTTCATTATCTTCCCCTTAATACTGGACATAGTACTATACGTAAAACCACAAATATTCCATGTCAGAAAGGTTCTGGCAGTACTCTTTTAGTAGCTTACCCTCTATTTCTGCAATCATCCTCTCAAACCACACGGTTATATCCTCATAATTTTCTGTAAGTACATCAGTGTCTAAAATAACCTTGCCAACATCATTAACCTCAAAATTTAAGCGTTCGTTCGCTACTTTATCTAGCTCACTAGCGGTTAGTTGAACCATCATAGTTTTTACTACTTCGTATTCCATATCAACCCCTTAATGTTATTGTTAATCGAACATAACTGAATCTTCTGGTATGATTTCCTGAGCTACTAGATACTCTTGTACCAATTCTTTTAGATGCCTATAGGTCGCAAGCTTATTCTTTAGTGTAAGCTTTGATGCGAAGTACTTATCAATGTCTGATTTGCTTATTGCAAAACCAAGGGAATGTTCTAGTGCGTAACTTAGCTGTTCATGTAAATAAGTTAGTGGTGCCTCACCACCCTGTTTTATATGGACACGTACAGCAATAATCATCAAGTACCTTTTTAGTCTACCTACTGCCCGTTTACTTATTTTATAGTAGAAATGACGCATAGTATCCTTTCTATGTTTCTTGAGGATTACAGTATGTGTGAAGACACCGTATGTTACTACAGTTATCCATCTGAAACTCAGCTATTGCCACCAACGTATTTCGTCCGTCAGACTGTTCAATAATATAATCACGTATTTTCTCAGCTTCGCTCTCTAGAACAATAAAAGGTTCTTGTTCATCCAAGGAATCTCCTGTAATAGATTGGACAATAACTATCTTGTATGATGTACATACAGTACGGATACAGAGAATGTCGGCGATTGCTGACTCAAGAGCATAATAGTCAGTCCCGAATATACACGCTTCGGTTTCATCACCAGTGCGCTCTGAATTTGGAATCTTTATTCCATTCTCAGCAAGAAGTTCCTCAAACTTGTGAATTATATCAGATGCTATTTTTTCGTTATTGTTCATAGTTTGTTTCTCCTATTTCACAGTCTAAGCAGGAACCACGGTTTAGTATTATTGGACAAGTATCGCATGGCTTATTTAGGGCACCACAGTAAGGACACGGTTGAAGCCCCTTTTCGTACACATCTTCAAATTCAGAATCACAATTTATGCAAAAAGTCATTTACACCTCCTTTTAGTCTTGTTTTACATGTAATGCAAGTTTTAATAATCCTGCACTATGTTTTTCTGCTGTTTCTAACTCTCTATCAAGCCATTTTCCAGCTATTTTTAATACTTCTTCCATTAAATTTAACTTTGCTCTTTGTACAGCGAAAAATTCCTTTTCGTCACAATAGCCCTGAATTGTATTAGGGAAATATGGTATTTCCTCATTGTTAATTTTATCCCTTAGTTTATGAAATTCGGTTATATTCACTTTACACCTCGCTTTCGTTTATTAGGGATTGTATGACATAATTTTCTTTATATTCAATCTGTGTAACCCACGCATATTGAGACATGACATATTTCCATTGTTGGACTTTTCCACATTTTTTACATGTCCGTAAAAGAACACTGGTATCATTTGTCAATGTCCAATAACGCCAATTTTTACATTTATGCCTAAACATCTTACACCTCGCTTTCCAACTTGTTTTAGTTTCGGTATTAAGTTATATGTGCTTTGATAACCCTGTAAACCTCAGAACTTAGACTTTGCTGTGGTTTACTCGTATTTTTGATACGTACTTAAAAGAGTCTGCTACGTACACTAAATAATATGTAAATATTGGCGTTCGGAGTATAAAAGTATTCGTCTCAAACCCAACTAATGTAACATTCGTGTGTACCTTTGCTTCGAATGGGTCGTTAGCTGTGCCACTTCCAGCAAGTATAACCACATCACATGGTTCAAGAACTGGGTAATTAAAATCCTTTGTGAATTTACTAACATACTGGACAAACGTTTCGCTGTTCATCGTAAACCCCTACATACTATTAGTGATATCTTTCAGACTTACATCCATGTCAAATGACTTAAATACTTTTGATAACTTATCTTCAAATTCGTCGGCAGTAAGTCGCTGCTTCCTAGCCTCTTTTGAGCCTCCATCGACCCAATTAATGTGCTTACCTGTAGTGCAATTCCAATAATTCTTCATAACGACCAACCCAGTGTCTACTGTTCTAAACGCTATAACAGTCCTATACGAAAAATATAATTTGATACAACCTAGGTCGATAATCATAGTGCTGACACCATAGTTTGAACTACTGTATCTACCGTAGGAACTTATTGATATCCTACTTATTGGACTTACATACTTAAACAATGACAATTGTTTCATAACTTGTTTTCCTTTCATTTTATTGATATTTGAATTGACTCTCCAAAAATTGTCTGACGCTACCAAACCCACCTTTGAGCGTCAACGTCCTATCGAACGTTTTTACTAGTTCTTCAGATAACTTCGTACTAACCTCAACAAAAGCATAACCTACACCTGCGATATCAGTAAAAATTATACTCAAAACCCCACTATCAGTGGTATACACATCATATATCACCTCCATTGAAATCCCAATGCCTTCGTAAGTACCGTCGTCATGGAAATCAAGGTCTGAAATTACCGAAACACCGAATAGGCTACGCTCCCATTTTAATAAAAATTCTTTGTTTGTTAGGTTATTAAAGTCAGTGAAAATATCCTTACCCAGTCCTGGTGTTATGTAACGTCTGTCCTCATCTAATTGAAGTGCATAACACTTACTAATCCTTCTAATACATGGAATTGCCTGAGCATATGTTTTAATAACCCTATTCTTTGACTCACTATAATCAAATAAGTCTAACTGTCGCATGTTACACCCCCCAGCATACACCATAAAATGGACACACCTCAACAACTCCAACACAAGATTTGGGATTAAAGCTAGAGAAATCACCACGCTTAATCTTATTCAGTGTCTTGATAATCCAGTGTTTATTGGACTCGATTTCCTGTGATGTCACTTTTATCCTATCAATTCCAGTAGCTATGGATGTCATAAACCTACTCATAAATGTCATTATATTCTCATTTTTCTTCTGTCTTAATCTATGCTCCCTGTGTGTATGAATTATAAATTCAGGCTCATTGAGAATCATAGCAGTAAACTTAACAATCGGGGTAAACTTAAATTCAGAGCTACTGACGTGAATATAAACTGGCAGATTTTCCTGATTAACAAATCCATCATGAGTTATCGTAAATTTACCGAGCTTAACCTCCCATGTTTTTTTTGAGTACCCCAGCCTCTCTACTACACCTTTTAAGACAGACGCAGAAGCTACGTCTATATCTATTTTTTCGTGCATGAAATTCCTTGCATCAGCCTCAGGGTCAGTGGCTAGTGCAATAACTATTTTCTTTCTGTAAACCCAGTCCGATGGGAACGAACGCTTGGGATTAAGCTGTTTATTCAAGTAGTATCTTGGACATGATAAATACGCTATTATATCATCTACAGAAATCTTCATTTTTTGAACTCCTTATATTCGGGTGTAACTTTAACAACTTTTTATTATATGCCTTAGTTTCTAATTTGTGCATGTTAAGAATTGGACACAATTCTATGACATCAGCACACACACATTTATTTTTGTTAAATATGCAACCTACGTCATTACATTCGGTCTTAGTATACAACCTACTCATGTCATTCCTTTCTAATCTGGTACTTTAGAAATATCAAAATTAACGCACCAATTAACAAAAGATTTAAGTTTAGAGCGGTTCAGGTTCATTTGTGCATAATAATCAGAAGAATGAATAAATTTATCCTCTATTTCTCTTACTTCTTTTTGTCCAAAATTTTCGTATAATCCTTTTGCTTTTGCGTGTTTAATTAGCAAAGTTTTTGCCCTACGAATAGCAGTACTGATATTTTTGCAATTTAAGTAGTTCATTTTGATATCCTTTCCTCAATAAACCACAACTTCCATTCCTGTAAGTTCTACACATCTGTCACCTATACTTTTATGGCACTCCTCTAGAGCGTCTTTGATGGCGAAATCAACGTCATTCTTTGTCAATCCATGCTCCCCAATCGAAAAATGAAACTTACCGTGAATAAAGATTTCCATTGATACATCGTCATCGTCAGTAACATCATCATCTAAATCCACAGTAATCTTTGCACTATCAATAAGCTCCTTATCCCCTTTTGGTTCAGTGTTATTAATCTCAGAAAAACACACAGAAAAGTTTCCAATGGTAAAGTATCCTAAATCAAGTAGCTCTGAAAGCATACTTTCATTAACGTGTGGACGCACCAAATCAAAAAACTTTTCCTGAGCAGGCGTTCTATACTCGAAATCGAAATTTTCTTCGATAACATTGTCTTTAATGGTTTGTACTAGAAACATGTTTCCCTCCAATTAGGATACAGGTTATCGTAAATCCAGTCTATTTCGTCAGCTGAAGCAACCGTTGATGATTTATCCCCATTGGAATCAATTAACGGTATAAAAAAGCACCTTAAATCTCTGTCGTATAGGTTATCCTTGGTAAATATACCCCAATCTATAATTAGCTCGCCGTCATCTGTTTTATCAGGTGTATCTCCAGAATTATCTGCGACATATACTCCTTTATGTCCTCTTTTCAAAAATAATTTATGTCCTTCCACAAATTTCTTCAGCAAAATCCAATCACTGTCAGTTTTAGTTTTGTAAACAAAGAGCTTCCCATTCTCGTCAGTATTAATCTTCTGACCATGGTAGTATACAACACAATCATCAGAGACCAACACTAAGTCCTCTGCTCTAACATCACCAGCATCGTTGGCAACACATACAAAATCTCGAGTGGAATTACACTCGTCGCCATGACATAAGTAGTAAGGTACGTCAATGTTCTCAATATTAGAAATTGGACACAGACTATCTGGGCTAGGGCAATTACAGGTATTACCATCCCAAATGCATTGCACCTTACCACAAAATCCTTTATGGTATTTTCGTGGCATTATGTACATTCCTCCAAATAAGTTTTTTCAACATCAAAAACAGCCCCAGCTTCATCTCGAATAGATATTAGATTGCCTTTAATACCGACAACTGTGCCAGGGAACCAACACTTCCATGCCTGCTTATCATCTTTTGGTTCTTTTACGATAACAAGCTGTCCTATCCCAAATCCTTCGTGCTTAACATTCTTGTAAAGGTCAAAAGATACACTGTCTAAGTACACTCCATTGTCATCAAACTTGTCTACACAAAACTCTATAACGTCCTCAGTCCACTCAGCTTGTCTAATCTCAGTGTGATAGTCAACATCGTCACAGAACTTATTTAACGCAGCCTTCGCAGTAGACACGTCATCCTCAGCTAATTCAACTTCTACATCCTTAGATATTCTTGCTTCAACAAAAGCGTGTACTCGCCTCCTTGTCCTCGTACTCTTACTTTTCTCCTCTGGTGACATAAGGTGATGTATACAAATAGAGTTATCAGGATGTATACAAATGGAGTTATCAGATAGTTCGAACATATCTTCTGGGTCTACAAACGTAATATACCCATTTTCTAGTATATCCTTGATGTCTTCAAGTACCATCCAATCCTCGAACTTACTTTTTACGTGTTGTTTACATAACTCCAGAAATTTATTTTCAGCCTCATCAACAGAGTCAAACTCAAACACAGAGTGCACAACACTATGTTTAATAAGTACCACCAATATTCTTGGCATTTTAACCTCCTATTTCATTTTTTAGTTTGTCAGTAACATCTTCAGATACTTCTACCATACGCATCTCAATCTCATTTATGCAATCATTCTGGACAGCGTAACCCCAATTTTCTCCAGATTCACCAGCCATAAATATGCGAAAATAAGATGACTTATGCGACACGTCCTTTATAAGCAACACTAGTTTTATCTCACCAAGAAATGGATATTTTCCGTAGCTAATCTGTGTCTCAACATCTATTGTGTACACTGTTTCATTATCAATATTCTCGACGTGTATTAGTAAAAATCTAAAATTTGAAATTCCACGACGTTCAGCCAACTCCTGAATCTCATCAGCAGTCTTTACGCTCTTAAACGTCGAAGTTGTTTTTATTTCATATTCATATCCCACCTTAACCTCCATTGTTCTTAACGTAATTAAGTAAATCCCGACGATTATAACCAAGTAGGAGATTTTTTATGTTAGATTCAGCAACACTATGTACCTCAAAGTCAACACCGCATAAGCTAAACTCTACCATATCCTCCCCATCTCTAAGTTGTTGTGTTACGTCGTTAATAACGCAAGTAACCTCTTTATCGTCATAGTCATACTCTGAGATTACCTCTAACACAACATCAGACACGATGCTTACACTATGGTAAACACAAGCGTACGTTGTGCCATTTATGTACGTAACATGTAAGACAAACATTTCCATTTTCACTTTAACCTCCTATAGCTCCATGTACTCACTTTCAATATCTGAAAATTCAATGATATTCTCGCACGATGGGCAGTAATAATACTCAGCTTCTTCCTGCATAACGTCTCCACAAATAACACAAACAGGGTACTCGCCGACATTCTCCACCGTTTGTTTTTTTGTTACAACCCCAGTCGTCCAATGCTTACCATAGGCGTTAAACTTTATACCGCCTTTTACGTTATGCAACCTAGGGTGAAACATCTTGGCACTACCACTTTCAATCAGTGCGTCCTTTTTAGCTCTACTCATCTTTGACATCTTTACCTCCTGATTCTTCTTCAGCTAGTAACTTATCTTCTAGAGCCATAAACGAATAGTGCATCTCGTCAATCCACTCCTCATCGTCATTGTATGTTTCTCTAGCGTCAAATTTATGTTCAGCCTCTAAAAACATGTCGTACGACGTAGACTGTTCGTCAGCAATAGGCTCTGGCTCAGGTATATCGTCCCAACTTATTTCAGAAGTAGTAACCTCATCAAATAACTCAAATACAACACCATACTCACTCACTACTGCATAAAGGTAACCCTTAAGTACACTACAGGGTCTTATAGTGGAAATCAATGCAGTTTCTATTGGAACATACGACTTTTCAGGTACTTCACTTAGCTTTTCAGCTACTGGCTTCATCGTTTCTGGGAAATCAGACTCTGAGATAAACATCACTGTAGACTTAACGTCAGACAACGTCATATCATCAATATCATCCAAGACAGCACAATTAATACTTATCGTAATTGATGCGCCTTTAAGATAAGTAAGTAATTTCTTAGCTCGATAAAGTTTCCGCAGTTCGTCTTCGTCATAAAACGTTACAATAGCCATCTCAGTATAGGGTACACAATGTCGGACGTAGCCCGATAGCATCTCAGATGCCAGTATCCATACGTTCGCAGCAAATACATTACTCATATTTACTCCTTTACTAAAATTAAAAATAAAGCACAGGAACAACCCTGTGCTTTCGTTATATAGAATCAGTGCATTTCGTAAATTTAACAAATTATGTTAGCAGGTGGTATTACTCGTATCCCTATTCTCAATATAATTTACGTAAATTGGGTTCTCATAGTCTACAAAATCCCCATCCTCCATAGACTCAATCTTGTCTCTGTCAGTAATACCGTACTTTATAAATGCATCAAATGACGAAAATGTAGAATCAGCAGAATAACTCACAAATACTGAGGGTAAATCCATTGAGGGTCTTATGTACCACATGAACATCCCAGAGTCTATAAATACCCTTAGGAACAATGGAGTCTTTATCTTGCTTAGCGGGTAGTATTTATACCTGTTTCTCTTTGTGACGTACGTAATGCCATATTTCCCACAATACATAATATCGTCAAAAACCACTACCATATAAACATGAATGTTACTACTGGACGGCTCTCCAACAACTACATAGTCAGTATTAAATGGAGAATGCTTAGTAAGAACACCTTTCTGAAGTTCTTTAACTGGCATTAACAATTTAACTTCATCGTCAGGCAGTAGAGTATGTGATAACTCATAGTCTCTAGGCGTTGCTATCCTTTTAGGTTTAGTAGACAGTGGGATATCGAGTTCTTTATTAACTAACTCCTCTAAGTCACTCTCGTCATATGTAGAATGAGTACTATATAGCCATCTAAACTTAACATTCTCAATTCTGGACACGTCTGGGGATATAAGCTTAAAATTTCCAACCTTAAGCTTAGGAAGGCTACTAGTTACAGCTTTATAGTCTGGCGTTAGAGCCTTGATTACTTGGTCTACCTTCTTTACGTCCTGGTCAGTCATAATCCTTCCAAGAAAGTAAGTTGATATTTGTGCCATAGACTTGTAGTCAACATCGCCAGGATTCTGTGATGCTAGTATACATCCTATCCCGTACTTTCGAGCTTGCTTAAACAATAACCGTAAAATATCCTTAGAAGCTGGTTTTGATGTAGGCGGTAAAAATGGTGCAATCTCATCAATATAAAACACAGCCTGAATAGCGTCGCTTGGATTATCCATCATCCAACTGTATAATGTCAGAGCTAGCTGTGATACAAAAAAGTTCTTTTCCTCCTGTGACGCTAATGTATTCAAATATATCACGGATATTCTAGGTTTATTGGACTCAATACCAAGAAGCGACGGTATATCCAAGGCTGTACCATTACCAAAAAGTAAACTCTTTGACCCTATAGTCAGTAGCTTAATTTTACGAACTATGTCCTTTATTTCGTTAGGATTAAGCACGTCAGATACATCATCTAATAGCGCATCTGGGATATTCACTATAAATTTCGAAAGCTTCGCAAAATCTTTAATGTCAATTTTTTTACTATAAATATAGGACAAAACCATATCAAAAAACGCCGCTGTAAATTTCCCTGAATCTTTCCTAAGGTCATACCCAAGCAAAGATGCTATATTCTGGGATACCATTGATATCTTGCGGATACTGTCTCCATCGAAATCAAGTTCCAGTGGATTAACACATACGGGAATACCAGCATTTGACGCAGGAGTCCACACCTTAACATCTACTTTATCCCTAAAAAGACGGTAAGCGGTTAAATCACCACCTTTATTGGACACCTCCTCCATATTTCCAATAGTCATCAGTGAGGCTATGTCACCCTGCGGGTCCACAGCTATAACTGGTATTCCACGCAAGGCGAATTCTTCGCATAATACTTTAGCTGCTACCGTCTTACCTGAGCCTGAAGCTCCAAGTATGGCACAATGGCGTAAGAACGCCGATACGTCAATATCCACACCATCTATATGAATTGCATCATCTTCGATAGGAAACACATCAAAACATTCAGTATTTTTCATCCTACTAGACATAAAATAACCCCTTTCCGAAGTTTATATCGTCAATAGCACAGTCCATTTCAGAATTATCTAAGTGCGCATGTATTTGCATTGGATTCTCGATTTCCTGAATCTCAGTAATCTCACGCATTTTATACACAGGAAGAACTTTTATTGTATTACCCACTACTACAGCGATGTAACATTGTGCCCAATTAACTTTGTCGTCATGCAACAATACAGGAAAGTCGACAAGATAAAAAACGGCTGTAAATCCGTAGTCCTCAATTTCACTGTATACAGTTCCCACAACACAGAAATTAAAACTCGGAATACTATCTAGTGTTGTTGTATTTAGGTGTCGATTTGAGCGGTACTTGCTTGAAACAATACCAACCAGGATTAAGGTCAATCCCGTAACCAATATAATGATTAAAACTTCCATTATCATGCACTTCCACGTAAATATTGTTATAATCTCCATTAACAGCATACGTATCCACTACTCCTGTAAATTCATGCTGTTTTTTGAAACCTATAGACTTATTAAAAATTTCTCCGTCTGGCTTACCTTCTATTTCGGTAATAACATAGCTACCTACCCTGTATGGACTAAACCAATCCTCAGGACTAGTTAACACTGTAATTGGAGACCATATGTTATTCCGTAACTCCCAACAAAACCATCCTACTTCACCATTGACTATAGAACTAGCAACGAATAACAGCCTATCTCCAATACTGTGAAAAGCAAACGTCCATCCTACCCCTGAAAATTTCTTTTGAATAAAATAAAACTTAGATATCAGTCCTTTGTAAAATGGACGCCATAACTGTGATTTGGCGTCACGTTGTATACCCCAGTAGTTATCTGGGGAACTATCAGCCATTACTACAACACAATCCTTTCTGTAATTGGCTCTAGACGCAAAAATATAAGATTCTTCGGACATACTGTTACGTGTAAAATTTGTATAGATAAACAACCCTAACTCCCACGAATCATCTGCGTCAAATAATGACTCGTTTCTTACCATCTTAAGTGCATCATCAACTGACATATCACCTGATAAGACACGCTCTTTGACATCTTCTAAATTTTCCATTTTTAATCCTGTGTAAGTTTAATCTCGAGCTGACGACAACGTATATAAAATAATGCGCTATGCGCTCTTAACCTATACTCACTTTGTGTCAGATTAATATAATTGAGCTTAAACGCATCAATCCAATGTTGCCATTCGTGACATGCTGTCTTAAATATCGTTGCCCCAGAGTATTTAACCCCATGGGGGTCTTTTACAGCCATAGTAATCGTACAAAACTTAAATAGAATTCCTCTTTGTAACCTAAAGTTCCCACTAGCTACCTTACCTTCCTTAAGGGTAGCTTTATTAGTTAATTTAATACGTACTCTGGGTATAAGCAACGCATCTGCTATTCTATCAGAGATTACCTGTAGACTCTTTCTTAGAACCCTATAGGTGCTAAAGTCCACAATCTGACTTACAATAGCAGGTAAATTAGGTATTTTGGACAAGACATCTTCTTCATAATTCACATTTTACACTCCAAATTAAAGTAATTTCAATTCGTTGTATAAAATTTCAAAATCTTGTAAAGTTAGTCTTTTCGCAAGGGCTTTCTAGAAATAAAATGTATCGCAGGTTCGCCTACTCCTGGGACAATAACTTGTCGGAATCCTGATACACGAAATGTACCGTCAATGTGCCTACCTAATGGCACAAGAATCAATGGAACAAAATTTAACTCTAGTTCCTCTATCCTCTTAAGTAAAGCCTGAACTACATAGTAACCTACATCTGGTATTCCAGAAACAATGAATATATCTCCATCGTTAATGCTCAGTTCACATACAGTCGTATTAACGATATAGCGAACAGTTTCAGGAGACTCATTTGCACTTATAACTGGAAGAAGATTATCGAGTTTACTACTGTCTATGCTCCTAAAACCAGCTCTAGACAATGTTTCGATATGGTCATACGTGACAGGCATGAAACCAAGGTTAAAAATCTTTCGCGGTGTTTTCTTGTTTTTTTCTTTCGCAACCTCTGACATAATATCCTCCTAAGGAGACCACCAATGCTCGTATAGTATAATAAAAATCGCAACTTGTAAAGAACTAATTCTCTAGCGACGGAATTAAGCCTTTAAGTTTATTTTTTGGTACAACCCTTTCCAGAAATATACCGTAAAAACTATTAAAAAATTCTTCCTCGCCAAGCTTGCTGGACACAGCTTTTATTACGTTCATGGACTCTATAAATAAACTAACAAAATCCTTAAATTTCCTAATTTTACTCCCAGATAACTTTTTGGCAAGAACAGCCTCAAACATTTCAGATAAAATCTGGGTTATATTCCCATAATAATGTAATTCGCTTATTTCGTCACTGGACACCAATACCCAAATCCATATAATTTTCTCTCCATCGCACTTTCTAGCTAGACCCCATGATGATTTGTCATCCAAAACAACAAGTCTATCCACTACCATCTCACATTGTTCGTGCATTTTGTTCCCTTTCGGTAATAAGACCACAGTTTGACACTACCTTACAATATTTATAGTGTCTCCAAATTTAGCGACAAGTCTTTTATCGCTAATAATATAATTAAACCATAGAGTTTCAACCTTCGAACCCCTACCAGTATCCTTATAATTCTCTTTACTTTGAATTTTAGCCCAATTCTTACTTTTAATATCAATCCTACCCCAATCTTTTAGGTAATCTTCGTATAAATCGTTTACATATCCTGAAATCAAAAACATGCCTTTAGATTTCAAAGCTAACTTCAATAATCTTATATGTAGGGCTTCGTCCATCTCAAATTCGTAAACATCTTTCTCAATGCGCTGGACACCAATATACGGCGGGTCACAATATGTAAATATGTACTCTGAGTCATATATGCTTAATATTTTCTCGAAGCTATAATTTTCGATGGACACACCTTTCAACCTAGCTGCTAATATGAGTAGTAACTCTTTTGAATTTTCCCACACATTGGCTAGTTTAACAACAGGACTCTTGCCAACTTTCCATGACTTAAAAGGAATTCCAGCCATGGACTGCCTTACACCAACAAACCAGCAAATAGCCTTATCTACATCATCCTTAAACTTACCCTCCAGGTACTTCTTTTTCTCCTCGTTAAATACTTCTCTTGAGAATGGAACATACTGTAAACGGTCGTAAAATATAGCTCTTGTTTCTTCATCTCTTAGCACCTTAAAAAATGTCGTAATAAATGAGTTTAGGTCATTAATAACCTCAACATTACTTCTGTCTTTATTTAGCAGGAAGTTCGCAGCCCCGCAGAAAACTTCAACGTACGTTTTATGCGGTGGTATCATGGCTCTAAGTACTGGTACTAAATGAAATTTACCACCATAATATGGAAAAGACGTCAGCCTTTTCATGAGTCCTCCTACAATTGTCGTCAAGGGGTATTTTGCAACCGGTAACGGTGTAGTAGTGTTTATTGGATACTACTACACTATATATTACCTACCCATCCCAATTTTCTAACAGAACCTCAAGCCCTTTCCATGACTCACTTCTGAGTATCTTATTAGCTTTTATAAACTTTGTATATATCGGGTAAATCTTGTCAATTACCTCCCTGGGCATAGAATCAAGTGAAAACAACGTAACACACAGCTCTATGATGTCATTTTGGTTATTATAATCTCCGCCTACATCATCGTCAGAATCATCTAAATCGTCTCCGTCACTGTCGTCTTCGTCGTCATCTATCTCAAGATTGCCTGATGCAAGCCTCAGATACGAATCTAACTCTTCCTCAGTGTAAGGTAATACCAATAGGTCTATATCTTCAGATTTAAGACCTGCTATCAAATCCGCTAGGTCATCTTGGTTAGGTCTACCCTTTGTCTCATTCAATACAATGCACAATTTTTTTGCCTCAGCATCTGATATAGAACCAATACTCCTAATTGGTATATGGTCTTTTTTAAGCTTTCGTCTATCTGAACCGTTGTCATTTGGGGGGTCCAAATAAATAGTCTCGCCAGCTTCAAATAACTCTTTCAGAGCTATGTATCTGTGCTCTCCATTTATTATCTCCCAGCTATTCTCAGAGCCTGGGTCTATCCTACACGTAATAGGCTCTACAAATCCAAAATACAGGATAGACTCCTTCTGTTTGTCGAATATAAAATTCGACTGTCTATTGTAATTAAAGCTATTACAACTAACCTTATCTATGGGCACGATAAGAGTCGTTATACCATCTTTTCCAGAATCCTTAGACTTCTTTTTCTTCTTCTCATTTTCTGGCATAGTTCACCTCGTCTAATGGGTCATATGGTTTATTAAAGTTACCTAGTCTTTTAAGTGTCTCACTTTCCCACCACTCAATCATGGACAACATCATAATTGCCATCTTACGCAAAGCATCAACTCTGGACTTACTTCTTCTAGAGAATCGTGGGGCACTTCTATATATACGCATTAATTCTGGTATAGCTGCATCTACCTTTTCCTCAATGGACGGAGATACACTAAAGCGCCCTTTCCTAAAGTCAAAACCAAATGGATTCTCCAAGAAGTAATATCCCCACGTTAATCCAGAAGTCCATGTAGCTGAATCACATGTCCAGTTATGCGGTAAATGCGCCAACCAGTCTACAGTTGTACCAAGTAAATGAATATGGTGATTCTTAGTTATATTTTTGATTTTTCGAATAAACGTCAGTACATAGTTCTGATATTGCTTTTTCTTAGGCTTCTTTTCGTTTGATTTAATTGGTACTACAGCTTCTTTGAGAGAGAAAGCCACCCTTTTATACTTGGACATCATATCAAAAAAACCATCAAAGCCGTCCGTCATATGCCACACATATATTACCTGGTCAGCAACACCATATGATTTATAAAGACGGCGCAACTTCTCCAACGTTCCGTAATCTTGCTGCAAATACTGTGAATCAACTTCGATAATTAACCCCTTAAAATCAAGCTTTTTTATTATATCCAAGTATTTTTGGGTATAAGCAACTAGAGCGTCATTGGACATAACACTGTCCTTGTGTACTAGACTGTACACACCACTGTCAATCATGACAAATTTATCTGGGAATAATTCAAGGGCATGTTTAATGGCTTTAATAGGACGTTTTTCAGTAATGAATGGGTATATTGATACAAGGTATCTGTCGGCAAAATATAGAGATGCTAAAGATGGTGGGGAAAACCCCTCAGTAATCGATGGAAAATACAACATATAAATCCTTCCACACTTGACCACACAAAGCTACAATGTTATAATTATAACACTGTATAAAACTTTGTCAAGAGGTGGTCACATGCCAAAATTCGTAACATTATTGTCTGGTCTAGACAGCTTTGTAGCAACAAATCTATATCTCGAGAGCGATAGTATTGGTGGAATAGCCTTATACTTCGATACTGGACGTCCACAAGCAGAAATTAAGACCGTAAAGAGAATGGCTAAGGCTCTTACCCTAGAACTCGATATTGTAAAGTGCAAACCAGCGCTACTGGACAACAAAAATAACGAACCATTTTTCCCTTTTCGAAACGCTCTTTTTCTTACGTACGCCGCAAATATAGCCGTGGGTGACTACGACACAAATATATTAATCACTGGACTCGGTACAGATAGTTCGTACCCATTATCCGGATACCCAGATACCAGCATGAATTTCATAAGTAAGCTAACAACTGCTCTTAACGAAGGTATGGGGAAGGAACTTAGTATTAATATAATAAACCCTGTATATGGCTGGAAAAGAGCCCAGATATTCAAATGGGTTAAAAAACACCATAAGAAATTTATCAAAGAGTCTACATCATGTTACGATGCTACGGACTCCACTCTAAAACAATTTGACTGGGGACTGGGTTGTGGAGCCTGTATCCACTGTGAAGCACGTCAGATAGATTGGGAGTTATCCAATGTTTGAGAAACTAACATCAGTCAATAGGAAAAAAATTCGCGATGCTCTTATATTAAAAGACAGTAGAGTTCTAGAAATATTAAAACAGGTACAAATAAGTAAAACTTTTGAGAATGTCGTGCTAGTAGACATGGCTATAGACCTTGCAGATGAATTACACATTAAACCCGAGGAAGCTCTTGGAATAATTTTATCCCTCACAAATGTCATAAATAAGCGAACCATTGTATGCAAACCATCTCACTTTAGGGACATTCTAACTCTAATGCCGTATTACAACTATAGGCACAACAAGTACATGGTACGTACGGTTATTCATCATAAGCTTAAAGATAATATCGTTACTGACATGCATAAAATGGGCACCGACACACACCTAAGCAAAAAAGGTATCACAAAAGACTTATCCAACAAAATAAGTGAAGAAAAGAGAATAGACAAACTACTTGCTATTGTGTTTGGCTTCAAAAAGTAAGTGGGCGGTCTGGGTTTGCACCAGAGTCTCAACGTTTATCAGACGTTGGGCTTTTCATCGACTAAGCTACCGCCCACTTTTACTACCACTATTATTAGGTAAAGCAGAACGTGGGTCAATGGGCGTAACTGGTCTATTGGATTCAATATGCAATTGTTTTACGTCCTCAAGATACGCTTGTATTTCATCTACAAAGCTATTGAATGGAATCGACTTTACTATAGCTTTGGCATATTCCTGTTCCTGAGGTGTAACACCCTTCACTCGAGCCTTACGCATATTAGATATGTTAGGATATTGTTCTTTAGGCGGCACTGGGTATACAGGAGATTTCAGCACAATCTTACTAATGTCATCTTCTTTCAACTTTAGTATATCCCTGAAAAGGTAATTCAGCATAGCATGGTTATCGATATATGGATTGTCAGCGTACGCATAAAGAGTCTGGGCGTATTCAGAACGTTGTAACATCAGACTAATCCAATCAAGCTCAGCTAGCCCTGACGTATAACACATTTCTATATTAAAGTTAGAGCCATCTTCGTCAGTCTTGTACGTTTGGTCAGTATTACTCTTAGTCAAAAGAGTATAATGTATCATAAGCAATCGCTTGATACCCTTTTTTAACACTGACTGCATGTGAATAACCGCTCTCGCAAATCTAATTGACTGACTAGTTAATGTCGCTCTGGCGTTAATGTCACCTTCAAAGCCTAAAAACGCTTTTGGTACTCTAACCTCAGAGAAAAATTTATTAATGTAGTAATCAAGGTCATATACCTCAAAGGCATTACTAGACCCAGGCAACTTATCTATTTTCGTATTAACGTTCTGGTTACCTATCGCGATAAATATATCTTCCAATGGAGTCATAGGCGCATGTCTATGCGTCATGGTGCCTACCGACGGATTAATATTCTGACTTCGACGAAAGTCCGAAGCGTACCGACGTAACTGTCTTCTTTGTTCAACTTCGTCAGCATCTCCTGTATCAATAACATGATACAATCTGTCAGGATGACGGATAAGACGGTAAAGCAACACCGAGTCCTCAGATAGTATTATCTGCCGCAAAGAACGATATGAATTACTAAGGATTGCCGTACCATACGGAAAATTCTCTGGATGCAATAAATTAGCAAAGTGGACATAATCCCACGGGTCTGATTGTTCTTTACCCTTTTCGAAACGAACACCAACCTGCTTAAAACCAGTTAGAACCTTCTGGTCACTTTCCTCCCGACTTACTGTCCCTGGATTTTTTATAATGTATCCGTACTCTATGCCTTTCTCGCCACTATAAAACAACCTGTAAAACAAATCACCGTACTTGCATATAACACGCATTAACGGCTGAGGATTACTGGATATGCCAAGTTTATTAAGCAGTGCATTTCCTTCCTTTTCAATAGCTTTGTTCTCACTCTTAATTATTATGGGAACTTGAGGCTTAGACTCGCGAATTGGCTGGGTTGTTTCTTCAGTATATAAATCTAATACAGACGCGGCAATACCCTCATCCAGGTCGTCCAACAAAGCATACCTGTCAGTTCTACTGCGCGGCATTCGAAGTATCATCTGGAGAATGTCACCTCTTAGCCTACCATAGGCATAGTCATCACCGTCAGACTCAGCAACTGGTCGCTCTTCCTTAGGTCTAGTAACATGGGAGTCAATTCCAAATAATGCGGCTAGCCTAGCCTTTTTTGTTGTCATCGGCATCTTGTAACCCCTCGAATAATGAGTTAGAACTTTTATGTAGGTTAATGTATTTTATCACTTCATCTGCCATATGGTCTAAAGAAATTTTCATTTCACCACGGACAGTTATCAAATCAGTTTTATTAGGAGAAGACGTTGGGGTAGATTCTGCTAAAGATACTGAAGTTAAATTAGTAACAGTTGCCCCCTTCATTACACTCTTTTCGTTCATGAGTGTGTACACAACTCCTGCTAATGCGTCAGACGTATCTTTAGACCCAACAGAACCGTCACTTGCTACGTTAGGATGGTCTATAACACCACTATCCAAATCCTCCTCAAGGTCTATCAGTTCCCTTATTAATAATGGATAGTCGTATATTCGTATTCTATCCTCAACAAACGCCTGCCTAGTATAATGATATGGCTCAGGGCGTTCGTCTACAGACAAAAACGCTGTCTTGTATCCCAACTTCGAGAATATCTGAAGGGTATCAGCCGATTGGTATTTATCAGCCGTCACATGAGTTATTGGATACCCATACTCCTTAAGTGCTATAATAAAAGCCCTGATTTTAGAGAAGTCAATCTCGCCCTCTCCTAATAACTTAATAGCCATAATAATGTCAATGACAATCATAGGCTCTTTGTCGATATAATATGTGTTATCATAGCGCATCTTTTTAACTTCGCGCAATCCGCCTATATGACCCATGCAGAATCCAGCAGCATCCTTTTTGCGCGACAAATCCAAATGTACAACTCTTGGACTTCCAGGATTCAAACGTGGAACATAATCAGAGTCTTTCACATGAAACAGCTCATTTACCATAAGGTAGTCCACTATTTCAATGTCAGAATAAATAGAAATTTTAATTATATCCTGTGTAAATGGGTGTTTACGCCCATCTACACACTTAATAATCGGTTCTTTTATTCGGAAAAGTGGTGATATTCCTACAGTAGCTCTTCCAGCTATTTCCCTAAGAGCACGTTCGGTATTTCGCTCAAAATCTTCTTTGAATTCCCCAGGTACTTCAATGACCTCAGTGCCATCTTTGTGAGTTTCGTATTCCTCTAATATCCTACTAGGATGCAGCGCATTTCCTAACTGTACTCTAAACTTAGGTTTTACATATAGTGACTGGGGCTTAACCTCCCACAATGCATACTCAGCTAAGAACACTTTCTTTTCTTCTATCTCATGTCTAACTTTTTGAACATGTCTTTCCAGAAATGAGTGCTTGCTAGTTTTAGACGACAGTAGAAAGGTCATACCAGGAACATAACCCCCTGGACGCATGTATCTGGATTTAATACGACTTCTAGCAGCATTGTAAATTTCCTGAGCTTGCCCTAACTCCTCTGACATACTAGCAGCTTTATTTGGCGCAGTCACTTTATCTTGCATAAAGTTTACTTCGTCCATGTACATGGAAAAAACGTCCTGCCCGAGCACATGAAATTCCTGGGAATTTGAGGTTAATATATTATTTGTAAAAACGCTATGCGTCTTAGGAACTTCTACAACATCATATGTTTTTCTATACCCAACATCAGTTATAGATTTGATACATGTTTTATATACCTCATAATTTTTTGGTATATTTTTTTCCCATTCGGAAAATCTTCTACAAACTCCTCCAGATTCCGAGTATATTTCCTGCTGTTGCATTTCCTGCAACAAGGAACTATGTTTTGAGGAGTTGTCCCTCCGCCTTTTGCTACAGGAATAATATGGTCTATGGTAGAATACTTGCTTATATCCTTTCCACAATAAACACAAGAATAACCAAAATAACCCATCATAAATGCAACGTCTTTTTCTGTTAGGGTAAACTCTACATTCTTCTTCCGTGATTTCCGTCGTTGGTGACGTAACATTAAAATTCGCTGCGTGCGTTCCGGATGCTTTTCCTTCCATTTTTTCCTGTATTCCTTGAGTTTCTCCGGATTCTTTGCTCTCCATTTTCGCTGCCGGGCATTTATATGTTTCCTGTTCTCTGGGCGAGCCTTTTCCGCTAGAATTTTCTCTCGGTTCTTCTTGTAGTAATTCGCACAGATTTTTCGGTCGTATTCTCTCCCTTCTTCCGTTTGACGTTTCTTTTTCTTTTTCTCCCTGTTCTTGCTCGCCCATTTCCTGGAAAATTCCGCATCGCACTCTTTGCAATTGCCTCTTAGGTATCTTTTTTCTGAATTCACTAATTTTACAACTCGAGTTCCGAACTCGCTTACTGGTTTTACCACACCGCATTTTGAGCACTTCTTCGTTCCCTCTGTTACCGAGTGTGCTTTCTTGTCCTTGCACTTTTTTGTATTGTGGTATCTCTTGTTGCTTTTCTTCTTCACACATTCCTTGCATTGTGAAAAAGGTTTTCCGCGATTCATGTAGAACTCGGTTATTGGCATCAATTTCGCGCAGCACGAACACTTCTTCACCTTCTTTGAGTTCGCCTGCTTTTTTTCTAATGTAACTTCCATTTGAACCCTCTACTATAAATTTATGGTCGTAACTACAAACAAGGCTGTCACCTGTTTCAGTTATTACTTCCAAGCATTTTTTTACACCTGAGTACTTAACGCCTTTATACTCACTCGAGAAAACGTCGCTACCATATGATGTCAGTACCTCACTGGACGTATTAGCTAGTTGTTCTACCGCGACATCACCGCAGGGTGTAGCTATCTTAGTGCCTTCAGATACACAACCATAAACCACTGATACATCAGCTTTCTTGAAATTAACTTTTTGTAGTATTCTATGGTCATGTGGAAATTTAGTCCTAAAATATGGCATTCTCTCAATAAAAGCCCTTATACGCCCATAACCAACGTCAGCTACAAGACGTTTAGTCATTGAGTACACTCCAAAAACAATTCTGGAACGTTCCACAAGGTTATAATACTTAGCTGGGTTTCTAAGGCAGGTTAACCTATAGAGTAAATAAACGTATGCAATAGCAGCACTAGTAGTCTTTCCAGAACCAATAGAGCCACCTAGAATAACTTCATAATATTGTGAACCAGGCGCAAATATCTCTTCTAGCATCTCACGCCATTTAGGGTATAAGTCAGGAACTATCCAACCAGCATAAAAGTCATCTTCTAAAAATTTCCATATGGGTACAGGCTTTTCGATGTAATCAAGTTCCCAGATATGGTCATATAACGGACTATCACCGTCATTACTACGTAACTCATTAAATATCTCTAAGGCTACTTTCTGTTCATTAGGTGACAATGAATCAAAGAACTTCCTACTTTTGTGTAGATGTTCCTGGTATAGTTTTTTTGCTAGGTTTACTTCCCCTACGTTTTTTGTCGTTTTTAGGTTCGTTATCTTTAGAAGAGGGTCTTTTTCGAACATTTCGTTTTTCGAGCTTTTTTTCTTTTTTGATTTTTTCTGGTTTTCCGCCATTTGAACTTTTCCTCACATGTAAATCTTTCAATCTATCGCGCGCTTCAGGTAAATCATCAACCATAGGTAACTTTTTTACATTTACCGAACGCGTAACGTCATCGTCTGTACTAACAACTTTATCTGCCCCACCGACGAACATATCAACCATCGTCAGTATTCTCTCTCTAGACACTGAATCTATGTCTTCGCTTATATTCACATTAATACTGTTTAGGGCAATAGTTGGATTCTCCTGATTGTTAGCAGGTTGCTGGTTAACTTTAACGCCTAACCTATCCAGTAAGTCTACAGCAGCCTTATACTGCTGTCCAGACGGCGGTAAATCAGTCATGTCTGATGTTATGCCCATTAAAGACCTAGCTATAACTGACAAAGCTTGAGCCATTAACTTCTCTAGCTCGCTAAGCGCATAAAATTGTACCCTTTCCCATCTCGAGTCCTTAAATTCGAAATCCTTATATAAAGTCTTAAGGAAATACTGAATATCATACCTATTTAGGAATGATGACACCTCATTAGGGGTTAAACCAGCAGATAAGAGCGCAGCCTCTCCATGGACTACGTATTTCTTAGCCAATTTTATCTCATCAGGTGTAAGAGGTATATCTAGTGTCATAACTCAACCATAGCTTCCATTACAGTTTTGTATATATTAGACGGTACTCTCTGAGCTGCAACTATCCATAACTTCTTATAGCAATCAACACAGACCTTGCTCTCAGACTTCGGAGTGTATACTCCGAGAGTAGCGTCACATTCGTAAGGAATAACATAAGCCATTTCCCTAGACGAAAAGTGAGATTTGCAAATTACACAATCAAATCCCTCTGTCTCTACTCTTGGAACTTTACTGTCTATTATGTCATGGAACTTTGATAACGACTCTACTTGTTTAGTCGTGACTATCTCAGCTACTGTAAGATTCTTACTAGCTATTTTATCTAGTGTTTTATCAGGATTCTTAAGGTAAGTTCCCTCAAACTTACTCCTAAAACAACCTTTGCATATGACGATACCATCACTTCCATAAGGAACTGTTTCATCGTCGTATATCAACACGACAAAATCAGTCTCTACATAACTACCCGAACACACCGGACACGTTAAGTACCTATTAGACACAACTTGGCTACTAGCTGGAATAACTGAAGATACCCCTTCCTCTATCATCTTAGCAAAAACCTCTTGAGGTTTATAAACTGCCAGACACTTCATACAAACGGAGAAAAACAACCCATCTTTGCATATAGTATACAAAGAGTCTGGCTCTGTATCTTCCTCGCAATACTGACATGGTACAAAAGAATGGTCACTTCCCATAAAAACCTCCACTATATATTGTATACACATAGCCTAAAATGTCAAGGGGTAATTCGTTACCGGTTGCAAAATACCCCTTGACGACAAATGTCACTTACAAATGAACCATCATTTGTTTTTACGACATTAATGACATTATCAGCCAAATCCTTAAGAGAACTCTCATGAGTTATTAAAAATACCTGTTTATCCTTGAAATTCTTACGGAGTAAATTCATCGCGGACTCTACGCCAGACTCATCTAAACCGTTAAATATCTCGTCTAGGAATAACTGTGAGAACGAACTACTATACGTAAACTCAATGGCATCACGAATAGATAATAACACAACTAGGTCAACTCGAGTCTTTTCACCAGTAGACACAATATCGTAAGCATCTCCGCCATCACTATAAGAGACATCTAGTCCCAAATTACCGTCATCATTCCTAAAGCGTATCTTAAGGTCACCATCTGTTAAAAACTCAGAATGGCTAACTGCGCACTTATTTATTACAGGATACAAATTATCAAGCAGGTACGAAGGGATACCATTATAATGAAACGCCTTCATCCAATATTCTGCTACAAACAGGTATTCCTCAACGTCGATTGCCTCAGACTTCAATTTGTCTATTTGGGACAGTGCAGACTTAATTTTTAACTCAGCGTTGCTAATCAGTGTCACAAATCTATTGTCACTGTCATTAATGTGTTTCCGTACCTTAACCCACGCAGAACTTTGCGATATTCGATTATTACGCAACTCAACCTTTAACCTACTGACAACCGAATAATCAGGTTCGTCAGGCTCTTCTAATGAATTTAGTTTAGACTCTATGTCATCAAACTCTGTTTCAAGACTAGATTGCTTATTAACGTGCTCTTTGTATTCAGATTCTAATTTCTCAAGTTCATCTCGCAAAGGTTGTACGGCATACACCCTTTTCTCAAAAGCTCTCGGTAAGTACTGACCGCAAAAAGGACAAATACCTTCTTCTTGTTTTGCGTTAGCGTCGCTTTTATCAATCACGTCTTTCTTTGCTACTTTAACACGCTCCTTAATAGCTGAAATCTTTCCCACTACCTCCCGAAGCTCCTGGCTGATACGTCTTAAACTTGTAGTGTATCTTTTTTTCTGGGAGTTATACTTCTCCACTCTCTGCATATAACTATCTCTTATATCCGTCGTAATAATCTCGTTATTTAGCATTTCATCTATCAGAGTATGTTCCTCTTCTTGCAATTCTCCTATATCCTTAATAAAATCAATATAGTTAGATTGCCACCTAAAGTCAAATATACGTGACTCCTCGGTATACTCAGCAAGACTTTCCTGAAGATTACTAACTTCCTGTTCTTTTCCAAATATCTGCGATTTTATCTGGGATAGCCTACTTTCATACGTATTTTTGTCTTTCTGCGCCTTTACGTAAGCTTTAGCATAAGCATCAAAGCCAAGCAACTCTTCGAGAACCTTCTTTCTAGCAGAGTCAGTAAGCCTACAAAACGACGAAGTACTACCAGCAAATAGAACCGTACTTGTAAAGTATTGATAGTCAAACCCTAAATATTGCTCTAAAAGAGCTTGCTTGCCCTTGTTAGTACCGTCAGTCACGCTACTAAACGATAGAGTTGTGCCACTTCCACGCTCACGTCTACGTCTAATCTCAAAAGTGTCATTAGGCGTTTCAATTTCTAACCATACCTCGCAAGCATTCGCATCGGAATGAATTACATCATCTGCTCTTGTTTTACGAATAGTCTTACCAAATATAGCCCATGATATTGCTTCGAGTAACGTGCTCTTACCTGAACCATTTCGCCCATTTATCAGCGTAACGCCATAAAATTCGCGCAAATCCAACTTTAGGGACTTAAACGACATAAAATTAACAGCCGTTATTGTTAATACTCGCATTTCATTCCTTTAGGTAATATAATCCCTTACTAACTAGAAAGTCACTTTCAGCAGAATCATGTGGAAATTCTTCGACATACTGACGAAGAATACCCTTAACAGATGTTTGGTCAAACATTATTCGAGGCTTATATTCGTCTTCGGCAGCAACAGTCTGTATAACCTTCATGCCAGACTTTGGTTTTATTTTGCTAATTGTATCGCCATCTGCGATTACTTTAACGTAGTCTATATCCCGAACTTCTTGCATGTCATCTTCGCACGTAACACGTACGAACTTTGGGAGATTATTAAGCTTCACAAACTCAGGAGCTGTACCACCAAATATCATAAATCCATTAGTATTCCCAGACTCACCCCAGGTATGCTGTAGCGGGGAGCCGACATAATAGACATTTTTACGAATTTTCTGTTGTTTATGGTAGTGTCCTAGAGCCACCCATTCATAATTCTTAAATATACCACGTTGGACACCGCCTTCCATTACATATTCATGTGCTCCAACCATCGCTCCTTTAACACCAAAATGACCAACTAAACAAGTAGCCCCATTTTTTCTCAGCGACCGTACCTTTTCGCCCACGTATTCTGGAGAATCACTCCACGGAATAAAACCTACGCTTTTACCCGCAACATTAACAACTGATGGTTTAACTATAACTTTAGCTATTTTACTAAGTATTCTAATTGATACCCGTGTTCCATCGTTTGAGATGTCATGATTACCCTTAAGAATGTACAACGGAATAGTAGACTTCGAAAGCACCGAGTATACGCTATCCAATACGGTTACATCAATAGATTTACGACTATGAAACAAGTCACCTGCGATTATTAATGCGTCGACTCCTTTGTCTTCACTTATGGAAATTATACTGGACAAAGCTTGCAATACCCACTCTAACCTGGAGTTAAGACCATCCTTAGTTATACTAGAGTACTGCACATAATTATGAGCATGTACATCAGCACATACAGCTATTTTATGCATTTAATCCTCTATACACAGTGTTATACAACTCAGCCAACTCACACACCATCTCTAACCTAACAAATGCCTCAAACAAAGTATTCCCTGTTACAAACACACCGTGATGCAACATCAAAATAGTGTTGTATTTTTCCCCAGCTATCTTCATAGCAGCAAGCCTAGACGCTTTACTACCAGACTTATGGTATAATTCTGTCGTTTTTATCCTAAGAAAATGCTTAGATTGTTCAGTCGAAATACGATTATACCACTGGATATGATTCTTCATAGCCGCTATCACACTTACGGGATGTACGTGTATTACAGCGTTTACAGAATCGTCAATATTGTATATGGAAAGGTGTGTTTGTACCTCAGAAGACGGATTTGCGTTCTTATGTTTACATTTACCACCATGAGTTACAATGACCAAGTCCTCACTTTGCAAAAAACCTAGATGAGTACCCGACGCAGTAATAGAAATGCCATATGGCTTGCGAACACTAATATTACCCGCAACGCCATAGTTATATCCTCTGAGATACATCATCTCCCCGCAAGTAGGAATATCAACTTCTTTCATAAATGTTACCTTTCATCCCCAGAACCAGAAAGTTTGTTTCGCTGTTGGCGGCTACTAAGTTTAGCAATATTTTCAGCTGCTACATCAGCCAAATCAACACCCAGGTCTGACGCAAGAGCGGCTAAATACCACAGTACGTCTCCCATTTCCTTTGTAACCATATCAATAACAGTGGCGCAAATATTAGGGTTATTTTCCCTAAAACTTTCGTCTTGTAATTCTTCAATAGCACCGTCTCTTATGAGTTTTTTAATCTTTTCAGCAACCTCACCCGCTTCCCCATTAAGACCAAGAGCAGGGTAGATGATACTATATTCCTTTGGGTATATAGCTGTTTTCCGTGCTTCCTGTTGGTATTCAGAAAAATTTAACATCGCTTACACCCCACTTTCTTTAATGTCTTTTTCTTTCCAGTGTATACACCATGTAAATTTTGTCATCCCATAATCTTTTGGTTTTTTATTTTTGCGATTAGTGCAATTACCGTTTTTGTCCTGATATTTACAATTATTACAGGATTTTTCTTTTCTTTTTTTACTCATTACTTGCCTTTCATACTTTGTCAGACTTTATTCCAGGGTTTTACTCATGGGTACATTATTTTTCTTAGTTTTTTCCGTACATATTCTAAGTCATTGTACCATAAGTCATAGAGCGAATTCCATGGTCTTGGAACCATAATGGGTATACCACCTGCGACATCCCACTTCTCTATTACGGAATCCTGGTCATCTATTAGTATATGATTGTCTCTTGCTATTAAATGCTTCTGCTTACATAAAAAGTAGTTTTCAGGTAATATACCAAAGCGCTTATTAATCCACGCTGCCTTATATCCAGCGCTATTCGGGTCAGCGCATGGAGTCGAGCATATAAACACATTCTCTTTGCCAACATAGTCCGTACATGTGTAAAACAGGGTCTTAGCTATATTGTATTCGGGCATATTAAGCCAAAACTCTTTGGAGTTCATCTCGATAAACCTCCAAAATATATCCTCAGGTACTCCAATCCTGTCATATACAGTAGACTTCTCCCACATAGCACTATGGTATAAATTTCGGTTAAATAGCATCTCGCACGCACGCACAAAATCAGAAAGAACACCGTCCATATCCAGAAATATCTTGTAATCCATAAATTTTTCCTTTCCCGTAGTATTATTTACGAAAACCAGCAGGCACATCGCCGTCATCTTGCTTTATGTCCAGTATTCTCTTCATAACATTCTTAGCTACACCTTCACTAGTAAACTGGATATCTTCTGTAAAACACGTACCACCTAGATTCAAAAGTAACCTTATGTTACTACCCATTCTAACAGCAAACTTTATAACACTAGCGTCACTCACAATAACTTTTTCATGTAGTTTAATCATCCTAAACACCAATCCTTTCTAGTCCTATCTCACAATATTCCTGGGATAACTCTATCATTACAAAGTTTCTGCCAAGATTTATACATGATACAGCTACCGTAGATGCCCCAGCAAACGGGTCTAGTACTAAGTCTCCTTTGTAACTCAATAAGTTAATACACAAGTCCGATAAGTCCGTATGAAAGTTTGCTTTGGTTAATTCTGGCTGTGTAGGCAAGTTCCAAATACCGCATACGCCCTTCATAAAGTCATCTTTTTCTATAGTTGAAACACCCCTTTGTATTTTTTTCCATTGCTTTTTATACCCAAACATTACAACCTCAAAAGGACAATAGATATAAGGCGCACTAGCACTTAAATAACTTCCAAAGGCTGAATGTCTTCCTCTGTGTCTATCTGTCCAAACCGCAACTCCGTTATAGTGTAACCCAACTTTTTTGAACAAACGCTGGAATGAAGCAAACGGACTAACTCTTACCTTATTGTTCTGTGTACCCATCTCTAACAAACAATTAAGAGCAATACGTCCATCAGGCTTTAATACCCTATAAATTTCTGAAAGCCATTTACGGCACCACTTTAAGTACTTCCCCCACGTCATGTTGTCCTTGTAAATGCCGTAATCCTGTCCAATATTATAAGGTGGGGAAGTTACCACTAAATCGACTGAGTTATCAACGATTTTGTCTTGCATAAATTCTATGCAGTCAGCGCAGTGTATTTTATTAATTATTTTTGAATCTAACAATTTTAATCCTGTTCTTTCTGTTTCTAGTTAACAAATGCCGCCTTCTTTCCCGGTACTTCCTTCGTGCGCTACACATATAGCTTCACCGAATGCACGAAATATATCGTTCAATAAACACATGTCTAGATTGTAATATTCAGCTATCCCTTCTAACGTAGACTCTTCTGAAGCTAGCTCCATAAATATCCTTGATAACGGAAATCCCGTACCTTTAAGGCACCATACACCACCAAGTTTCTTAGCACTATACTCAATACCCTGTATCTTGGTCAGGTCTACGACATCGTTTAATCTTACACTCACATTCTCAGCAACATTTGCCGTATTTTCTGCGACATTTCCGTTAGTAGGATACGCTGCGTTCCACCATGCATCAATTAGCTCACTAAGTGTGTCTTTTGCCCCAATTACTAATTTTACCGAGTTATGCTTAAGCACTAGTTCACAATTCATTTTCTTTGCTAGTTCCAACGTTTCTTCTATGGCGTCGTCGTAACTAGCCAATACCTTAGCTGACACCTCTACGTCAGAAGTAAACTCTACGTATTTAGTATCCTTATTCATGCCTATTCCCCTTTTCTTAGTATCTTCGACACCCTCGCGCCACCATTCGCGAGACTTCTTTCTTTCTAAATAAATTATAATAAAGACAACTATACCCGTTATTAACCCAACGAAAAGCGACACTATCTCTCCAACAATATCCACTTGTCCCATGACTATCCTTTCTTATTTCCTCAGTAGTATACGTTCGGATAAAAATAACTTTTTACCTTTGACTATAATATAGGGAAACATTCGTACTATGTCTACTTTACTCAATAGAAACATAGCATCGTATTCTGCATCTGATAAATCGTCTGGTAAATTATCTTCATATTCCCAATAAATTTTTATGATGTTAGGCATTATTCGTCCGCTCCCCAATTGGCAAGTTCCCACTGAAATACTACAAGAACTCCACAGTGAGGGCACTCCATATCACCTTCTGTATGAAGTTCATTGATAACACTTCCTACTAAATCAGTAGCATCAACCCATTTTCCACACTTAGGACACTTGAAATCATATCCCTTGATAGTTGGTTTTTCTTTTGGCTTATCCTCTGAAACATCAAAAACTTTTTTCAATGCATCATAAAGTCTTCTGAAGTCACCCCAAAGAATATCTCCATAAATACCTTCTCCTTCCTCTCCGGGAATAGGAATCCATAAAGATACGACACCGGGCTTTTCCGTAGTCACGTCAATATGATGTTCGTCTTCAAGGTTAAAACTATTGTGTAAGATTGCAGGGAGAGTATAATTTAGTTTGAATTTGTCACAATCTGGAACACAATGTATATACATACGTTTACCATCAAACCCGTTTTTATACCTTGCGGTACTTCCTTTCGGAATTATTTTTCCACAGGCAACACATTTGTGTTCTTTGCGGGTTTTGTTTACATGATGCGAATATGGATAACGTTCTTTTCGTGGCATTATCACTCCTCGAAATCTATTGACTCGTCGGTTTTGGTTTTTCGAGATTTCGTTTACGAATCAGTTCAAGCATTTGACATTTTTCACTTTCCAACTTATCCGAATCTATTTCAAAGAACTCAGCGAGAAGTTTTTCGATTGGAGTGCGTATCGGAAACAAGCAGTAGTCTTCGTATTTTGCGAGAACTATATCTTTTTCGTAATTTATCCAATCGATGAACTCGCCAATAGTCTGGCTTTTATCATTTATCTTTTTGAGTTTTTCGTGTTCCGGGTATCCTTCGACTACTTCTTCCGCCATAACCAGCTCCTTTCTCTACAATTGGGATTAGTTGCCCTAGTCCATTGCAACTTTCAAATTGTTTAACTCTCTCTTTAACTTTTCTAAACTATTACACCACTGAACAAATGGATGAAAATGGAAAAGGCAGTTGTTCTTCTGTTCTTTGTTTTCATAAACAACAAAAATATGAGGTTTGTTGGTTAGTAAGCTGGAAGCTAAAGCCGCTCCGAATTCCGTATACATTCCACTCCCGATTTCATTATGAAGAAGTAGTATAAATATTTTAGAGTCCACAATAGCGTCAATTTCAGCTTTTGCCCGTTGATTGCAATGCCCAATGTGGTCGGTGTAGGGTTTAACCTTGGACATTGAAGCCCAATCATAGGCAATAGACCAACCCAAAGACTTAACAAACTCTTGGACTTCTGCAACTTTTTCTTTGTTTCGTAGCTTACTTGCAACATAAACTTTTCTATTCATTGTCATCCTCCTCGAAATCTATTTTGTCATGACCTTCAGATTTCATTTCGTCGCCTTTGCGTATTGCATCGCAATCGACGACAGTGATATTTGATAAATTAAATTTCTTACCAGCAGGAGCAACCCAACCCTCATTGTTGAGCCTGCTAACGAAAAATTCTTTAGCCTCTTCATCGGTCATTTTACGAATCTTTGTTTCGGTATAACTATAAGAAACGTAAATAGGCTTATTCGGTGTAGGTGTTTCTTTGTCATTAAACACTTGAAGCGATAAGCTACCCGTATCATAATCTATCTTGACCAACTTATAACCGTCCTTTATTGAACCATTTCCATCATCTTTCGGACTCGTCCACTCGTCGTACCTAATCCACACACTTTTTGGAACAATGCTATTATTGTGAAGCGTCCAGCTATAATTAGTTGTAAAACCACCAAGTGATAAAAATTCATTAACAACTTCTTCGGTTTCTTTTTCCTCGACGTAAGGTGTTGTATAAACCGCCACACGTTTCGATTCCCCAAGTTCTCGCATTAATTGTTCCTGTTTTTCTAAGACCGCATGGGCATCCCCGTCAACTCGAACTATAATCATCTTGTGCTCTTTTTCAGCACGTTCGAGCGTTTCTTTCGTAGGGTTATCTTCGAGAATAATAGCATCTGCGGTGATTTTTACGTCGTCAGTAATCGTCATTAACTTATGTAATTTACCCATTGGTCTCACTATTGGCAATACTATACGATTAGCCAACGATAAACCGGTATCTATAACGACCTGCGTCTTTATAAATTCTGCTGACTTTACAGGCTGAACGTCGATGTATAAATTATTGTTGTCTTTTCTTATATTGACTGCGTTAAAATGCTTCTTCAGTTCGTCCTCTAACGCTGTAGTTATAATTGTATCAGCAAAGGCGTTCTCAATAACTTCATTGAGTTTGTCTTTGACGTCTTCAGGGATACCGACGAAAGATTCATCGACCTCACGAAACGTAACCCCGGCATCGAACTTGCATCCGGGAAGTGCGAAGGTGTAACCACTATCTGACGTGTCATACTCTTCCTCATCGTAGCTTAGTTGAAACAGCATTTCGTCCCAAACGAAAGCTCCAACATAAATACCGTGTTCGATAACAACATAGACATAAAAATTACCACCGCAACAAACCATGTCTTCTTTAACAACGACATTCTTATTTTTATGCGACGGAACTTCGTCACCTACGTTGTAAACCAGCATTAGTTCGTCGCTGAATGAATAACTTTCAACGTAATCGTGGGCTTTACCACAATTAGGGCAATAAACTACTTTTCCGAATTTGAACTTGTCACGTACTGTCATAATTAACCCCCTTCTCCACAATTAGTTTTGATTAGGTGTTCAACGTAGCCCTCAAAGGTAAATGGGCAATCGTGTCTTGCCTGCCCTGTCTTTTCTTCGTAGTCGATGCAGAAATTTTCGTAACCTTCACGCAGCATCGTCAGTGCCATTTCTTCTTGTGTTTTTGTGCTATCTATGGAACTGGAATTATCAGAAGCTACGGAGTTAGGTTTTTCGTCCAACGCACCACTTAAATCCTCAAATATTGACTTAAGAAGTTTCAAATCCAAATCACAATCATCTGCAATTTCAGACAGTTTGTTATCATCTGAAATTTCTGCTAACACTCTGGATAAAGGGAATCTCGTTCCTTTAAGACACCACCGCCCACCCAATTTTTTAGGATTAGATTCTATCCCATCTACCAAAAAAAGTTTTAATGCGCCTTCCTCTATCCCAGCGGCATAGCTGCGCAATCTATTGTTATCTTCTTCGAGCTTGTCTTTTTTGTCTCCCTCATCAATAATAGCGTCAATAGTTTCTCGAAATTTTTTGCTGTATTTTCGTTTGAATAAACCCATTTTAATCCTCCAATATTTGTTTAAGTTCATCAAGCAACCCGTCGGTTTGTTTGACAGGCAGTAAAGCATCATAAGATTGATGGTCGCCTAAACTCGCCTTCCTTGAACCTGCAATACCTTGAAGATAGTCTATGACCTTCTTCACCGTATCTTTGGGTATTGGTGCCATTTCTTTCATAGGTTGTGTTTCGACAACCCCAAAGCTTGTTATTTGGAACTCCTCTACAATTTGGGAATCAACTTCGAACTTACCAACACCACTAGGTACGACTTTAACAAGCCCATCTTCAATTAATTTTGAAATAGGAAAGTCATCTTTGTGTTTAAGAATTTTACAGTTCATAATCAATTCATTGTTATTGTTAATTTCCAATTTTTCTACTTCTCCGATAGCTTCTTGTGAATCTTCACTTACACCCAAAGGCTGTGATGGATACAAAAGTATAGTTTTATCCTTCACGTCATTAACCATCTTCTCGACAACTTCACGTGGGTAAATGTCGCCATTTGCTGTTGGTTCGTCCGCCTTAATACCTACTGTTGCTATAATAAAATTCTTTCTTATTGGACATTCTGCCCCATCTGGATTTCTGCAACCGATTTCATCAAGCCAAGGACATTCAATTTCTACACAACGCAACTTTTGTTTCTCATGCAATTTTACTTCTTCCTTAGAAATATCCTCATCGTCAGTATCTTCCTCTTCCTCGGCGTCGTCACAGTAAGGTTCTTCGTAAGGGCGCGGGTCATGTATTTCGCAATATGCTGCTGCTTTCGTATTACTATAGATGAACTCGTCATAAACCTCGACTACTTCGACTTCTGGTAATGGAATCTTTTCGCCTTTGTACGTATCGTCGTATTCGATATCCTCGAATAATACAAGCAGTTCTTTTTGGAAGAACTTAAGCAGCGGAATCATAACTTGTCTAATTTGTGGGTGTGCATCTTTGTGGCACCGAAGCTTGAGCACATGACGCCACTCACGAATAGATGCTTGCATTCCAATTACAGTTCTTAGGCAGTTAGGAAGCACCGCACGCGCTTCTTGAGGTTTTGCTCCAAATTCATTTCGAAGTGTATTGTAAGCCCACTCAGACCATAAACAGGATATGAACCACACGTCCCACGCGGTCATTGAATGTTTACTTCCTTTATCTGCATTTACAAAATGCCAAGGAGTTATTTTTGGTGCTTTACTACCAACCGAAATACATGTAACAGGTATTGGATGCGGCAATTGTATATCTTTTCTATCGTCGTCAGAAGCATCGTCATATTCGTCAAAGAAAAATGGCTCGATAAAATTAACTCCACCGAATTTTTTCTCGCTACCCTCATCACAGTACCTTGTAGACTGTTGCGCGTAAGACGCTAGTCTGTGACGCACAATTTCATGACTAATTCCGCGGTCGCAAGTGATTTCAACGGCAATAACACCGAATTCGAGCATTGCGTGATGCCCTTTGTCTCGAAGAAACTTGATGATTTTGTCGGCAGAACCTTCGCCGATTCTATCCTCTGAGCGCCAACAACGTCGAGCGTTGATTTCAATGAGTTTTTTGATTACGTCAAATTCGTGCATTTTATACACGATTACTTTTGGATTAACTAGTTGCATTATTTCCTCCTTCTTCTAATTTTTCGTGATAAAATTCACCTGTGGGTAACCCCGTTTTTGCGTCTATTTCTCTGAAATAAACCCCGTTGATTTCAACGTATTTCATACTATCCGGGCAAAACGCGGGGTCTTTGAATTTATCGGGAATAGCCTTTTCGTCAAAGTTAATCCACCCTCCATCAATCGGCGTCGAAAGTGCCGACAATACAAGCATTTTGTCGCCTTTAATAATATAGTAGGCTTGTCCCTTATCGTAATCGTGGAATATAACTTTATCGGCGAGCATCCACTTTCCGATAAGAGTTAATTTTTCTATGACTTTTCTCTCTAAATCATCTGGAGTATTTCCCGGCTCATGACGATTTCCCCAAGACCTGACCGCTTCTTTATCGTAGACTATTCGCACTTTAACCTCCACCGTTTATGATTTTATCTTTGTTAATTTTCAAATCCTTTACGATACCTATTGGTTTATCTATGCAAACCACAATTTCGTTGCCTTTTGTAAAAATAGCACTTAACGCCATTTTTACGAGTTCGTCTTGCTCTTTTGTGAGAGCAACAGGGTATACAATACCGTTCTTTTGATATACCAGTATGATACTGTCATTACTATCAGTAGGCATTACAAAGCTCCTTTCTATGGGCGAAAGTTAATGTTAGGAGCGACGTAATTGCCTGTAAATATACCAATAACAATAAGCAAAAGTATTGCTAATGCTCCGTAAACAACACATGTCATGGTAACAGCAAACGTCCTATCGTCTTTATCAATAGCGCTTATATTTTTCATAAAGACAATCAGCCCAATCGACAATATAAGTAGTAATAGCCCACAAGTAACTATGCTAACCATCTGCTCTGCTTTATACTCAGCTATCGCTATGTCGTTATCGACATTAATGTTATACGGAAGACAACCTGTGAGAAACACTACAAGCACAAGTACTACCAACTTCATAATAAATCCTTTCTGTTATACACGGTTATTTTCTATTTTCTTGATTACTCTTAAAATAAACCCAGAAGTTTTGTTCCTAAAATCGTCGTTGATGTAATCCCCGAAATATATTTTATGAGAATTAACTTCTACAGCGTGTATTTTTCTGTCTCGCATATCGTTTTTAGTATACTCAGCACCACTTTCATGCGGATACGTACCTTCCTCTGGATACACAATATGACTCTCAAATGGAAACGCAACGTCAACGTAACCCACCACAAATTCTAAGTAAACACGACCAGCGTTATGCTCATATGGCGCGTCATTCCAGTCATCACCATATTGACTCCCATTTTTACCAAGGTAGAAACGAATAACATTACCCCGAGGGTCTACATCTATGATGTTATACTCTTCTAAAAATGGCGGCGTCGCGTCTTTTTCTATCTTCTTGACTTTTTCTACCACCTCATCTAATATCTCATAGAATTCGCGGAGCGTCATTAACCGCATTTCAGGCATGTCTATACCGTTTGTATGCCCGTCACTTCCACCGCTTTGATTACACTTTTCATTATGCCAGTAAATTTCAACAAGCCGCTCAGGTTCATCTAGTTTCTTAGTGCGTTGGTTCCAACAAGTAATGTACGAATTCGTTCTTTCACTGTGTGAGAAACCGTATTTGCCTATACTGTCAACCTCAACCGCGCCTAAAGACCTCAAGAACGTTTTTACGTGTTCTTCGTTTTTAGATAAGTATTCAAGTTTACTTGAGGTATTTAGTTCATTAAGCTCTTCCCACATGTCTGTAACAGAGTTTTTAATTACGTCAAGTAACTCCATAATTTCCTTAAAGCCTTTTTCACCATAAACCCTAAGGATATTATCAACTCTGTCTGTGACTATGGTCATATCGCAAATATCGCGTGACCATAACCCAGTCTCGTCGTCAGTAATAACATCAATAGATAAAATTGGCTCACTTTGCATCCCGACCACCTTTCCGTTTTATAAAATACAATATAGAATAAGTATGATAACCACTACAGTAAAACATAGCGGAAATACACAACCACTTTTCTCCATCATGGCATTTTCCAATTCCCTATCAAACTCTTCCTGTGTCATATTTGGCGTATGTCTATATGGGCATTTTGTGCACTTACAATGAGCCACATCTTGCATCGGTAACGTAACAGATTTTATAGTCTCCATGTACTTCAACTCAGAATTAAGTAGTTCTATACACTCACGCAGTGCGACTGCGTAATCTTCCACGTCCTGCGTTAGTAATTCAACAACTTTAGTTAAGTCGCTATCTAGTTCCCACGCGTCTATGATATCTGGTAAGTTTGGGTACTCTGTAGGATTAGAAATACGATGCAATTCAAATTCCAGGTAGTGTACAGCCTTTTTCAAGTCTTCCGTAGAATTATTCTTGCGGTTACGACGCGCTATGTACTTTACCACACTTCCTATCTGAAAATTTAGATTTTTACTCATTATGACTTCTATAGGCTGTACCTCTGAATCTACATAATGGTCACCACCAACTTGTTTTTTCATTACATCATCAGCCATATTAACCTCCGATAATCTTTGTAAGCTGTTTATATAAAACTTTGGCTTCTTCAATCGTTTCTTTATCGTCAGGATGTTTTTTCCAATAGTAATCCATGTTGTTTATAGCCCATTCGTTTAATAGCAAATCAAGGCTGTCAATTAAAACCTGTAACGGCAACTCGCTGTCTTTGCATACATCTGTTCTTTTCCACCCTTCTTGTTCGTCTATTGTAATGTCCTCTAAATTAACGCCAATAGCTTCACATTCAGCAGGTATTTTATCTGCCCGCAAACACGGACAATTTGAAGCTCACATATTTTTATTATGAAACCATAATTTAGTAAGCAATAAATTTTTCCACATCTTAGCCTCAGATTAATAAATATCAAAATCACTACTAAAATGGCAGTCGCACTCATCGCAAATCCATGTTTCGTTATCAATGTCAATTTCCATCATCATATGACAATTCGGACATTTTGTTTTGACAACGAAACGATGATTTTTGTATTCTGCCAATTTAAGGAGCGTATCAACACACTCCCTCATATCTTCAAAATACTTGAAAATTGCTATTTCTTCTTTTTGTAAGTTCAATGGATTTTTGTGTTCATGCGAAACCCAGAATCTTTGCGTAAAATCTTTTTCCATCTTAACCTCCGGTTCTACTCCATCAGCAAATCACGGATATCCTCACCACAATTCTCACAGTAAGTGGCACTAGCTTCGTTAACTTTATTACACTTGCGACACAACTTTTTTGTGTCTGGTAATGTTGACTCAGTAGCTACAAGTCTCACACCACATTTTGTGCAAAATTTCTGATATCTATCTATAACAGCACCGCAACTACTACACTTAAGTACTTTTTGTGACATAATAACCTCCAAAGTTAACCTTTTACAATTTTATCCAGCCTCCACACTATCCTGAAATCTTTGCCGCACTCTGGACAAATCTCCCAGGTTGAAGCTTTGACATCTTTTGTCTTCTTGACGATAATATCGTCAATCCAAGCGTCCAATAGAACACTTAGTAGTATCTTATAACCACAGTATGGACACTCATATTTACTCTCTTCTAGGCTCAAGTTTCTTAACTTTCTTAAAGTTATCTGAAGGAATTGAATGTTCCATAACACGCAACAACCTTTCGAAAATCTCACCCTCAAGCGACATACTTTTTAACTCATACTCGCGGCATATTTCTATAAACCCAGTTGGTGAGAATCTTGCTTTCACGTACAAACCCATAGCAGCTCCTGAATAGTTATCGTATGCATACTTCAACGACATAACCCTGTAATTATTTTTAATTACAGTCTCGTTCTCAATGAGTTTATCACGGTATTTCGGGCACTTATCGACATTCTTGAAAAACTTACTTAAAGACGATTCGCCAATTGCTTTTATAATCTCGTTAGACCTCTTTTCCCCTATACCACTAACACCTTTAATATTATCCGAAACATCTCCCCATAAAGCTCTTTGCATCAAATAATATTTAGGCTTTGTTGATATAAACTCGTCAATAGGTCTATGATGAACAGGCTTAACAACTACAATCCTACGCTTTTTCGAAACCATCTGAAGAAAATCCCTGTCATTGCTATACAGGGCAAAACCATCGTCGCATTTAATTTCTCGCGTCAATTTATAAACAGCGTCATCAGCTTCAAAATTCGGTAGTACTGCAACTATGACGTTCAACTTCGGCAATACCTCTTTAAGAATTTCTACCTGCTCCATATATGAATAGTAAAAAAGCTCTGACTCCTTACGCTTCTTACGTTGAGCCGCCCTAGTAGCTTTGTATTCTGGGCATAATTTGTACCTAAACTTTGGTACAGAAGAGTCAAACGCAAATATAACCCTATCGTACTCCCTGTGCGAACTCAGAAACCGTCTAAGAAACAACATAACGCCATAAACTACACCCGACAGCTTTCCAGTAGAAGTTAGCAAGTCGTATGAATGTGCAAATCTTGCGCACATATTATTTCCATCAACTATAAGAGTCGCCATATGCTACACCTTATGGTTTATTACGTCTATTGTTGTTAATAGGATTAGTAAACTTCGCAAGCTTATTTTGCTTCCTTTTACGAAGCATTTCCTCAATATCATGAGCAGAGGTCTTAGGTGGCGATTTTCGCTTGCTCTCTTCTATATGGTTAACCGCAGTTTCAATTATCTCTTTGAGATGTTCAACTCCGTCAATTTTCTCAACGGACTTAAGCAAAAAAGAGTCATCCGTAAATGATTTAGCGTCAGACATTGATTCAACTATAGTTCCAGGATACATACGCCAGTATTTTGAGAGCTCTTCAACTACAGATTCCTTAGTAAGACCCTCGCACATCTTTACCCTTACAGACGTACTAGCTATTATGTCCGTATCCAATGACACCAAAACAATCCCACATAGAACTATTATATCCTCAGTTCGTAGTTCATTCGGGGGCAACTCTTTAATAAATATACTGAGCGCTCCAGCTTTCAGGAAATCCACTAGTTTATCAAATATAATTAACATGAAACCCCCTTCTATTCGTACTCTTCGTCGTCGTCATCTTCGTACTCTTCGTCGTCTTCGTCCTCGACTTCATCATCCTCTTCGTACTCTTCCTCATCGGCGTCCTCGTCTTCTTCGTATTCGGAAGTCTCGTCATCTTCTTCGCCTTCTTCTTCAGGTTCACTGTGCTCCAACTCTTCCCACTCCGAATCTATGAACTCTATCTGTTCTAGAAACACTTTGTCCTCGATATCAATAAAGTCAATTTCTCCCAATGTCCACAGTAGCGTAGCTATAATGTGGAGAATGTTAGCTTGAACAGTTTTCTTTTTCTCATTTTTGTAATCGTCGTAAAAGTTAAGAATAGCGTTGCGGATGTCCTTGTTCGTGCGGTTCTTTGTGATATACTCAATATCGACTTTATCAGACTTCTTTTTAACGCTTATTTTCTCAAGCATTGAGTCTAACTGAGCTTTATTCGCAATATTGTCGATATTCTTAAACACAGCATTTCTTTCTTTCTCTGGTAAATCAGCTATAGCCATAGCAGCATTAGCCGACAGTAAGCTAGAACGAACATTGTCCCTAACCCTGTCAGGCAACTCCAAAATCTTAAGTGTACGACTAACTTTAGTCCTGGACAGTCCACTTTGAAGAGCAATCTCCGTAATATTATACCCTTCCTCCTTAAGTCGATTAAACGCTATAGCTTCCTCAATAGGAGTTAGGTTATACCTGCTATCAGACGAATTCTCGGCTATAGCTATTAACAACGCCTGATTTGCATCTTTAACGTCAGTTCTAACAGTAACTGGAACTTCAGTCATACCAGCTTCAACAGCAGCTTTGAGACGACGATGCCCACATATTAAGTAGTACACACTGTCCTTTACCCACACAACCAAATTTTCGATAATTCCGTTCTTCTTTATGCTATCAACCAAAGCTTTGAGAGCTCCCAGGTTCTCCCTTGGATTAAATCCCTCAATTACCTCAATATCGTTTATAGGAAGCCACACCATAGTCGCACTTGAAACCGGCGACTCTTTCTTGCTCTTTGCTTTAGACTTCCCTTTACTATTTTTCTTCGATTTAGCCATGTTATTACCTTTCGTGTAATTTATTAGCCAAAGTACTTCATAAACTCAGCAGAGTCCTTGTCAATAGCAGCAATAAGTGCATTGCGCGAAGAATACTCTTTCTCGCCAACAACTATCTTATTACCACGCTTTCTAGCAATGTCATTTTTCAATAACGTATGTAATATCGTTTCTGGAACATCCACCCCCCGATTAAATGACAACACAAACTCATATTTAGCCCGAGGAGCAGCTTTCCTGTTTTTCTTGCTAGTTAGTTCTATCAAGTATCCCGTAGATTTTGTAACACCATTGACAGTTTTTGTTAGGTTCTTCTTCATCGCACTTTTTATTATTATGTCCGAATAGAAATCCAGAGCATGACCGCCAGGTCTAGTTGTCTTATCAAATGATATCGCACCTATGTTTGTCCGAACCTGATTAGTAAAATAAGCAAACCCAGGCTTTCCAGCAAGTTTCAATATTAGCTTACGCAGATTACGGGACATCGCCCTGGCTAATGGAGCTACAGATGGTACATCACCTAATTCAGCTTTTGGGACTCCAGCGGATACCGAATCCAAACATATAATAAAAGGGGAGTAATCTTTCGACTTGTCAATAAAGTCAAAGATTCCTCCCCATGCATCCTCAATAGTCTCTGGAGCAGAGTACAACACTCTACTTAAGTCTATATCCTTATAACAACTAAGATGTTCATCATCAAGAGTGGACTCAAAGTCAATAAATACTGCCCATCCTCCTAGACGGTGAATCATCTGTATAAAGTAGTGACACAGCGCTGTTTTGCCTGTAGAGAAATTCCCAAACACTTCAATAAGCTTTCCCCCAGGGATGCCTCTACCATCTGATAAAAATGTATCCATAAGAGGCAACCCAGTTGGAAACCAATGCTTAACCTTAGATATAGGGTCTTCCTCTGATAGCAACGAAAAAATAGACTTACCACCCGTAAGCTCAGATGCGTTCTTTTTTTTGGGGGTATTCTCAGTTTTCTTAACACTCGAGCGCTTTTTAGCCATGACCACCTACTTTTTATTTTTTGTTGCTTTTTTGACAATAGCTTTTCCAGCCTTAGTACTCTTTTTTGCAGATGCCTTCTTTTCGAATTTCTTTTTAGTAACAGCGGAGTTAGCGACAGATTTGCCTTTCTTACCAGATACAGCGCTTCCTTTGTTCGAGCCACCGCTCTTGCCTTTAGCTCTAACAGCAGGCTTTTTCTTAACAACTGCCTTTTTAGCTTTCGCGTCGTCAGGGGCATCCTCAGCCTTAACGTAAGAAAGTTTCCCATTCTTCTTTCTCACCACTTTACCTTCGCCCTTGTCTTTTCTTGCTGCTTCAGTGGCACTTTCTACTACCTCGTCTTCATCGTCTTCCTCATCATCTTCTTCATCATCATCATCATCATCTTCATCTTCGTCCTCTTCGTCCTCTTCGTCCTCTTCGTCTTCATCATCTTCATCATCTTCGTCCTCTTCATCATCTTCGTCCTCTTCGTCCTCTTCGTCCTCTTCGTCTTCCTCATCATCTTCATCGTCATCTTCTTCGTCCTCTTCGTCCTCTTCGTCCTCTTCGTCCTCTTCGACATCATCAGAGTCAGCCTCTCCTATATCAGGAAGGTCGTCATCGTATTCATCAGCATCTAGCTCGATACCACATGTCTCAGCAAGTTCCCTAAAGTCAACCCCGATTTCTTCAGCGTATGTCTCTGCAAATTCTTGCAATTCAGGTTTTAAGTCCCATAAAGACTCCCATTTTGAATTTTCCATTGCAAGGATTAACTCGTCGTAATCATCAGCCAAGACAGATGGACTATCAGAAAAATGTGAGTTGTAGTTAGTATCGCGATTCTTGCCAGTTTTGCTAATAAAAAGGTCAAACCCTTCTTCAGGATGCGCAACATTGATATTATAATTATTAACAGCTTCCCATACTACCTGAAATACTTGGTAAGGAGCGTCATAAACTTGAACACCAGTGCCGATGTCTTTTCGGTCAAGCACCCGCATAAAATACCTGACTTTAGGACGCAAAGCTTCTGCGACCTTTTCAATTATTTTTTGTTTAGCTTTAGTAGCACTCTCAAGCAAGTCAGGTAACAACTTACGAAGCTCGCACACTAAGCAAGGTTTTCCGAAAGTTATATTAGGACATGTAAAAGGCTTTGAATCGAACCAGTGTCTACCAACCTTTTTAACCAGTACGTCACCCTTCCGAACAACTGGCAATAAACGCAACTGAGCATTCTTTTTGCCCTTCATTGAAAAAAAGCTAGTGTCATCGTTTAGAGCAGGCATCATATCTGCACCCTGGTACTGCTCTATGCTACCAAAGTCAAACTTACTTTTAGCCTTTTTCAAAGGCTTTTTGGATTTTGCCATAATTTCTCCTTCTAACAGGGTTGTTAATCATTTAGAATTTTAGTCAAATTTTACTGAATGTCAAGTAAAAAAAGTAAAAAAATTCAAAAAAATTCTATTTACACTTCATATTGTGTATACAAATTTATAAACACAGCTAGACCGTTACCGGTTGCAAAAAAGTCCTTGACGACAGATGTCACATATTAGAAATTAACGATATCATAGCCTTGCGATGCTCCAACGCATATACTATTGAATTTAGCTTATCGAGCTTATCCTCGGCTAAACGAATCTTATGCGCTAATTTAGCTATATCTTGGTTATTTGATACAGTCATTAATCCCTCAATAACTTTATTGCTAACAAAATTGTAAGAGTTTTCCGCCACTGAAAAATGTCTGAAATAATCCTCAGAATAGACAACTTCATATTCAAATCTGAGAGACCTCAATTTTTTCTTGACTCTATCTCTAAGATTTCTCCAAAAATAGTACTCCTCAGCATGTGTATGCAAAATAGCGTCAAAGTCCGCACTTCTTAAATCTAAAGAAACAGATGCTTCAAATGTGTACACCACACCATCCACTTTTACAGATACACTAGACATCTTAAACACACTTGTTTTATCCTTCATAATAATTACCCTCCAACAAATCTGCGTCAACTTCGTTTTGGCGCTCTAGCGACTTATTAAGTAATTTGCTGATATTTATGTCCGTAATTTCACCTTCTAAAGACACCATATCCCTCCAATTAACCCCAATATCAGCATCAGCCTTAATGGGAACTTGGTTAAAAAAATCCCAATTAATACCCAATTTCTTAGTAAATATAAGATTAGAGTACTCAGGTACATGCTCCATGATATGAATAAGTTTCTGTATAACTTCAACAGCGTACTCCCGTTTCACATCCACGTCAATAGCATCATGTATAACAGCGAATGTTTTAGCCTTCTCAACATCCTGCTTAATTAACCAATCGTCAAAAGCTATCAGGCTACATAATGTTAAATCACTAGCAGTAGATTGTATAACATGATTCGCCGCCTGGCGTTCAGACTTACTTAAAGTTCCATATAGATGCGGAGAATCATAGCCTGCTATTTTTCTTAAATACGACGCGAGAAGAGCCTCAGCAAAACGCCTAACACGACCAAACGCTGATACAGCCACTCCATCCTCATACATTTTGCCCTTAACATTCTGGATAAATTCCTCGACGCCAGGATACGCTTCAAAAAATCTACCAATATAAAGCTCAGCTTCGTCTTCCTCGATAACAATGCCCTCACCTTCTAATATGTTTACTATACCACCAGCGGTAATACCGTATATAACCCCAAAATTGACTCTCTTAGCCACAGTTCTCATTAGAACCTGTTTATCCTTATCATACGAATTATACTCTTCCTCAGATATTCCATATATTGACAACATGGTTAGCCTGTGCAAATCCTTGCCCTCTTTGTAAGCAGACATCATTTTCTCATCGCCACTCAGCGCTGCAAGAACACGTAGTTCCAACTGAGAGTAGTCAATACTAAGAATAAGACCATCATCCCCATATCTAGACACTACAAGTCGTTTAACATGTCCTGCACTTTTGTTAGGAATATTTTGGAGATTTGGAGATACACTGCTCAACCTACCTGTAACAGTAGTTGAAAGCATAAACCTTCCATGGATATAACCATTATTTGCCCGAGCCATCTTGTAAAAGGGCTTAAGGTATGTCCCATAAGTCTTATCAACTCCTCTATAATTCAGTATTAACCCACATAAGTCACAGTCATGCCTAGCGGATAAAGTTGTCATAACGTTATTGTTTGTCGATGGTAGCTTCGCCTTTTTTGTGAGGGCAATCACAGGCAAACCTAAAAACTTTTTGTCAAAAAGTATAACCCTAAGCTGGGGATGAGAACGTATCGTAAACTTCTTAACCGTTTTTCCAACTACACCTTTTTCACGTAGTTTTGGTAACAATTTTTTGTATCTTCTAATGACGTGGTGACTACTTATCTTAGACTTATATATTTTGCGCGTTCTCTTAAAAATATTCTTAATTACGCGGGCAATGTCAATATCAATAAACATACCATTATGTTCCATACGTGTGAGCGCAATTGTAGCTTTTGGCATCAACTTGTACGCCACAGGGTTACTAACAGATACCATAAAATCTTTGGATTTCTCCCGAAAAGATTTACTAATACGGTCAGTGGCTATGACATCCATAGCGTTATACTCCCCAAATTTCTTCTTTGACATAGAGAACACAAGATTCCGCTTAAATATATCCTCATCGCGTACGTAGTCAGAATAGTCACTTAAACCCGCATATCGAGTAGCTAACGCCTTTAACCCATGAGTACCCTGCTGTTCAGTTACAAGACTGTAATGAGTCAGCAATGTATCCTCTACAAGATTATTAACCTCAAACCCCCACTTCTCAAGAATAAACAACACGTCAAATTTAGCATTATGGGCTATTTTCCTAATATTAGACTTAAGAATGAGTTCCGCTAGTTTGCGATTCTTATTAAGTACCGAGTCTTTAATATCAGGGTGGTAAGTATATAAAGTAACAGCTTTATCACTTCCATATGTAAATGCAATAGATACAATTCTAGACGTCGAAGAAAATGGGTTAAGAGCGTCATTCTCAACATCAGCTACGGAAGCTGTCTCAATATCAAATGCAGTTTTCTTTGTACCAATAAGCATTTTCTGAATTACTTTCTCAGCCTTAACCACGCTCTTTTCAGTTTTCGAAATAACAATATCAAAAGATTCATCCACAGACGCATCGCCAGTCAAGAAGTCTTTTAGACGCTTCAAGTAGAATACGTAATCTCCGTAAACATTCATATTACGGAGTATATAAGCAGGATGCCACATAGGAAACATCTTAAACGTACCCATACTAAGCTCTATATCCCGAATATTACCGACATAAGTTCCTATTCTAGCGTCTTTATCATTCAGTAGTATCTTAAGCGGGGACCCGCCAAGAGGCACAATCACAGATGGATTTAGCTCTTTAATCTTATCCGCTAAAAATGCTGAACACGGTATCATTTCAGTAAATGAGGGTGTCTTATTCTCATTTGGTCTACAACACACAACATTATCTATATACCAACTACATTTAGATGACTTAGTTATACCAGAATCCCGAATAGCATCTTGTAATATTTTACCAGATTCCCCAACAAAAACTTTGCCGAGCTTATCTTCCATGTAACCAGGCGCTTCGCCAACAAACAGTATAGCAGGGTCGGTATTTCCACGTCCAGAAACCTTATAGGTATTTACGTAATAATCCTCTTGCTGCTTACTAGCTTTGCCCTTAAATTTATCCATAATAGGGGAACCAGTGCATGGATACATGTAACAATGCAAACAACCGGCGTTAAACCAACGCTTAATCTTAGCATCCTTGCTATCTTTTAATTCCGCAGGATAGTGTAAGTTTAGTTGCGGTTGCGAAACCAGCGACGTATGCTTTCTTTTAGCTGCTCTAATTTTATCTCGTCGTCTAATGATACGCTTATCGAAATCCTCTTCTTCTTCGTGACCCGCGCTCCGGGGCAACTCATCTCGTTTATCAACTCTATCTGAACCTTTTGGTTTTTTGCCTTTTTTAGCCATATTAACCTCTTATTCCGGTAAGACCACGTTATTACATCAACTCCCTGATTCTTGTTAAGGGGGATACCTCTAAGCACCTTGGTAATAAATTTACTAACAGTTTTAGCATCAAATCTGACATTTCCCACACCCTTATAAATTTTTTTGGTCTCAGACCTTTTTTTACTCTGACGTTTTAGGGCAAATTTGATTTTACGACCAGAGTTAAACTTATCAACACACTCATGCCTACACGGCTGCGTTAAACACTTAGGATATTTGAACTTTCCAAAACATTTTTTAACGAAACTTTCGCCCATTTTCAAACACCTCCTCGAGCTTATTACGCATAGCCTGTCCTTGGTTATACACTATCCTACGTCTTATATACCTATCTATAGTATGCCGATTGTCAAAAGGGTCTCCATGTTCCAACTCTATAAAAGACACCGTAGACTCCGTCTGAGTTGACAAATACCTACAGGTTCTACGAATAACCTCTATAGGTACGTCTGAATCAAAGCATATGGTAAATTCCCTAGCGTCTAGTCGTCGTAACACCTCAGCTTGTTGCGGAGTAATAAAATGACCTAGAACTGCAAGAGAACGTCCTGGGAAAGCAAATGTATCAAAAACTCCCTCGACAATAAAAACATGAGATGTATCGACCAGCCAATCGAGACCATATACAACATATTTCTTAGAAGTTCCAGGATGCAAGGATTTAGGTTTACCTGCAATGACCGACCTGCTAGTAAAATATACAAATTTTCCATGCATGTAAACTGGAAATATAAGCCTACCACTGTACTGTCCAGACACAGTGTACCCCATTGGTATTAACGACATTTCTTTATCAGTTACACCGCGATAACGCTTCAAATACGTTAAAAAAAGCTTATCAACAATATCCTTAGAATTGATACTGAGTGCCGTATACCCTTTAGGCAACTCTACAGGCTCGACTGAGTCACTACTATCGTCTTTATAGAATACATCGTTCAGAAATGTTTTTATCTTAGTAGGTATAGCTACAAACAAGTCAGGGTCGTCAATGCCAAGGTCATAGAAAAGTTTAATTAATACCCCAGCCCCATACCCACATTTATGACACAGTGCCTTACCCTTTTTAAGACTAACATGCAGGTGACCTATAACTGAATTCCCACTGCTTTCACAAAAAGGGCACTCAAAGTTATATTCCCCGCCTGTCCGTGTGAAATCCCCCAAAACTCTTTTCAAAGCCGATAACGCGCTTTTACTGCTTATTCTTGCGCTTTTTGGATAATTCTTCACCGACAGTTCTGGAATCAGTTTTCTTAAATCTTCGCCGTTTCTCATAATTTTCTTTTTCCTGTGCTTCTTTCTCTGCAAGTTCTTCGACATCTGCAACATCTGTTGTGTACATCAGCGACTTTCTATAGTCCGTATGTACCATAATTACCTTGTCGCTAGGAGAGTCACGCATAGCCGCACAATTAAGACGTATCTGATGATTAGCTTTTTCTTCTGGAGTACGTGACATTGTAACAAATACATCAGCTATTTGTGGCTTTTCGTAACTCTCCGACGCATCATCGGCGTCAACAAGCCACTTACTATGCCCAAGACGTCGAGTTTGAGTAGCAGTCCATATTGGTACATCAAATTCAATAGCCATAGCCCGCAAATCCTCAAATATAGCGCTTAACTCAAATCTTTTCTCACCAACACCGCGCTCTGGTTTAAGCAAGTCAGCATAGTCAACCACTATCAAATCAGGGTTAAATCCTACGTCGCCTATTAGATAGTCCATATGCGAGTATAAACTCGAAACAGAAGCTTTCTTCGTAGGAAACTGCTGAACGTACACATCCCCTGTAAAACATAAATCCATTCGTTCTCGAATAACGTCTTCCTCTTCCATAGTTATTTCAGATTGATGAATAAGCCTCCTATAATACCGTCTTAGTGTCTTCCATCTAGAGTTCTCTAGAGTATAATGCACTACATTCAATCCACCCAAGAAACTAGCAGCATTAAATGCAACATTCAGAAGGAAAAACGACTTACCAAGTTTTAGCCTACCCATAATCACACCAAGCTCGCCTGGATGCAATCCCCCGTTCATAGTTTCATCTAGATGTGTGAACCCAGTAGGGACAACCTTTTCAGTGTCCATTACTGTAATTTCAATGATATTCGAGAGTAATTGCTTCTTGAAAAAACTACCTGAAGTTCCATGTCCTGTAACGCTATTACTTCTATTGGAAAAAGCTGTCCTCATAAGTGGAAAAACACCATCGATATCCCCACGCTCAATTAACTCTGCTCCCTTATAAAACGCCTCACGTGCATTTTGAAAATTTATAAACTCTTTAACCTCAGCCACTACAATATCAACATCAGGTATTTTTTTCTTAAACAGCTTTCGAATATGCTCATGGTATGTATCGTCCATTACCTGACTAAGAGTTGCTTTAGACGGCAAAGTCCTGTATATCTTATAGTATTCTTTTAGTTCACGTACTAATAGTCTATTGCCATCATATTCAAAGTATCTCGTCTCAATTATTGGTAATATAGCTGCTGCTGCTCTATATGACTTAAGTATCGTACTAACCACATGATTTTGAAACTTTTTGTTAAACTTATCCATGTAAAACTCCTAGGTCAATAAGAAATTGGCGCAAATCTTCCCAATCCCACCCATCTTCAAACGTAATATTACTAACCATAGTGGGGCATACTTTCGTAATAACATCTAGCGCAGTATCTCTGTCTATTGTCACCTTAAATTTGCTATAAATATTTTGCGCTATCTTAGCAGACTTAACTTTACTATTACCACGTAGTAAAGATAATACATACTCAAACAAAGCTAACTTCTGGCTATTTTTGTCAGGGTCGTCGTTAACTAAAGATTTCTCAGACTGTGAGTAAGTACCACTTATTTCCAGATTATCGGATAAAAACCGGTTATATCTCTCGATAGCTTTAGCACTATCATTTATGGTATTAACTGGTAGACTCCTGACACCTTTACTTTTGAAAAAATCAGTAAGACAATAAAACTGAGCTTCAACAAATAGAGCTACATCAATTAAGTTCTCGATGCAATATTCCGAAACATCTGAGAAATATTTAATCTTAACAGAATCATCGCGCATATTGCGCACTCCATGCCCAAAATACTTATCTGAGCATTCACAATACGCAAAAGCAGCACTACGTATAGTACTCAGCAACTTCCTATCCATCTGTTAATCCTCTAATATCATCCAGCATTTCTTCGAAGTTATCTTCAGGAATAATCGTAAACTTCTCTGCCTCATATATCTCCCAACGCTGTAGAGAATGTTTTGCCAACAATGTGTGTGATACATTCATAAAATCGTAAATATGTACTACATTCTCACCTGGTTTCGCTCTTAACCCCCTACCTATTCTCTGTCTTGTGGATATCTCAGCCCTTCCACCAGCTGTAAGTATTACCGAATTTAATGCAGGAATATCCACGCCTATATCGAATATCTTAGTAGCTAGAATTACACCATGTCCGTCGCGCTCAACAACCTCAACAGCCTCAGCACGTACACCTAACGGTGTATCGCCACTTAACATAAAAAACTCAATATCGCGCTCACTTAGTAACTGAGACAATAAACTTAATTGCTTTTTACGATTTGTGAGTATCAACACAGCCTGACCATAAGTATACAAAACCTCGATTAAATCAACAATTTTAGTGTTATACTGTACATTCTCGACTGTAGACAAATTGTATAATTTATGGTAGAAAGCTCCACCATCTAGGTCTACTGTAAAATCAGGGATATTGTACCCACTATAAACTTCTTGGTCAATCACAGCGTGGATATACGGCTTAGCCAAATGACCTGAATTTATAAGACTATCAGCAGTTATTTCAGTTATAATATCACCGGTAGCTGCTCTTAACCTGAACATTCTTTCCTCATTTGTACTATCCACAGTACCAGTTAAACCTATCCTAAACCAGCCATTACAAAGCATACACGCATTATACCACGCTGGTGCAGTAGATAAGTGAACCTCATCTACCATAATAGCGTCACAGCTAGCTACATATTTTCCTAAGGCGTCATCTCGAGCAAGCGATACTTTAGCTTCGAATATAGGAAGATTTGATTTATAATGGCTACCCCTGAGATAAGCATCAAGAGATTGGTTTGTTATTACCGTAACATCCTTAATATCGTGAAATTTATCGCCGTACATACCCACATCTATATCAAGCTTATCTCTAATATTTTGGGCTGTATTAAGCAATATATTCGTCGTTGGGACTATGATAAGAGTTTTCAGTTTATGGAATGACAACTCAGCCAGAATAGCCATCATTATTACAGTCTTACCAGAACCAGTAGCAGCAATAATTGTACCCCTTTGACATTCTAGAGCTTTATTAGCTGTAGCTACCTGATAATCATAAAGAGTTATTCCAGGAAGGATATCTTTGTCAATAGAACCCAATTCTGGCTTTACGACAGTATCATTAATGGTTATAGACACATTATCGACATGTTTCTTAAGAAACTCCGTAACATAAAGAAGTAAACCCGTCGGAAAACTCTTCTTCTCTATATTGAAAAAACTAACGTATGAGAGACCTCCGCCTCCAAATTTTCTATCATACTTATCATCTTTCAAAACCCGTAAACACCGATTAACTACACGATGGTCACCACGCGTAAGCTTAGTCGTAGCCGCTCCGACACTAAATTTGTACTTATTCTTCTGCATTGTTAGTTACTTTTTGTAAATTACATTATGACGTACGTAGACAAGACCCTTCTCTTCGATAAGCTCGTCGAGTTGCGTCTTAATTTGATGGACACGTTGCCTTGATATATTATATTTTCTACCTATAGCCGCGAGAACCTCACCAGTGTAGATATAAGCTAACATACCAGGGTATGTTTCGTTAACACCTTGTAAATTTCTCTCAATACGGTTAATACGCCGCTTCTTATCCAACTCTCTCAAATGCTCTACACTCTTAACTGTTCCCACGATAAAACGAACTTTACTTCTTATTCGAGACATATCCTTGTATGAAACTCCGTATAATACGGCAGACTCATGCGTAGACCGAACAAGAACATCCTCGTCTTTTTTAGCTTTTTCTACCAATTTGTTAAATTTCCTAGCAGTTAACGACATATAAAATCCTCTTATGTTTTACATAGAGTATAATCCGTTAACAGGGTGTTGTCAAGCACTTTTTGCAAAAATTATGTAAAATTTTTACTTTACAATTATGGGAAGACATACAAATTCATGAGGTAAGCCTTGTTAGTTGAGCCAGTCTCGTCTTCAGCATAAAGAGGAGCACCTAACCCCGCTACATCATACCCAGAAAAGTATCTTTTCTTTGCCGCAGCAGCTGTATTAACAGCAAAAGCAAACGTTCCTATATTATACGTAGTGGAGCCGTACTTACGCTGAACGTGACATTCTCTCATAAACCATAAAGACTCTGGAGCAGCCGCACCAACAGTCCTGTCATGACTTACAAGACATGTTTCTATACCTGTCCAATCATCTCGAATCATTACATGTATGTCATTTATCGAAATATTAGTTAACACCGCATCGGAATTAATATGCCGCATCAAAAACGCGTGATTCGTAATTGTAGCGTCTCCCAGCATCGCAATAACTTTTATATCAGAAATGTCCAGATTAACATTGACAACATTTGCAAAATTCAAATTAATAGGACTCTGACTATCAGTAATATCAAATGTACCTGATATATCTGAAAAGTCTCCAGTTAAGTAACTTTGTTCAAATACATCAGTTACGTCAGCTTTGAAGAAATACGTAAGATTATCCAAATACCTACACGAGCTCATTATAATGTTAGCCATAGCCAGATGATTTCCAGAATGTGCAGGAACTCCCGCAAAATCCACGTAGTAAGCGCAATTAAAACACCCATCAACGTTATGCTGAGATAACACTCTAGGCTGCACTACACCACTGTAGTAAGTACTTACACTAATATGCGAGTTAAGACCGCTACAATTCAGAATATGATAATTATAGAGTTCAACTACCTCGTTAAGGTCAATAATGTGCGCACTAGCCGCTGGAGCACCATTATGTGTAGTGTTAGTAATGTAGATATCACTCCATGTTGTGTACAGATTAGCTACAGAGCTAATTATTATACGACACGCTCCTGTAACACTAGTGTTAAGGCTAACTGCATCAATATTTATCGAGCTAATATCCGCTACATTAGCCAACACAATACCTTCGTTAACATTTGGATTCGTTATAACACAATTCCTAACAGTAAACAAACTTATAGTCTCTCCAGTGACAGCATCTCCTAGAAAATACACACCTAGGAGGTCAAATATATCGTGAATAATCACATTTGTAGCGCTATCGACCCATCCCAACCCCGAAACTCCGATGTATTTGTCATTAAGCTTATTGTCACCAATAGACAGACTGTCAATTGAACTTCCAGACTTTACAAACTTAATACCCTCAGCAAAGTCATTCCCATTTAGTACTATATTCGATAGGTCACAATCAAATAAAAAGTCAGAAGCAAAATCATTGCCGGAAAAATCTACATCTGATATCCAGTCAGTACACTCGAAATCATTGTTAAATGCATTACCAGACACTGACCCATTGAGTAATCTAACTATAGAAACAACTGCGTTAAACGTGTTCGTATCGAACCTAAAGTAGTTTATTGACATTAACGCCGCATTCGACACAGTATCGTTAAATACGTTATTATCCAAAATCAATGCAGTAACATCACCAGCAAACGATACAGTTGCATCAACGTCGCAATTACTCATTATCACGTTCGTTATAGCCGTAACAAAAGTCAAACTAGTTATTATATTACACGTAAGAAATGAAAAGAAGTCAGACTTACCCGCTAACATTACCTCTATATAACATTTGTCAAACTTAAAATACGCGGTAGCTAACGCCAAATCAGAACTATAGACATAAATAGCTGTGTCTACAAAATTAACAAAATTAGCAGTTCCAAAAAAGGTGATGTCACCTATCCCACAATTCGTAAATACAGTTGTATCAATATTAGTGGCTACCACAGTAAATAACGATGATGCCGTAATAGTACAATTACTTGAACTATTAAGAGATAATTTACGTACCTCAGAGTCGTTTATTTCACACCTGCCAGATGCAACCGACAACACGGTATTCGCATCTCCAACTGATGAATACATTTTTAAGTCATTAGCTCCTGTAATAGAAACAGTAGCTGTTCCACTTATAGCCTGAATTTTTATATTCTCCAGAATCACTGAGCCGTTATCGAATTGGGTAGTACCATTAGGTAACTTTACGACTACTGCCCCTTCCTCGATTCCATACAAATACAAATCCCTACTCCCTAGGTCGTAAACACCAGTTAAAGTAGACTCAACAAATGTACCCTCTAATGCTAGTATTCTTCTCGCTCCAGCATCAAGAGCAGTTTCCAGAGAAGTGTAATAAGTTATCCCTTCAACAAAAGGAATCGACTCGTGATAAGTAAAAGGTGCTGGGGGTAATACTCCTGGTGAATTAACACGAGATTGTGAGCCAGAAGGAGCTATTACAGCATCAAAGTAAGCAAATCTCGCGTCGGTAGAATATGCCACTTTATTGTTACCTATGCCAGCTTCCAATTTTATTTTCTGAGAACCAACAAAAATTTTCAAAGCTGAGCTATTTCCAGCTGCTTCGGTAACAGGAGGGTGAATATCACCAATAGCAGATTTCTTTATAGAACCATCTGCATTATGCGATACAGCCAAAAATTTCTCAAGTGTATCTACACTATCGGTTACATCAGACGTACCAGGGTCGCTACTACCGCGTATTTCAGAACCATTTAAGGCGTTATCTATAAAGTCGATAAGAGAGTCAACCCGATTAGCGATTAACGTAGTTCTAGCGGTTAATGTACGTATAGGATGGTTGTCAGAATTCTCATCATACGGAGTATTTGAACCGTAATAATCAACCCCATTATTTATGCAGAACTCACCACCAGCTGCTGTTAAATCAAGTCTAGCAATGGGAAAAGTCATAATCAATCCCCTTAAAACAGAATAGAATGTCTAAACACAGTTATCTCACCAACACCCTTTTCAAAGGGCGTAAAAGCTTTTCTAGCTAGCATTAAGTCTAGCGTAGAATCCGTAAAAATACCTTCTTCCGCAAATCTATAGCCAGCAAAGTCCGCAGCCCCTAATGTGACTTCAAACCTTACGGTATATGGACTAGGAAAGTAAGTCGATACAGAATGAGACCAGTCAACACGGTATCCAAATGCGAAATTAACACCTGGCGGTAACGGAACAGAAAAGTTAAGAACCAACGAACCAGTTGTGTACTCTATAGTTCCAGTAACATTAACTAGTGTCACACCGCCTATTAAAAACGTTCCCTGGATAATACCTGACCCTACGTCAGATGCGAATCCTACAGTACCACCGCCACCACCGCCAGAAGCCACAATAGTAAGCGACCTATGACCAATAGGTAAAACACCGAAATTATTACTATAAGAAACACCTCCGGCTGCAAATACGTCAACAGCTGTAACTGCTGTCTCATATGTCACATCGATATTATCACCAGCCCATGGAGCATGGGAATAAGTTAAGTTTATAAGCTTGGTCGTGTAATCAATAGTTCCTGTTACAGAAGTCGATACCCAACCAGTACCAGTTACAAACACATCTTTGCTGCCAAAAATATTACCATTGCCGTCATCCACCGCATAAAGATACGTTTTTACTGTAGCAGTTAACCTAACCCAAGTTGATATTACTAAAGTCTTCCGAACAGGAGCGCCAACAAGTGCAGCAGGAGCAAACACCGTTGTGGCACCATCACCAGTAGCGAGATTCTCTTTAGCTATATTATCGCCTATAGGTGATATAAGTTCTTCGTCAACTGGAGACGCAGATATCGAAGACATACCCAGCTTCATACGACTTATGAATAAATCGTTATTAGCCAATGGCTGCATATCTCCCCAGGAGGTTCCTACAGTAGGAAAATTACTCCATGTAGATGATGATGCCAGCATACCGCGAATAAACTGTCGACCTATATTAACAATTGTGTTAGGGTCACGGTATGGCTTATGTAGTAACGTCTTACCATCCTCTTTGTACCTAAGAATTTCGAAAATTCCCCTGAATGGAATATAGTCTACTACTTTGTTTACTCTTTGCATTTTTATCTCCCGTATATACTACCCATTATAGAATAAAACTGAATTACGTAAAATGGATAATCTACTTCCTTTTTTCTTCCAGTGATTCCACCCTATTTCCTGAAGTGCTCCGTCAACCTGTGTCGAGTAATGTACCACGACATTAGCTCCAGAAATTGGTACGCACATATTACCAAAACTAAAATTAACAGTGATAGCACCCGTCAAATAGTTTATTGTACCCCATACAGGCGCTAGGTCATCGTCCATTCCAATAATATTATTCGCGCCATCATCATAGGCTAAAACTTGTACTGGAATAAGTGACTGATGAGGTAACATTTGTTTGTTCTCACACCAAACTAATACAGTCACAGAATTCGGCAAAACAGGTGTATTCGGTAATGTTCCGGTAAACAAAGGAGTAAAACCATCCCCAATTCCTATATTATGAGCGTGACCCTCACGCCCTATAAACGGCTTCGAGTATGAATAATTATAGCTATCGCGAGTGTAATGATGACTATTAGCCTGGTCATAATTACTATCAATAGTATTCCACGAATTACGTACTTGTACATTGTACAAACTTTGGTCGAATGGTTGCTCAAACACCAAATTAAGGTAGTTACTCTCCCATCCCGCTACTATTTCCTCACCGTCAGCTGGGGCTACTGCAAATACTAACTCATAGAATCCTGACGACCACTCGATTGTCCCAGTTATACTACCAACTACGTTACCAAAAGGCTGTGTAGTATCACTCCTTCCAGAATTTAGAGCTGATTTAACATAAAATGAACCTGGAAGTATAGGTATTGGAGATAATAAACTCCCTAGCGAGACTGGAACTCCATTAGGGTCAAGCGTAGAACGAAATATAGTTGAAACACCATCTCCTGTAGCTATAACACTCTGCATACCCCGGTTAAGTCTCGATAAACCCTCATCAACACGTAATGGATAAATACGGTATTGGACTCCATAATTCCAATTTAGCACGGATGAAGCAAAACTAAGATTCATCGCACCAGTAGCGTAGTTTATTGTACCCGTGATTCCACTGCCTGTTATGTTGCCTACCGTATCATCTGAAGCCAACTCTCCGTCCCGAGAAAATATTCTCACCGTTCCTGGCTCTATATTTGTGAAATCTGTGGTGTACAACACCGCAGGCATAGCTCCACCAGTACCTGTAACAAAATATTCGTAAGTTTTGTAATTTATATTTATTGGAATGCCGGCAACACCAGGGGCAGGATTAAGCGTAACAGAAATAGCTCCTGTATCATACGTAATAGTACCAGTTAAATCTGTAGGTACACCACTTATGTTACCAGAGCCAGATAAGACCCCATTTCCGTCATCATACGCCCATAACTCATCTATAGACATGATTACAGAACTTGGGATAACATTGTTATTTAAGTTTCCGCCATAAACAGGGACACCACCAACAGTATTCGCTAATAGTAAATAATCGTTTATGTCATTATGGATGACATTCTCGACATTACGTAAATTACCGTTATCATATTCACAGACAGTGGCTACTTTACGATTAGAGCTAGTTTGAAATATATCAATCAATACCCCCATTCTACTAGCAGTAGCAGGTAAAAGCGTTCCTACGCTATCAATAACCCCAACAGTCACGTCAAACGGAGCTACTTGCGTTAACCACGCCCTATCGCGAACAAGTAACGAATTTCCATCTCTAGTGTAGTAATGATGGGGGGCATCAATCGGATAACTGTAATAAGACGAATCCAACGAATATTTTATAGTAACCTCAGCCCCAATATCTGGAGCAACGCCAAATAGTACAAAAATCGACCCAGTGACGTAGTCAATAGTTCCGTTTATTATATACGCCCCATCAATTATACCAAGACCGTCATCAGTACCAATCATTGGCTGATTACCAACACCAGTGGCAAACACTTGGAGTGACTCAGGTAAAATTTGTACACCAGCTGGTAATGGTATTATACCAGCGAACGTAGCCAGAATACCATCCCCAAACCATGCATCAAATAGCTCTATCTCCAAAGGTGGGTTAATCCACTCGTCTGCTATGTAACTCAATCTATCTACAAGCACGTCTTTTTCGTTATCATCATCAAACAAGAGTACTTCGCTAAAATCAAATCCCCAGTTATATGTTGTTATAAGGTCATGAATTGGTCTAACTTCCTCAAGAAGCGACATCAATTCTTCTGTTTCCCATGGCTCTATCCATGCGTCATCATCATACTTTAGAAACGTTAGTCTAAGTCTAGCCGTCTTATACCAATTACTACTTACAAAATCAGTATCACAATCTTTACCATCCGTAGTTACTTCGTACACATCTATTTTATAACCCAATGTCATGAAAAATGCTTCGAACGCTGATAAAGTACCTTTTTCTTTGTACCATAATACCGCAGACGCTATCTGCCTACGTTTTATATCAGTTGGAGCTTCACCGTCTAGTCTCACCCCCAGAGTATCCCCTAATACATTCAAATACTGTTCAGGGCATTTTAGTGGGTCCAAAAGCTCTATTAGTGAGGTGGTTATCTCAGTGTTATGCGCCCGTTCAAAGTCCAATATATTAATGTAGAATTTAAGTACATCATCAGGGTCAAGAGCAAATAATGTAAATGGTACTTTCTTCTCAAGCCAAGAAGTCGTATTATTTACAAAAAATTCTTCAGATGAGCCAGAATACCCAATCTCGGATGTACTCGAATTAGAGGGCTCAATTTTAACATATACAGACCCAACAGGAATATCCTCAGCACTATCCCACCCAAATAAATGGGTATCACCATCTACAGACGTACTTAAATTTTCAACTCCATCGCCAATACTCACATCTTCCTTAGCTTCCCACCAGTTATAGCCTCCGTCTTTTGAGTAATAACAAACAATATCAGCGTCATCTCCAGAATAGTTATATACAGTATAGCCAATAGTAAAACTACCTGTCTGTAATTTATCGGGTGTTGCAACCAACACAATAGCGTGTATATTATCAACTTGGAATAAGTCAGTTATAGCCTGATTACTAGGTAAATTAGTAGCTTGAATTCTAATCCTAACAGAGCCGGTACTAGGTATATCAGTCGGAGACTCCCATACGAAAAAATGTTTAACACCTGACGGAGACGAGGTTAAATTGGCTGGATTCTCATGCAAAGGATTTAGTAAATTTGGCGTACAAGCATTCCACGTAAGACCTGAATTAATGCTATACTCTACAGACAAATCACAAAGACTGTATGAGGCATCGTATAATAAGTACGATAACTCAACATTTTCTCCGAAAACTACGTTATTTACTACGTTTGGCGTTGTAACTTCTATCTTTAACATAGCAATCCTTGACAGTTGTCGTCAAGGGGTAATTCGTTACTGGTTGCAAATTACCCCTTGACAAAATTGACACTTATTAATCTGGACAGTCCCAATCAGGACAATAACCCATCTTGTCAGTCACACTTCCTTTCACCAAAGGCACAAAATTAGCCTTATATGTATAATTATACGTAGCTAAAAGAGACTCACCGTCAATAGGTGGTGGTATAGATAATGTGTCATTATTAAAATCAAATTTTAGGGCACCAGTATCATAATCTATCGAACCCGAAACTTGATTTGACACAAGATTACCCGCACCGTCATCTACAATAAGCAAATCTCCAAATTCTAATCTTACAGTACCACCCGTTACAGGATAGTACATAAGTTGACTTATTACGACAAAATGCTCAGTCCAATATGTTACCACCACTGCCACATCAGTATCTGGAGGATTTCCACCATTATATGTTACCTGAATAGCTCCAGTGGATACATTAACATACGAATTAGCAGCTAAGGTATCAACGTAATTACCAACAGTATTTACAAACTCCATAACACCAGGAACAGCCCCTACTATACTTTTTGCCTGACTGAATTCTATACCAGTAGGAGTTACAACATACGTCTCGACAATAACAGAATTAGCGGTTTCAATGACATTATTAGATGCTCCAACCCCTGACAAAGTTGATGAAAACACTAAAGTTGGGATACTAGGGTCACCATAACCAATAGTTTGCTCTGACGGAAGACCCTTAACCCCAGTGTCATAACGTTCAACTTTACCAAAAGAAGCCATCTCATTCTTCGATAGCGATATATTAGATGTTGGAGACAACATTTTGAACCCCAACACACCCTCAACGTCATAAATAGCACTATATAATTCAGATACTGTAATTTCCTCACCAGGATACACGGCGTCTGACGTTAACAATTGCCGAATAGCTTCTTGTATGTCAATCCGAATGTCATTAACCTCATACTGTTTATCGTAATACACAGTTCCTATGTCTATATTAAACGGCTGTAGTAATCCTGACTCTACATTCAATTGCACAGTCGAAATCTCATAATCAAGTAACCAATCCCTCACCGCATCTATAAGACCTTCAGACGCAAACGCTAAATACCCATCGGTATCCTGTGACCATAGCCACAGGTCAACAACGTTAGCAGGAAGAGCGTAATCAAATTCACCCTGTTTTACAAGTAAATTCCACCTATCAGATAACCACTGGTAAACACCAGCGTTATCAAGACCTCCCGTAGTACTATCTATAGCAGTCACAAAGTTCATAACTCCGTAAGGCAAGTCAGTAACCTCGGCGGCAGTTCTATACGCTAACGAAACTAGCGTAAGATTATCCGGTGGATGGGACAGTGTGAATGACAAATATCCTGCATCATAATCTATATCAGATGTAACAACAGACACCCCAGTAGCCGCATTTATCACTATTAGAGACCACACACCAGCCACTAGATTATCACGGATAAATATATCAGTTGTACCTACAACTAGATGCACTCGCAACGTTCCTGGAACTATGTCCTCACCGACATAACCTGAAAATGCCACGCTAATACCATCGCCTTCATCCCAATTAAAATTAAACGCTGTGAAGTATATTTTAATTCCCTCATCTAGTTTTACAGGATGCGCGAATGTTATTGATATAAACCCAGATTCATAATTTATCGTACTAGATATCACATTTGGGTCTGGGGCACCAGTTAAGTCCGTAAATGTACCAACAGGTTGAGTTACTGGAACGGTTAAAGAGCCGTCAAAAAGGTCAATCGGAATGTCAGTACCTGCATTGTCCAACACAGTTTTCAACCTTATCCCAAAATCGTTAATAGACGAAAACAAATAAGCATCTTCATTCGGTACTAATAAACTAGTTGGTATTATAATAGTGTCACTAAACGCCGTAACTATTCCATCACCTATTCCTAGCAAATGGGAATAGTCGTACCTGTTAACACCTGTTATTGACACTGGAGAAAATTCGTAATATAAGGAAATCCCAGCAGAAGCTACAGGGGCATTACCAGTTCGAAAACTAACTTGTATAATACCGTTATCGTAGTCCACTGAGCCTCCTATAATATAATCACTCTCAAGTCCACCACGCCCATCATCCCTCACCTCAAACGCAACAGTAGTTGGCGGAAAACCAAAGGTCAAATAACCCGTAATTCTAACAGTATACGGGACTATAGGTTTTTGTAATGTATTGTAAGTAAAATTAGTAGTGGAGCCATCACCAACAGCAAATATCTCAAACGAAGATGACTCCACATACGGCATCAATGCAGATTCTAGGTATATACCACCGATTATGTTACCGAAACCACTAATACGTAACCGAGCATTAGCACGATATGGAGAACCATAATCAGGGTCTGTAAATTTATTAACTAATGTCATATAGTCTTCAACAGACACAGCCCTATTGTTAGATTTAATCCAACCGGGCAACCATTGTTTAATGTGTTCAATAGTTTCAGGGTCTTCGCCGCCTGAAGCACGATTCGGGTTATTTATGCTAATAGAAGCGGAACTGCCGTCATCGAAATATCCAGTAATAGTCGTGTTAACTGACCTAGATTCAATATTACCACTTATTCCGCCACCATACCTATATCGTATTTCAACAGATAAACCAGAAGCAGGAATAAGACCATGAACGCCATTACCAAACCTAACGGTAATACTACCGTCGTCTTCATACACTACTTCGTAAACACGCTCAGCTTCATAAAAAAGCAAATTATCCACGAAATCCCACTCGATTCCATCCACAAATACTTTCCATGAATCATTTATCACGTCGTCAACTTCAACAGTATATTCTTGCCATTGTCTACCATCAGCAATAAAAGTTTCAGCGTCAGACAGACCCGACGTAAAATCCATCTCAACTGGATTAGTGAGTGCAGGAAAATAGTAGTCCTTAATTAACTCAAACGTAACCTCATCTACCGTAAAAACAGTACCTGCATAAAACAACAGACCCTGTGTACTAAAAGTAGATGGTATAGAGTCATTATTCGCAACTACGCGAACAGTCGACGGAGACGAACCTTGCGGTGAATACGCCACGCCTCTCGCGTATTTTATGAGACTATTACGCCTTTTGGCTGTAACAGGAAACACTTCCTCTGATATTCTATCAGCAACAAATGACACAATATCGCCCACATACGCATTAAAATCTATGAGTAAAACACCCAAATTACTTTCAAAGAAATCAGTCCACAGTGTGGGTTCTGTGGCTCTAACATAATTTTCCAACGAGATTTTTATTGAGTCAAAATCTCGAGCCGTGTAATCAAGTGTAGTAGGTAACGTCATATTTACACCTCAAAATCATTAAAAACTAGAATTCTTTCCGTAGTCTGTAGACTTCTTCGAATTCTCAATCTTATTTTAGCATAAACAGAATGCTGTTGTTGATAACAAACCACACTATCTACAAAAACTCGCGGTTCGTATTTTTCGATAGCGCCTTTAATTTGAGCTTGAAGCTCATAAAGCATTAAGTAATCAACCTGCGCGAATACCATATCTACAATAGACGTACCAAATTTACGTCTACCTGGCGTCGAACCTAATGGCGTAAACAGTATTAACGATATCGAAGACCAAACTAACTCCTCGAATCTAGCAGATACAAAATAACCGCCATTTCCTTTAGTTATCGGTGCAGCCAATCCTCTATAATCCATTTTAACCTCTTTACGGTGTCCGTGGAGGAATAGTAGTACCACCCTGAGGAGGAGGAATAGTGTGGTCATGCTGACTTAAATTACTTGGCACGCCCATATACGTATCAAACACCTCACCAAGAGTAGATATATTGTCAGTGGCATCAATCTTACCGTTAACCTCCAAATCACTATCAACGACAACTTTACTTCCACTCAAATGAATTTCATCTGTATTCCTAATATATATCTTACCATCTTCTTCGTCGATTACTATCTCTCGACCAGTTTGTGTCTTTACAGTAATACCTTTATTGACAGAACCACCCGAGGCATCTTTATCCCGTAAAGTCACAGTATAACCTTCGCGACTTTTTATCTCTAGCTCAAGATTTTCCTCGTCAAATTTAATAGTATAATTTTTAAGAGGAGACACACTCACATCTGGATTACCCGTAATTAACACACCAACGTTAGTTGGAAAAGTATCGTCAGAATCAGACGCCGTTCCTCGAAGAACTATTTTAGCTCCAGTATTAATGGAACCCTCTAGCGTAGAATAAAAATCACGCATCCTAATAGAGTTTCCACCAATCGACGACATAAGTATAAATGACCTCATTACATCGTAATCAACAAAATTATCAAAAGCAAGCAGATGACCCCCACGGCTGACAAACCCCTCACGATGAGGATAATTAGCTGCAAAAAACACGGGTAACTTCCAAGAACCATGCGCCATTCCTGTAATTATACGTCTAGTGGGGTCACCTCCCTCAAACTCGACTATGACACTATCCTTAGGCAACACAGGATAAACCTCGCCCCAACCATCCCCAGCCCTATTATATCTAACCACTGCATTAGGCAAGACATTGATATCAGCGTCAATAGCATCGATACCAGGAACTATGACCTTTATTTTCTGAAAAGTACCGTCAGACTTAACACCTTCTTTAGAAGTAGCTCCGTCAACACTAGCAACAAATCCACTGTATACTCCATCGTACTTCATACCTATTTCTCCTCCTCGAGCTTAAACTTACGCAAGTTAGCTACATCAATAGCTTTTATTCCCCTAGCGTACGAACCCATCCTCTGAATAGCCAGTTTCGTCGTAAACGACGTTCCTACAGCTACTGAATGTTCAACGTGTGTAATCAGATAAACACCACTTAGATGATACATAGTGTAATTTTCAGTAACAATACTTATAAATATGTAGTCAAACAAGTCTACGTTGACATCTCCTATAATCTCCATATCAGCTTGTATCATACCAACACGTTGAAACGACACCAACGATGCAGTATAAGTAGCTATATCAAAAGGTTCTCGCCGCTTAACCGACGAATAAAACGGATACACTAACTTAGATATTACCGCTCTAGCCGTCTCAGTCATAACCTTAGCGTTAATATCCTCAGTCTTCTTCACAAGTTCTTTAATTTTGTCCAGATTTACATCAGAGTATAGCCTACATACAGTCTCTCCCTCAACAAGAGATGGCTTAAAGTCGGTTGACTTAGTTTTCCTGGTCAAACTTGTCGGAATAGAACTAAAGTCATTAACTAAAATACCGCCATAGTACGGTAAAAATACACCGCCATCAGAGACAACTTCAAATGAGGTCACTTTCTCTTTAATACTCTGTCGTGGGTAAGTAAAGATATGAGTAGGCTTAAAACGCATATCTACCTGTTCGCCCTTTACAATAATTACGCTCTTACCTGTATTTTTACTAGGCGCTATATCTACAAACAATCTTAGCAAATCTGGGTCTTCATCCGCCGAATCTGAAAAACCAGTTGGCGAGTAAAATCCACTATACTTGAACATATCCTGTAAGAACCCAAGAAGCTTGTCTCCTGGGTTACGCGTGTAACTTAAGTCTGAATAAAAATCCTGGCTGAATTTATATCGGTGGAACCCAAGCGACTCATCATATGAATTAATAGCGAATTCAGCGTATGACTTAGCTACATCCTCAGACGGGACATTGCCACGCCTAGCGTCCATTACACCCTTAAGCTCATCGTCGCTAAATTCAGCAGATTTTCCTTCAGCAAATACCTTTCGGAGAATATAAACAATAGTAACATGTAATCTATCGGCGAAAAATGCCCCACCAATCATTTCAGCGTACTCCTTCTGGGTATACCCAGAAGGTGGATTTGACAGGACATTAATACCAAAACTTGACGTACGAACTAGTGAGTCAAGTTTATTAGTAGCAAATTCAAACACGTCACGCATGTACCCAAAAACATCTGTGTCACGGCAATCCCTATAAGCAGCATAAGGAATAGACATTACCTTCTCATTTAGAAACACAGACAGACTATCCTTAGTCCCATTTTGGGACGACCTTAATAGCCCTTCACCAATCTCAACGTCCATTCCGTACAAAGCAGCAAATATTAACAGTATATGTACAGGCGTAAAACATCCACTAAAATCCGGCTTTCCCAACACACAGTCATCAGGGTTATTAAAAACTGATACATGCGCCACACTGTTGTATAAAGTAGCACTATCAGCCATTAACTCTGAACCAGTCTCTCCACTACCATGTACATATAGCTTATAATACGCCCTATAGTTCTCAAAACCCCCTATATCTGGAAATATATAATTCCCTGTAAGTAATTTATTAATAACTTTAACGCATCTAGCAAGCTCAATTTCTCCATTTTTCACACGACGCATGAGCCCTCTAACATACGCCACATACTCGCTCTTAAACAAAACTACAGGAGAACCATTTACATTTACAACTACATCCTTTCGCATAAACCTCTCAAACAACAGTTCCATTAACGAGTACGACAGTAACAGCGACATATCTTCGTACATATCCCATGTGTAATCAGTCGTAAAAGAACGCAATATAACCTTAAAAACATCGCTGTCTGGGTCATCCTGGTATGAGTAAGTATACGGAGTTATAGTAAAATATCCATCATCGTAAACTCTTGTAATAAAATCCACAAACTCATTATCACTCTTTATAGCGCCATAAACGACCCATGAGTAATAATAATTAAGAGTGTACCTTACACCACCAGCAGTTATATCTGGACGTACAGATACCAAGTTACCTTCAAATGTACGCTTGTTCTCGTCAAGACCATCCCCCATCCAACCTAACGTTACTTTAATAACATTGTCCGCGAACGGCACACCGTAAATAATTATATCCAACGCCGCCATAGATGGGTCAAACAATACAACTTCTATATCAAAACCACCTTCACCAAACGCCACTCTTACACTCTCTACTCCTATCTGCGATAAATAAATTGGGTTTAGTCCGTCAATTTTTTTACCATCTACAGTAGTGTAATCAGCATCTTCTGAAGAAGGGAATATACGCACCTTATTAAGAATAATTTCCAGTAAAACCTGTTGTGTCTCAACACTATCACCCATTCTGACTTCTCGCTATAAAAGATTGAATAAACAGCAAAGACGGTATTTTTAGAGTCTGTCCAGGATACATATCCGCAACAGGGTCGATTATGTTATTAAACGCAGCGATAAACCACCACAGCCTCTCATTGTTATAATACCTATCAGCGATTAAGTCCAAACACCCAACTTCAGGTGAATTAACTGTATGCTCAAGAAAATTTAATGAATCATCGCTATGTAAGATTTCAGACACACGCTTCCACAAATCAAAACAGTCCTTAGAGTCATATCTAAGAATTTCAGTATCAATATATCTTGAACTACGTGATAGCATCTCTCTCTCCTATGAATGGTAACCAGGCGGTGTAGCATATGGATACGGCATAGTTGCAAGATTAGGTAACGCCCTGTTATAATTGTCAAACTTAGTATTTGCTGACGGAATATCCCTAAAGCTACCATTGTACACTGTGCTACCAACTACCGTGAAAGTAAGTAGCATTTCCGCATAAAAATTAACAACCGCATATTGCCGTTCACCGTACTTAGTACTTGGAGTCATATACACTTCCTGTTCGTATCCAACAGGATTAAACCACGTCGTATTCATCGCTGTAATATACCCAGTTCTTCGAATACTCCAATTAGCAACAAAAATCAACTTTGGAGGAACATATTTATATCCACCTTGGGGGTCAATCCACGGGTATTGTAATGCTAGTAGATACTCATAACTAGCATGAACCTCTGCCTTGGCGTTCCATGTAGAAAAAAATCTGACCATAACCTCAAGTTGTACGTTCTGAGAGCCAGAATAGAATTTGTGTCGTTCAGACCGCATATAAGGGGCTACATCATCGTAGTTATGTATAACATTATCTTGGATTCCATACTCAAAATCCAGAAACTGCAAGTACAAAGGATATTGTATAGGATAGTTACTTAAGTCAGCTATCCTCTTATACTCCTTGTAATTAGCTCCAAGAGGGTCTATCACCAAATACCCAACAGGCAACCCTTTATCTTTAGGAGTCCTATACGTTACAGGACTTATTGGTTTTTCAGATACTGTCATTATACACCTTCTTTACTGTGAAATAAGCTTACATCCCGCGTTTTACGCGTATTCTTCGAAGTTACTTCAGTATTATCCTTAATGTCGGTAAGAACAGTAATCATTCTTTGGATTAAAGTAGAAAGTCTATTGTTAGAAACAATAAGTTCATCCGTTAATTCAGACTTTGACTCTAACCCGCCATTACCCTGTGTTTGGAGTAATTCTTTTTCTATAATAGGAACTTTTCGTAAAGGTCTAAAGTCTTCCTCCTTTATTTTCCTAATTCTATCTCGCTCAACTTCCATCTGAGCATTATCCACCATTTTCATGGTGGATGCTGTTACATCATTTAACTTTCTACTTATACTGCCGACATTATCGTTAATTTTAGTAAGTACATTAGAATAGTCCGTTTGTTTTCCAAAAATACTAGTCACATCTTGCATACCCGGCGCATTCATTTTACTTACAGGAGCTGCTATAACAAGTTCTTTGCCTTTTTCTCCAACCATAGCAGGAGATGAAACAATACCCGCCACACCTTTTTGGTAACCTGGAACAGCACCTTCAAAGCGGTACGTCTCATTACTCATTCGCCATTCTTGGCGTCTAGTTGCTCCAACACCATATGCTGGTGGCATCATACCCTCATACTTTTTACGTTCTTTATACTGAGCGTTTATAGCCTCCATTTCCTCACTCACACGTCTCAAAGATTTTTCATCAGGAGTGACAGATTTCAAAGCACCAAATACAACTGCCCCTACTCCAACAGCTGCTGCAATACCGGCTATAGCTGCTACTGGATGTACTAATGACTGAGCTATTGCCGCAACAATACTAAATGTCTTTAGAGCAGCCACAGCAGCTAAAATAGTCGGCACTATATACGATAGAGTCTCACCAAATGAAGCCACAACACTTACAACCTTAAATAGACCTTCAGCGATTAATTCAACTACAGGTAGAATTCTTTTAAGAGACGGTAGTAGACTTAACATAAATACGTCTGAGACATTTCTAATACGACCTCCAGTTACTTTAACCATCATCTGAAATGTATCCATCTGTTCGTTAAGCATTTTAATAAACGGCGACTCAGCCATAGACTTAAGTCTAGCTTCCTGCTCTTGCTGAGCCTTTCGCATGTCTTCAGATATGTCAGACCACTTAGTAGAAGCAGCGTACATTGTCTCCAAAGCGTCTCTAGACAGACCAGTAATTCTCTCCCATATAGTACCAAACCTCAGTACACTCTCAGCTGGTAATTTCGAAAGTCCGGTCATTAACGCATCTAAAGCTTTTTGCGTGTCACCCCTAAGCAACAAAGTCTGGAACTCCATCACATTCATACCCATCAAACCGAATACGCCAGCAAACTTCTGGGCATTTGTAATGTCGAACATTCCAGACAATGTTTGAATGGCATCCTGCGCGTCCATACCAACTAGAGTAAGTGTAGCAACCGCATCTTCAATTCCAGCTATAGCTAAAGTAGCGTCACCACCCATTGTCTCTAATATAGCAAGTCTTCCTCGAAATACGTCTATAGCAGCCGCAGCATCTAAGAACGACATTCTACCCTTTTGCATAGCCATCGTCATATATTCTTGTACTTTAGTAAAACCAAGCATAGACACACCAGCAAACCGCAAAGTCTTACCCAGCAACACCCCTACGCCCTCAGCTGTAGCACCAAAAACTTTCCATGCCTGCGTAGATTCAGAAGCTAATTTTGTGTATAACTCCATTTGCTTCACACCACGCTCCCCAGCTTCAAATATTTTTTGCATCATAGCCGTACCGAACATTTCAGATATTTCTTCTTCGGTAAGACCCTTTATAGCAGCGCCTCTAAATTGCTGCCACCATGCTTCTTTACCTGGCTGGTACATACCGCCAGCAGCACCTAATTGCGCCGCTCTATACTCTCGGTCAATTCCTTGAACCATCGTACGTATTAAACTAAAACCACCAAGAAGCCCAAGACCAGACTTTAATAATTTACCAAAAGCTGAGTCAATTTTCTTTCCAGACCTCTTAACTATGTTAGCTACACTCTTAAAAGTACCAGACACTATACCAGACGTAGTACCTAGAGCTTTAAGACTGCCTACCGCATTTTTCATCGACATTATAGTATTTGTCAAAACATCCTGATGTTGTGGGGGCACAGCACCAACTGATACAGATGCCCTATTCATTGCATCTATATAGTCGTTAACTGACCCAGAACTGTATTCAAGTTGCTTTAACACTGTATTAATAGACGAGCTTATTTTAGACAGTCCTTGTAACCCAACAGTCTCTACGCCATCACCTGCATTTTGTAACACCACCGACAGGTAGTCAAGACTCTCCATAAAATCACGAACAGCTGGAGCATCGACGCCAGTTGGAATAACTATGGACACGTCTCTAAGTTTGTCGCCTATTGATTCCAACTCCAAAGCTATTACTTCTGACAAATCTGCGTCTAATGGCAAACCTTCCTGGATACTCTCTATATTTTGTACAAACGCCTCAATCGTATTTGCAAGGTTAGTTCCAACCATACCCATCATAATCTGAGCTTTTTCCATCCGAGATTGAAATTCAGGAATACCTGAGAATTTTTCCTGGATGCCGGAAAACTCATCGATGTTTTTCTGCAACAATAAAAGCGAGTCATACGCCTTACTAAAATCAGTCATTGGTAATTTAACTATCTCCTTCGACATTAAATCACCAGACTCCTTCATCAAATTAAAGGCATCAGCAAAACCGCTTACAACATCCTCTGGTTTAGTAAAGAGGCTAGAAGCATCTTTAGCCGCCTCGTTAGCCTTTTTAATACTATTTGAAATACTACTTAACGCCTCTTTAGTATCCCCAAATTCATCAGAAAGCCCTTTTACAATATTGTCTATCGTATCTGAAACTTCAGACAAATCCTTAATACGTGTCTCGGTGGATAATCCTTTTCGGATAATATCCTTCACCTTAGGTGATATAAACACATCTTTTAGAAAATCTCCAACCTTACCTAATCCTCTAGATATAGACTCAGTATGAGCTTTTCCACTCTTTACTATCGCATCCTCAGAAACACGCATGGCATTGTATAACTTCTCATGCGGTACATCAACAAGTCTATCGACATCAATACCACTAATATTTTTGACAGCTTCGTCTGTAACGTCCTTCGCTATTTTTAGCGAAGCTTTACTTATGTCCTTACTAGTAGTTCTCACAGAGTTAATGGCGTTAGTAACTGCGTCCTTTATAGTATCAGTGATATCTATAGGAGTGAAAGCTCCACCACCAGCCTGAGCTTTCACCGTAGGAATATGACGCTCTTTCTGTAATACAGCATCAATCTCCTTAGACATTAAATCTATACCTTCAACTACATGGTCGATAAGCTTAAGCTGAAACTTACCTAGTACGTCCAGTAAATCCTGCTCAAGTGACACAGCCACATTAGACATAATAAATTCTAGGTCATATTCCAAGTTAGACAATACGTCGTCACTTAAGTCAAATTTTATATCCTTAATAGTTGGAGCAAAATCTGGACTATCAGATATATCAGACGTAAGTTTTTTAATCACTGTCTTAGTCACATCAAACTTTTTAATACTAGCCTTTAGCTCATTCAGGTATTCATCTACCTTTGGAGCCTTAAAGTCAGGACGTAAATCAATAGTTTTTATACAGGCATGTAATTCTGGAACTTTAGGTAAATCTGACTCCGTCCATTCCTCTACGAAACCTTTAATTAATGGGTATATTGGTAACTTTTTGGATATCTCGCCAGCAAAATCTTCCCACGTTTTACCAGAGGCAGGGATAAACCCATCCACAACCAACTGAACAGTTAAGCTATCCTGAATACTCTTAACAAACGCATCTAAATCATTTACATTAGATAATTTTAAATCCACCGCAGCTTTTACGTCAATATTCAGAGTCTTAGGATTATAACCCTTTATGTTAAGTTTAGCATCAACAGTTATAGGTGAACCCACTATAGTTACTACTTTAAGTGCCGCTGGGATTTTAATTCTAGCCCCCTCACCAGTGCCAGCGCCTTTAGTTCCACTAGGCGTAAAATCACTAGTTGTTGTAACAGATACCACCCGTAAATAAGTGTCTATGGGCTCACGCTGTATTTCGTCCCTTATCGACGCCATCGATGAAGATAAATCTAATGTTACACTTAGGTCTTTAGGCAAATTTGACACAGCATCAGTGATAGGCTTAATACTATTAGCTATCTCGCTTCCTATATTAGAAACCGCTTTGTTTATGACGCTAGGTAACGTAACCAACAACAGAGTAGTTAACTCCTGTGCAGCATTACCTATCCCAATACCACCAATCGGAGCTTTCCGTACTCCTAATGCGACAGCATCAGCTACTTCACTCACGATAACATCCTCGATATTACCTGATAATGAAGACACCCTAACTTTTAACGGTGTAGTTATATCAGCAGATACCGTTTTAACTTTTTGTTGTATTTGGTTTTTTACATTTTTATAGAATGACTCAAGAGCTTTATCAAAACTATCATCGACCTTAATTTCCCCTACTGCGACACTTACGTCAATCTCCTTCGATAAACTGCTTATAGAGTCCGTCATTTCTGATAACTTTTCGTCGATATTTTTACTAGCTTTGTCAATAGCCTTATCCCATGATTTAGCTGCATCTTCTATCGTCTTTGTAAAAGACTGTATTGATTTTAGTGCGTCTACTGCGTCTAGCTTTAATGATAGCGATATTATGTCAGCCATTACACGTCCTCAACTACAGTTGTCGTCAAGGGGTAATTCGTTACTGGTTGCAAAAAACCCCTTGACGTTTTATCAATACATCTATTCTACCTTCTTCTAGGTCTATTTGCACTATTTCTTTTCGCCTCGCGCATCGCTTCCTCATGAGCTTTTTTCTCTTCCATTAGTTGGTGATGTAATCTTTGTATGTTCCATATGCGCTCATCAGTTGGCATATCCATAACGGCAGTATAGTCGTAATTCTTTCCATAATACACCAAAAAGAACACTTGGTCGAATAAATCTCCGACATTACTACCTAGATGGGCGAAAAAATTCAGCAGTAAATGGCATCTCGAATCTGTTCGCAAAACCACACGCAGGACAATCAATAAACAACGTAGTATCAATTCTACCATCCGCATTTTGAATTGCTAGACGCAACGTATTAGCATCACCAGCAATCATGTTCTTAACGTACTCAACTTTTGCGTCGAAGTCAGATACTTCCATACCATTAATACCTACAATGGATAACGCCAAACGGTAAATATTTGAAGGGTCACCTTCGTCAGTAGACTGCATCTTGAGTCTTTTGGCGTATTTGGCGATAGTCTCTTCGTCTCTACCACGCAATAGCCTAAAATGAATGTAATCACCAGAACGTGGTAAATCAACTTCAAACGGCTCTTCAGCATCCTCGTCCATAAAATTCATAGATAAATCAGACGATATATCTATAATTGTTTTTGGGTTGTAGTAATTACATGAAGCACACGTAAACGGTATTTCGTATTCAGAGCCATAAGAAAATGTTCGGATATAAAGAAGTACAGCAAATCTGTCATTTATTGTTAAGTCAATAGGACTAAGCTTAGCCTTATCGTCATCAACAATGCAACTGTCCAATATTTTATTGATATGCGCCAACGAGTCACCAGGAGAATACAATAACGACTCCTCCTTCGTGGTCATAGGGCATATATCTATTCTACCATCAACATAAGCACCTACGCTGCGATATGGAATACCTTTTGACGGTAACTGCCCAACAAATCTTCGTATATGTGCTGGTTTCTGCTGCACGTAAGATACAGGTTGTTGAATAGGTGGTTGTTGAATAGGTGGTTGTTGAATAGGTGGTTGTTGAATAGGTGGTTGTTGAATAGGTGGTTGTTGAATAGGTGGTTGTTGAATAGGTGGTTGCGATTGATAATCGTAATTATCATCTTCTGCGCTCTCGTCGTACTCATCCTGTTCAACGTAATCATTTGCGGGAATTTCGTCAGTAATGTTACTAACATTACCAGGAACATCACCTGTTACATCAGTAACTTTCGAAGACACTTTAACTTTTGGTCTTTTACCCCTAATAGGTGGGATTGGTGACGCAGACGGTGGGACAAAACTTTCTCTGGAAGCACCCATGTTTGTTAGATGCTCCATAAGCTCTGGAGGTATATTTTTAGCCTTCTCAGAACCTATTACAGTAGGAAATGATTTAGGAACACTTTGCTCGGGATTTCCTTTCGATAAAGGACGTCTTTTCTTAGGTCTACTACCTTTAGTCATAACACACTCCTTTCAACTTATTTGACTCTTATGAGCCGTTATAGGATGATTCTCATGCAAAAATGTATGTTTGTTAAAGATTTACTCTAACTGGGCTGAACCTAAAGCCCTCTATCCCGTCAGCAAATGCGTCCAGGACTATTTTATTATTACTTAGTTGGGGTTGGTAAACCCCTCTCAACGTCAGCACCAGTACGTTCAAATACTAAAGGAACAACCCTGTCGGCTTTTAACGACACGGTTATCCTAACGTAGTCTCCACCAGTATGGTCAATATCCCCTCGCTCAATTCTAGACGGATAGCAACCTTCTAGCCTATACCATCGATTACTATCAATCTCGCCATCCGTTCCAAACAACATAACATATGCGTATTGTTTGTACTTAGCCGCTTTATGCGCAGCGCCACTTAATGGGTTAAACGTCATAGCCCACCACGCATCTAAAATATCAGCCACGTCACTTGTAACAAAGTCTCGAAGTACCCAGTTAGTATCATCAACAATAGCCTTTCCTGGAAACTTAACAGTCTCAAGAAACCACCCCATTGTTATGACTTCAACGCCGTAGCCTGGGAGATTACATGAATCTATAGACATAGCCAACATAATCTCTGGATTAGATAAACTCGAACGTATAATCTCGCTAAAGTTCATGACAGATACGTTAAAATTAACGTATATTGTGCCAACACTAGTACGCTGTGGTTCTCGTGTTACTTTACCAGTTGTTGAATACTTGCCGAGAAAATCAGCACTTAATGGTATCGTCATACTACACCTATTTAGTTAATTTACTAACTGCGTCAGTTAAATTTAATGGTGATGTTCCACCAGGAAGGTATTTAGCTGCTCCACTACCAAGTTTACCTTCCATAAACCACGGCACAACCCTATCCACAGAGAAAGTTACTGTAATTCTAACATAGTCAGACGTATTCTGGTCTAAATCACCGCGAGCTATATGCGACGGAAAACATCCTTTGAGAAGATAATACCGCATATTCTCACCTGCTGTGTCGTATATAACAGCATATGCATCTTTCTTAATAGTATACGCCATCTCCATCTCACCATTACCTGGACTATACACTTGGTTGAACCATTTGTCTATGGCAAGCATACCGTCACCATCAACGAAGTCCTTTATAGTCATGTCAATATCGTCAAACACAGACTTCCCAGCAAAGCTAACAAATTCATTAAAATAACCTACTTGGATATCCTCTGTGCCATAAGACGGAAGACGCAACGTATCTATGGCTAGCGCCAACACTTTAGGGTCATTTATCACAATCCCATCTATTAATGGAACATATAAAAACCCACTATTCTGACGCTGTGGCTCAAACTCTCTTTCCTTAATAAAGGAGTCTGCGTGAAATTCTATGCTGCTTGGAGTAGTCATCAAATCCTCCTAGTACGCCTGTTTGTTGAAACCAACCTTTAACTTTTTACCAAGGTCTATAGGCTGGGTAATATTTCGAGAATTAAAATCCCTACTATTGGGATATGTTCCAGCACCAGATAAACCCCAGTCTTTAAGCTCATCCTCTGGAACCCGATATAGCTTATCTATAGCTAGCGTTACATTAATTTTAACATAATCAGAAGAATTACCATCAATATTTCCAAAATTTACACTTATTGGAAAACAAATCATACGATAATACCGTGAGAGATTACCTGTAGGGTCTATAAGACAAACAAAGGTATTGACACGGTACGCTATCTTTGGATTAATAGCCCCATTATATTCGTTGTAAATAAGATACAACCACTTATCAATTATCCTAGCCGTTGGTATGTCCACAAAATCTCTAAGTGTAAGTTCAAAATCAGGAAACTCAGCCGACGTAGGGTATTTACGCCGCTCATTATTATAGGATAAAGTAGTCGTATTAATTACAATTTCAGGCAAGCTACTAGATTCGAGTGACATCAATATTATCTTGTTGTCAGCCTCCTGAAAACCTGATATAAGTGATGTATCAAACCTAAATAATACAAACCCCAAATAAGACATCTGAGGTTGAAAAGTTCCACCATAAGGCGCACCATCTCGATATCTTAGAGCACTTCCTAAGAATTTAGCTGACATCGTTGGTGTTCTACTTGGAACAGGTAAGGTCATTATACGCCTATGTTGGTATTTCAAGTTTAATATCTATATCACCAGCTGTCATTGGATTGTAATAAAGTGCTATTTCAGGTATCCATCCATGTGATATCAAAAAAACTTCGTCGTAGTGGATAGTTAAAGTCATCTCTAATATATCTTCGTCAGCAAAGTCAATATCGCCTCTATCTATAGACGACGGAAAAGCACCTTTGAGCATATAAATCTTAGAATAAACCCAATCAGCATTCGGTGATAATGTCATCAAAAAAACATCTTGCTTGTATCCAGCAAGAGATGGAATAATCGCCTTAGGGCTACTAGAAGCCCAACCTACAGCACCATTAACAGCATTATAGACTGTCGCTCTCCAAAACTCTAAAGCGTGAGCCACGGGAACATCAACATAGTCAACAAATACCATAGATATTTCTTGTGTCCTATGTTGCCCAGCATAAAACCTTTTTTGGTTAAAATACCCAAGCTCAATAATCTCATTTTCATCTTTCGGTAATTCTACACTCTTAAGAGCCATCGCAAGAGTACCTGGTAAATATGCTGGAAATCCCGATATACCCTTAAGTTCTTGAAGTGGAACAAACAAAAATCCATTATTACGCCTCTGTGGCTCAAACCCGTAATAATCTTGTTTGTTAACCGCTGAGCCGCCAATAAAATTAGCCGAAAACAGACTTTCAACTAGAGGAAAATTTGTTTTAGCGCCAACTTTACCGACTTCTTTCTTTCCCATAAACATTCCTAACAGTAAGAATAAGGGGATTGGCGTCAACCAACCCCCATTATTAATACATCTATGGAGTCTTAGGCGGAGTTAGAGTGGAAAAACCACTACCAGCACCGACATTCTCTGGGGAAACGCCAGCATCAAGAGCTAATAGAGGTATAATTCTATCACACGTAAGTGTGGCAATTATACGTAAATAGTCGTCAGATGCATGGTCAATATCACCCTGGTCTAGTCTCGAAAGCCATACACCATCAAGCTGGAAATACCTAAAGTAATCAGGTCGTCCATCAGGTGGGTATAACGCCACAAAGACTCCATTTAACTTATATTCGCGCGCAAATCCAACCGCACCATTAACAGGATTAGAGCAGCACAGTCTCCACTGATGTAACAGTTTCGCAGTATCAGAATCTACAAAATCCTTAAGCTGCACGTCCATATCTTCGAACATCATAGAACCCGCAAATTTAACTCGCATGTTATTGTACGGTACTTCTATTATGTTATTCGAATACTTCGGAGCAGGGAAAGAATCAATACTGAGAGCGATAATACTTTCAGCGTCCTGATTAGCTGCAAAACCACCAGCAGATAAAAGAGCTGGCAATCCAGTTAAGAACAACAACGAGTTGTTTTGACGCTGAGGTTCAAATGTCTGCTTTGAGCCATAAGTACCTAAGTGACTTGCGTCTAGTCTAACTGGCATCATAAATCACCTCTTTCTTAAACTGATGCGCCGGCACCTTCAAGAACAAACTCAATGACTATCTTCTCAGCAGTCTTTAACGGCACAAGTATGACCCTTGCGTGCATTTCAAGCTGGTCTCTAACCGCAGGAGGATTAGTAGACTCATCACAAATAATTGTGTAATCTTCTAAACCACCAGACGATTTGATACTAGAGAATATAGGGTCAACAAGCGCCTTAAATCTAGCCCACAGAAAAGCGTCATTCTGTTCGAAAGTCAAATATTCACACGATGAGACCACACTTCTTTGGATGTAACACATCATACGCATAACATTCACGCGGTTTCGCGCAGTATTACGTCTATAAAGTGTTTTTTGTCCCCAAATGACAATTCCAGTGTTCTGGAAATCCACAATCGAATTAATCGCGTTTGGATGCCCATACAGAATAATACGCTCTGCTCTTGTAGGAGAGTATTCCACTTCCTGAGCGTCACGTAACACACCTCTGTTTCTACCAGCTGGAGCATTCCATGGGTAAGAAACTTCATCAGTGTACGCCATCTGTGCAGCGGCAAAACCCGAAGGTGGAAGCCATACATCCATACGGTTATACGCATCATAACGTTTTATCCACGCCCAATCCAATATACCGTATTCATTGTTAAACGCAGCATGGGAATACCCAATACCATTGTGCCAATTCGCAACGTCAGTAGTAGTTAAACCAAACGGTGGGTCTACTATAAACATAGCGTCTTTTCTGTCAGCACACACAGCTAATCCTGCATTTACAACCGAGCCGCTCGACACTCCAGGAACTGCCAATAAGTCGATAACTACAGATTCAGGATTAGCCATAACCTGAAGTCCACTTGCAGAACCACCAGCATACGTGCCAATGTAATCCGCATCAGCGATACCAGCTGTGCCATCGCCACCACCCGCTAAATCATACAATCCAGACATAGGTTGATACCCAGATGGTACTAACGGAACAGTAGCTGTCACATAAGCTGACTTAGCTATCTCTCCAGAAATACCGTCGTTTATTACGTCCTCTATATACCTTTCGGAATTAGAGTCCATAACGACATCTTCAAACTTTTCAACTTCAGCAACAGCGCCGTACCTATCAGCTAGTGCTTGAATTGCCACATCAAAATACGGGTCTCTGTAGCATACAACAAGTTGTGACGCAGCTGCTGGAAATAGTGTTATTGAAATAGCTCCTGTGACGTAATCAATGGTTCCAGCAGCAATGTTAGTTCCAGTTATCGCTCCAGCGCCATTGTCGACACCTATCGTAGTCATACCACCAGCACCATCACTCCCCATCACGTAAACAGTGTTAGGCTGTATTAAGTTGGTATTTTCATACGATAAGACAGGATTTCCAGCAAGAGTTTCGTCCCATTGGACTGTAGCACCACCTGTAGCAGTAAACGTCTCGTTGTACTGTACTGAACGATATGTAGCCGTAATGTCAGTGAGGTTATCAGGTGCACCACTACCACCAAAAACTACCACAAGGTCACCGGTCTCATAATCAACAGTACCTATATCACCAACAGCTGGACCCGCTAAATTACCAAGACCGTCGTCAGTAAATACCACTACGTTACTACCAACAATAGCATTTATCTGAACTGTGCCTGGAAGAACCGGGAAATTAGTCAATGAGCTAATATTAGCAACAGGAATAGATTGGAAATTAGTAGTAATACCATCTCCTTGACCAAGAACCTCACTATACTCATCATCTTCTTCAAGCAATATCTGAACTTTTAGGTCATCACCCCATGTTCCAGGAGAGATAGCCTCGAAGTCAACAGTGGGAGAAGAATCAGAAGGATAGTCATTTATTGTCACAGATGACTCTACAGCTGGTGTCAGACCGCTCTCAACCCTTAGAAACGCAACAATCTGACCCCTCTGCAAAAACTGTATGGCTGACTGAACAGCATAATCTGGAAGAGAAGTAAGAGGTAAACCCACTTTGTTAACTAGGTCTTGCTCCCCGTAACATAGGATAGGTTTATTTATCTCACCTTTTGTGGCAGTACCTACTACACCGAAAATAGTAGCACCACCAAGATTAGCGTACTCAGACTCATCTCGAGTCTCGGTGTATACGCCTGGGTCTATCTTAGGCATTATCACCTCCTATAATTCATTATTAAGAAGCCACTGAATAACGCATGTTATTTTTAGGTGGTGACAACAATTTTTCTCAAGAATTTCTTTTTGATTTGTGTTTTGGCAATAGGGGTAAGTAACTCCTCTGGAAAGATAATGGACGTCTCTTTAGGCGCCAACGCAATCTCCAGTTCAGACTTACCTATCTTACCCGCTTTATATAACTGCGTGCGGATAAGTTGCCGAGTCATATTAACTAGTTTAATCTGGTTCGTCATAATATGCCTCTTCAGCCGTAAAACTTTGTTAGATACACCTTAGACCACATATGACAACTATATCTGAAGAAGAGGCGCTCCCTTAAAGGAGCGTATACTTATTTCGTTAATTATGATGTGACCACTCGAGCCAACTTGCTCTATTTTAACATTAAAGTTACTGCTCGTAAATAATACCAAACAAACAGACTTATCTACAAGTGGTTTTATTAAAATTGTATCACTTTCTGAACCATTAGTAAAGGTTAATTGGTAATCAGAAGTCGCCTCAACAACTTCTATCTCAAGAAAGTAAATACCCATACGGTCAACTACAGTATCTTGTGACACACCGTCAAGAACATTTGTTGTGTCAACTCTAAGAGAATTACCAGACGGTGTAACAACTTTACTTAGTCCAGCTAAACCTAACGCTGTCCAAGCTGCTACACCAGGGTCGTTCATATCCGCATCATTTATAAATTCGTTGCTTCCACGGTAAGGTTCTCTGATAAATGCAGAAAGTCCGTCAACCAGAATATCCCCACTATCCGCGTGCCAATTAAGGAAGAATCCGTTTGAAACTCGAACAAAAATTTCTTGCATACGGCTCCAATCACTCGCAACGGGTAAATTAATCCTACGTATGATATTAAAATCTTTGTCCATTACATCGAAAAACGCAGCGGGGTGAGTGATTCTTTTGCTTGTAAATCTTATAGCGACTATAGAGTCATAATTATGAAGTAACATCCGTTTTGTTCTAACGTATGAACTTATACTGCTAAATGAGAATTTATAAGCTGGGGGTGTCCCGTTAATATACGGCGCAAGATAGTTATACCTATTATCTGAATTATCACTGCTAATCTCAACAGTGGAATCTTTCGTATCAAACATCGCCTCAACATTGTAAACTGGAGACAGATACTCCATTAAATTTCTAGTCGATACTCCCGTCGACATTTTATGTATTACCGCAGGAGTAACCGTTTTGTCAACTTCATAATATTGGTGAGTTTGGCTAACAAATACACTACCTCGGTCATTATCGTAATCTGGACGCTTAAACAACCATCCTTTCAGTGTCCAACTCATTGTATACGTATAATCCCTAAAGCCAAATAACAAACCAGTATGGTTAGAAGTTTCATACATACTGTCTAGCCTAAACCCATGAATTTGCGTCCCCCACAATCCTAGGTCAACATGTAAAAATAACTCTTGTGGGGCAGAACCTCGATATCCAACGAGACCATTCACCCACTCTTCGAAATAATTCGCAGTATATCTTTTTTTACACCATAGAACCATCTCGTACACTATATCATAAGGTACAGGATGTGGGTGATTTATAGTAGAGCCGTCAGGCATACGTTCAAATTTATTAAAGATAAAAGGGGCGTTAGAACGCGAAAAGTCTAGTGTAGACTCACGCCTAGCAAAAGATACAAATGGTAACGGAACAGTCTTATACAACTGTGCTTCAGATAGGGTCTGTTCCTTAGTAGCCTCTTTAATCCATCCTTTTCTAATGAGGACAGAATACATCCGCGCAAACGCTCTTTCAGGTGTAGACATAATTGTAAGTATAGGATAATTCTTTTTCGTACCACCAGATATGTCACCATAATCCACAAGAAACTCACTAAGAAAGTCCCTCACAGCAACATCATAAATTCTATACTGGTCTAATAAAGAATAAGGCATTCCCATAGTGTACCACATCTAGTACGTTAGTTAATAAAACACAACACTACGATGACCGCAGTAACGAATTACCACTTGACGACAACTGTCATTCAGAATTATCAATTTTCAAGATATTATTCACAAGGTAATCAGGACTAAAGTCATGCTTGTACAACTCTCGCATAACCTGCGTCACATCCACCGCGCTCTCAACATCGATATCAACAACATATTCACTACTACCACACTTCCGCATAGCATACACAGCAGCCGCCTGCTCATCGGCGGTAACTTCCAAAAGAACTTTCTTACCCCCGAATAGTATAACTATACACCTTTTAGCTTTAGCTTTTAGAAATTCCTTAACTTTAGGAATTCCAAGCTGTAACCTAATACATTTCGTAATCTTAACACCAAACCCTAGCTTAATTTCAAAGTCAACACTGTCATACGTACGTATGACTCCGGTCTTTGCATAATACAGTTTACAACTCATAAAACCACCATTAATCAAGTTCTGACGACAAATATATATCAGATTGAGGAAATACCATGTTGTCACTTACGTGTGAACCACTAGCCTTTCCTATTCTATCCATTATACTTTTTGGGAACAGACCTTCCTTAACTTTTTTATTGAATTTACGAACTATATTCTTCCAAGCTTTCTGAGTCATATCGGATTTATGTCTAAGAGCTATGTCAACAATATCGTTAGGAGTACCAAAGCTCGGGTATTCTGTAGATATTAATCCCTTTATCGTAGTTTTCTCCATCTTCAATATTCTAAAAGGGTCAGATTTTCTACCACGCGTGCGTAAGTCGTCTTTAATAACCGCCGCCATATCCTTATAGTACGCATTAAATTCGTCTAACCACTCGGAGTCTTCTAAGTACGAAAAACCTTTCGCATCCATAATACGCTTTATGAAAATACCGTATCTCTCCCAAAGTGGTCTAGCTGGGACATTATATGTCTTGCCATTCACAGTAGTCATAAACCCTTCCTCAAGTTTAATAGCTAGGTCATGACTATCACTACTCACACCAATAACAGCTGAGACAGCCCTGGTCTTTACATTCTCTACCCTAGACGCATAGTTAATAATTTGTATATTTTTAATGTACTTTCCAGAATACATAAATAATTTGTCATGCCCCGCCTTTTCCCATTTTAGGTCAAGAAGGTAACATATACTATTCGGAGTAAGCTGAAACATATCCTCAACTTGACCGTTTACTATTCTGTAAATAAAGTCATAATGAACAGCAGAAGTTAGAAAAAACAACAACTCCATAGACCTACGCGCAATAGCATCCTCAGCCCTTTTTAGTTTATATAAAACCTCATTAACACCACTGACGTGCTTTAATTTTAATCTCGATGCTCTAGCCATATCTAAGACCCAATCTCTTGTCTCTTAGCATAAAATCTTATAAACAAATAATAATTCGTGTTTTTCCATCTCTGCTCAAAATTATGTGCTACAACTTCGTAGTTATCCCCATCCCACTCAAAAACATCGCCTGCCGATATAGTTATACCAACTAAATCAAGAAGTGACGTAGGTATGTACAGCACCAAATCACGCTCGTCGTTAATCGTAGATACAGTTCCAATAACTTTCTCATCGGATACGACTTCAACACGAATATTGACATCAATAGCGTCTTCGTATTTAGTATGCTGAGTAGCATCTAATTCTTCCCCCTCAGGGTCTTGAGCATGTGGCTGGTGCCAATCATTACTCAAAATTGATGAATCAGGGACACTCTCTCCGTATAAATCATCTACCTTAGTATACGGAACACGTCCCACAGCATCATTGACAGCTTCCTGCAAGTCAACCTTTATCATCTTATACTTAATTACTGGATAAAATCTTCTCCACTGCTCAACAAGCAAACTACAGGTAACTTTTAAGTCTTTGTATGGATTATTAGCCGTAGGTAATAAAGTGTCATTAATAACCCTCGGCGGTAAATACGACATACTACGCTCCAAATGATTTATCTGAGAAATATCTATGCACTGAGAATAAAGTTCCTTCACGAACTAACTTTATAGCCGCGTCTTTATCTATAGCGTATAAACAGTGAAAAAAGTCAGTCGTAGTCTCCATCTGGGGAGACCACAAAGCATGGAAACCAGTGGGGTCTTCCAGGCACTTTATGTCATCAAATTCATCCTCACTTAACTGGAATACCCTGTTGGAACCTTCGTTACCTGGTATCTTAAAAGATTCGATAATCTTATCCTTAACTTTACTCCGTACTTCTTCGTATTTCTCATCGTACTTAGCGTAGTTACCTGCAAAAGCATCTTTTGGTAACTTACTCATTATCTTGCGCGTAACATCAGAAATACAACCCGATATTGAACGAAAATCGTCGTAAACGGAATATAGGTTACCAAAAGCGTAGTCCTCATCAATCTCTACTGCCTTTGATGTCTTAAATAAAAGAAATCTTTCTGACACGCCTTCCATTGGAAGTTCAATTATAATAAGACCCCGCCCGTCTTTACTTCTAGCCATAGCAATAACGTCGTCTTCGTCCAAATCACGTAATGGTACGACATTTACAACTACAGATTCAGTAGCAGGAGTATAGCCAGAACTCTTAACAAACGCGCCCATAATTATCGCGTATTTCTTATCTTTAGCGTACCCCTTATACTTTGGGTTCTTGTTCACACTAGATTCTATTTTCTTCCACATGCTCTCGAGTTTTTTCACACTACGACCCGTTTGCTCTGACGCCTTTTTAATTATCGCTGTTGGCATTACTACCTCCCACTAAAGACCAGCCCCTTTTATACCGAACTTATAAGGAGTATTCCTAAAGTCCGTACTTACTATCGACAACATAACTGAACGATTTCCGACAACTTTTGGTGTAAACATTACGTTAAAATTAGTAAATCCTTGCGACGCTACTCTGCTATCCATGCCCACGACATCTATAGAAAAGTCACCTGTATCACCACTTTCGAATGTCATTGATGTTATATCTAGGTATCCAACGCCGTCATTTTTAATCTTAAATGTTACAGCAATACTAGAGCCAACAGCGTGAGCACCAAAATCGTATCCAACAGGAGCTCCGTTAGGTATAACTATAGACCCTTGCTCTACGACTATTTCTGGAACTACTATGTATGGTTTAAGAACATGCAATGAGTCCAAAAAGAAATACTTTAGAACTTCACCACATGTAAACGCAAGAGAAACTTGAATACTATATGCTCCTGGTGGGACAAACTTTGTGTCGAGTGGTACAAACTCCACAATGGTAATACTATTAGAAGAATCGAAATCAAACACTAAAGGGAAATCTCTCGAGTCCTTGCTGACTATAACAGAATTGTTACTATCTAACACATTAAACTCAGCGTAATCAATTTCTGAAAAGTCAACATCTATTGCAGAGTCTATAGGCGTATACATACGAAAAGTAATATTCGTACCAGCGTACTCCATGAATAAATGCTTAGTAGAATGTACGTATTCTTCTGTCATAATTTATCCTATAATTGGAGGTGGCTGTCTCTTACGGGATATTAAATCTCTTTTCAGAGTCTCCATTTCCTGTAAGGCTTCATTTCGTAAATCAGCCCCATCTAGTCCAAAACCACCTGGGGATGGAATACCCTTAAACTTATCTAACACACGCCCCAAAATATACTTTGCTGCTGATAACGTGTAATCTTCAACCCATGTAGCTTGATTCTCTGGTATAGAGGGTAAACCATAAGCTAAATCATCCGAAGTATCCCTATACCAGGCGTACAAGTAAGAGCAATAATACGCTGTATTTTCAGGAACGTCTATGTATAAAACTAGTTCCCTCTCGCCAGTTAATGAATTAACCTCCCACTGACTTTCCCACACGGGATTAAAAGATAAAATCCGTCCAGCGTCATTACGCCGTTGAAACCACTGCTCTATCTCACCTAGATTAACAAAAAAGTCTGGAATAACATCCAGACCGTAATCAAAAGTAGTGTACTCCCGAATAAACTTTACATCCATTACGTCAATAACGTTTCTCTGGCTAATTGGGTACTTATTCACAGCACCACTAATCGCCATATTATCCCAATTCTGACCAGGAGAGTATTGATTAAATAAGCGTAAAGCATCTTGAATCGCAATAGCTAAATCCTGCGCCGATAACTCTACGTTAAGAGATGATATACCAAGGCGCAACAACGTGTCATCAATTAAACCTCTCATAGTTAACGGCATTAGGCATCACCATTTAAGTCTTTGTTTTTTTCTTTTTTGCGTTTTTCTTTTTAGATAAGTTACTCGACTGAGAACGCTTTTTCTTCTTACCAGGAACTATTTTCTTTTGAGGTACTTTCTTTGGAGAAGATTCCTTAGCGTTAGGTTCTTCACCGTCCTCTTCGTCTTCTTCACCTTCGTCTTCATCATCAACATCGTCAGCGCCTTCATCCTCGTCCTCATCGTCCACACCATCAGCGTCAACTTCTTCATCAGTTCCATCCAACTCGACTTCTTCTTCT
>Ga0180432_10000061_pt1 | contig 156055 bp, 135 predicted proteins | sample SS_ome_10_FD_132414 | JGI IMG/M metagenome (GOLD analysis project Ga0180432, IMG submission 132414) | Hypersaline lake sediment archaeal communities from the Salton Sea, California, USA - SS_1_MS_2 metaG | ecosystem: Environmental > Aquatic > Non-marine Saline and Alkaline > Hypersaline >... | reverse complement strand
CTTTAGAACCATCAGGACTCTTTTCTTTTTTTTGGATATTCCCGTGTAAATCTAAAATAAAAATTTTATCGAAACTGTTCATCAAAGATTGTCTCATTCCTCTGAATGTTATATTGTCAAGATAACTGTGATTGCATATAAATCCCAAAATCCCAATACCCGCCTGATTTATTTTCCATTGTGCAAAGCGAATGAATTTAACATAGTCATCTTGAAGCATATGTTTTTTTTCACCGAAATGTTTTCCATTAATAAATTTATAGTTTTCAATTAGGTTAGTAATCCATTTTCCTTTGTTGGCAGAAATTCCTGAATAGGGGGGATTTCCGAGTATTACTAATATAGGTTGTTCTTTTTTAACTTTGCCTGCTAAATGTGATTCTTCAGAAAGAGATGCCATCCCGGGCAATTCAGTTTGTGCAAGTTCTTCCATTTCGAGCGTATTTGTAAGATATAATCTGAATCTTTCCTCTTCTTGCAATTTATAACCAAGTTCTTCTAGTAAAAAAGATATTTTCAAATGTCCGACAGCATAGGGTGCCATCATCAATTCAAAAGCATAAAAGTTTTTTAGTATATGCTCCTTAATAAAATTTCCTCTTCCTCCTTCTCCATATTTGAAAACAAATTCATCAACTGCTACCTTTGCTGCTTCTGCGATGAATGTCATGGTTCCCGCCGCTGGATCTAGAACTGTAACATCTTCACTCGCAAATCCATCTCCTTTTTTAAAATGTTCTTTTAGAATAATATGTAAGGAACGAACAATATATGACACAACTGGTTCTGGGGTATAATAAACACCTCTATTTTCTCTTGTTTTTGGATCATATTCAGCTAGAAATGTTTCATAAAAATGGATTATTGGATCTTTGCCCTTGCCATCATGAAAATATTGATGGAGAATTTTTTTTACATCAGTAACGGCTAATACTTGTGAGATGTCATCAATTATCCATTCCATTTGCTGTGGCAAGTCTTCAAGCGAAATAAATTTGAAAACATCTCTTAGAATGCCAATAGTATGAGGAATATTGTCATAAGCAAGTTTTCTATTGAAACCGTCTTCCGAGCGTGTTCTTGCAGCAAAAAGTCCATAGGTAATAGTTTGAGAATAGAGGTCGGCAAAGTCTACTTTTGAGAGTCCACCTATAAGATACTTTCTAAATGCTTCATAGAATCCCAAAATTAAATTTCTTGATGTTCCTTTTTCTTCTTTTAATTCCTCTGCAATAACTTCATCCCTTAAAAAGCGTGTTCGTTTCGCTAATTCTATTGCTAAGTTTTTTGCATCATAAACTTTTGGTAGTGAATATGAAAAAAACTTTTCAATAAGCGAAAAAAAATCTGTTTCTTTCTCAATTGGAGGAATGGTTTTTAGTTTGTTTATAACAAACGGTCTAGCAATTTGAACTTTGTCTATTAAACAGCCGTTTCGATAAAGCCTAAATTCAAAAAAATTAGTCAATATCATATTTGGGAAAGTATTAAGGTATCTTGTTAATTGGTTGGTGTTCTCTATTTGATCCAAATATTCTATGGTAGGTGCCTTTGCTTCAATGTATCCAATTATATGTTGCTTTCCATCCCATATTCTAAAATCTGGATTTCCTGCCTCTGTTTTTTTAGGTAATGTAGTTATATGGATGTTCTTTTTCCCTGTTGAATCCGAATAGTTTTTCAATAGACCCGCAAGAGCAGAATAATGACTTTCTTCCGTTGCATCGCCTCTATTGCTTATTTCAAGAATTTGTTTCAAATATGTTTTTAGCATAATAATTAAAATCCCAATCTCAATTTCATTCCAGTTTATTCTTCTACTTATTTCGCTATTAATTATTTTCTACTGAACGTTAGAAAGAGAATAAAAAAATAAGACTTCATTACTTGATTGGCCATCTTTTTTTAATGCTTGCTTCTGAGGAAAATACCTTCGCGAACGAATTAGAAATAATTGATAACTTTAAAACCTTTCTTAGTATTTCCTCCATTCCAATATATAATTCTGCATCATATTCTTTTAAATCACGCAAAAGCTGTCCATGAACTAATCTGCTTCGGTAATCATATGCTTGTTCAGCCTTAGTTTCATCAAAGTTCTGTATCCCTACCTCATTTGCTAACCTTGATACTCTCTTTGAGAATTGCCTGGTTGATTTATACTTATCCGTATGGATCAAAGATTCCAATGCTGTACAGAGAAGAGGCCATCGGATATCTAAATGATATGATCTGAATATATATTCTAAGTACCATGAAGCTTGACGAATTCGCGTAGGAAGATTTGAATTTTTATACTTATTAAATAGTTCAGATAACTCTTCCCCCTCAATTTCTGTTAGCCAATTTCTAGATTCTTCTGTTGCAACCCAAGCATGTGCTCCAAAATTTGACACAGGGCCCGGGATTATCTCATGAACTCGACCATTTAAATATACTACACGAGCAGAATATTCAAATGAAATTGTTGTCGGTTGAATTAATCGAGATAGAGCAATACAAATTTGCAAATTTTCATCATTATCCCATTTAAAAAAAGGTTGAGTGGGAGCATTTTCTCTTACAAAACTATATAACTGTCGTTGATCTGCTGCCTCATCTGAAGATCCGTTAGGTGTACAATTTAAAAATATTTCAGTTGCCAAATCTGAGTCAATTATTTCTATAAACACATCCTTTGCAATTTCAATTTTGGCAGATATTGGAGGATAGTCATTTTTAATTTTTGTCTTTGCCTGCTGATAATGGATATCTTTGAAAATTACAATATCGTTTATTTTCATAAGAATTTATTGAGTGTTTTTCTTTACTTGATTTACCCTTCCAGCATGTATTTTAACAAAGCAATACGGTAGCCTTCAAGAGAACACATATTAAAATAGCAGAGCACTTTAGATAACAAGATATACAAGACATCATTTTGCGTGAATTTAAATTAAAGAATCAAAATGAACCTTGGTTTAATGGAGTGCTGTCTAGGCTGCTAAAAAAATGTTTTATAGATTTCAAGTCAATCTCTAAGTATCTTTTGAAGTTTCGGAATAAGTCATACAGGGGGAGCCACTTTTATTTTGTCAGGTGCTCCGCCTGACTCAGAGCTCCCCAAAGTACCAGGTGTACGCAACCGCACAGAACGTGTCTCTCCAGGAGACACTGTTGACCTCAATTATCCACACTCAAGTCCTTTCAGACCTGTTTTGTCGGTTGGCACAAAAACTGCTCCCTTCCATGTCTCAATCAATTGCACAGGAGGACGGCAATGACAAAGAGAGGTATTCACATCGCGCTATCAATTCTATCTGTTTTTGTTCTTCTTGGGCCCTTGTTTGCGCAGAATTCATTCAAGAAATTCAGCATTAAGTTGTCCGGTGGGTATGGAAACACAAGCGGGGGCGATCTGGACACTGTGATTTCAGGCATGAATTCTCTGCTCGTAGACCTGGCCTCGGAACTCGATTTTACGGTGAACAGTCAACTCACCAACCTGAATTGGGGCCCTGAATTTGAGGTTGAATTCGTTTTCAATTTAACTGAAACGATTGGATTTGGTCTGGGAAGTGGCTACATCCGAAGAGGGGATGAGAGCTTAGGTCGGATGGAGCTGCCGCCGGTGGCTCGAGTTTCATTTTCATAGAATCCAGAGCTCAGAGCTATTCCGATTCTCTTGAGCGCATATTACACGCTCCCGATGGGATCCGGAGTGAGTGCCTTTGTGAGAGCAGGAATAGGCTATTATTTCGCCAAGTTGACCTACCTTAACCGGGAAGAAACCGATCTGTTAGGAATCTTTTTCTGGGATCAGGATCAGGGCGAAGCCAAGGACCGCGGCATCGGCTTTCATGGCGGTATCGGGTTGGAGTATGGAGTGAGCCGGAACATCGCCTTTTTTGTGGAAGGCATGGGCCGCTATGTCCGTTTTCAGGATTGGGACGTTGATAACACCAGCACCAATTCCTGGGGCAGTTCTGCCCTATCGGGAGAATTCTGGTATGTCGAAGAATGGGAGCCAGAGACGAATCGTTACTATCCATCGATCGAGCTATCCGCCAATTTACCCACGGAATCAGGATTGCGTAATGTCAGAAAATTGTCTATCGGAATTTCCGGCATTGTGTTCAAAATGGGCCTTCGCCTCAGGTTCTAAGCCATCTCGCAAATTGACCTCCTCTCGACACTGTGCTATAGCTTAACTGTCTGGTGTGAGACAGCAATCCTCTTCTTGCGCAAAAAAAGATGATAGCCAGCTTATCTGAATTGATTGACACGGCCAAGAAGTACGGACCAAAAAGGGTGGCTGTTGCAGGGGGAGAGGATGAGGGGGTGCTTCGTGCTGTCGAAGATGCCCGGGATATGGGGATAGCTACCCCCTTGATTGTCGGGAATCTGCCTAGAATAAAATCTGCGGCAGTCAGAATCGGGCTGAACCTTGATGATATTCCTCTTGCCCGGGGAGATGACGCCCAAGAATCGGCGAAAACCTCTGTCGAACTTGTGGCTTCGTCTCAAGCCGATCTCCTCATGAAGGGTATGGTGCCTACAGCAACGCTCGTGAAGGCCGTCCTGGATAAGAGCGCGGGGTTGCGTACAGGAAGAGTTCTCAGCCATGTCATGGCCTATGAAATCCCGGGTTATGACAGGCTGATTTTGGTGACTGATGCCGCGGTCAACATCGCGCCCTCTCTGCAGCAAAAAACAGATATTCTCAAAAACGCTATTCAAGTGGCCCACTCTCTGGGCATAATGAGACCAAAAATTGCCGTCCTGGCTGCGCTGGAGAGAGTGAATCCGGATATGCCCAGCACTGTCGAAGCGGCCGAAATCACCAAGATGGGTCGAAAAGGGTTTTTTGGCGACTGTGTCGTGGATGGGCCTCTCGCATTGGACGATGCCCTCAATCCGGATACAGCTCAAAAAAAAGGCTTCTCCAGTCCAGTTTCGGGAAGCGCCGACATCCTGCTTGCGCATGACCTGGAAGCGGCCAACCTGTTAGGAAAATCCATGGCCTATATCGGACAGGCTGCCTATGCGGGCGTTATCATGGGAGCCAAGGCGCCCTTGATTATTGTGGGGAGAGGGTCATCGCCGGCCTCCAGACTCCACGCTATTGCTCTTGGCGTTATCATTGCTTCTGTGGGAGATGAAGAGTAAAGAAATTACAGCCCTGGCTCTGAATCCCGGTCAGACCGCACATGTCTAACGAATCAAATCCGCCCTTCAAGAACCTATCGAGTTTATTGCCCGATTATCATTGTGCCTGGATAAGAGGAGCTTCTCGCGCTCTATGGAGGCACGGGTTCTAAGGGGGGAGGAAGCGGCCATTAGCTATCCTCTGGTCCTCAATAGAAACCCTTACCCATGGCGTTGGCACTTCAAGATTCTCACGGAAAAGGACCGAACAGCATTTTTGTACAAATTTTTGCCAGGTGAATACTAGACTTTTCACGCTTGAGAGATTAATTTTAGTATGATGTGTCCATGCTGAGGATTGTGTCAATCGAATCATGAAAGAAAGAAATTTGGCTGTGCTGGCCGATAGCGCCTTCCGCGAGAAGAGACGACTGGTCGCGCCTCTCATGGGATTCCCCGGAGTGGCTTTGATGGGCAGCAACATCAAGCTGGCCCAGCAGAATTTCGGTGAGCATTTCCGTGTCATCAAGAAGCTGGCCGACACTTTTTGTCCGGATATTGTTTTCCCTTTGATGGATTTGTCTGTCGAAGCCAACGCCATAGGACGATACACCATCTTTCCGCAAGCAGACTCTGCCACAGTACCCGCAGACACGTTTGATTTTGCCGAAATAGAAAGGTTCAAAGATATTAACATATCATTTGACAGCCGTGTCATGGGTTATGTGGAAACAATGAGGATGATGAGTATTGGTCTTCCTGATAATATCATGAAGGGGGCTTATGTCACCGGCCCTTACACGGTGACAGCCTTGATCATGGGGGCTCAAGAAGCGGCTATGGCCACAATTGTGCAACCCGAGGCCCTCCACAATCTGTGCAGCGTGATGACGGAAAAAATTCAGGAATACGTGCGACTGCTCATTTCAGCCGGGGCAGAAGTCATTTGTATTCTCGAGCCGAGTGCCGTTATGCTGGGGCCCCAACAGTTCCATGAGTTTTCGACCTACTACGTTCGTCATATCAACCAGAGCTGCAAGTACAGCGGCGTGAGCACGATTTATCACACCTGCGGCAATACCATGCACCACATTGAAAACATGGTGAACGGCGGAGTGGGTGGAATCAGTCTCGATTCAAAAGATGTGGGGGTCGATATGCTTGAAGTGGCCAAGAAGATTCCTGAGGAGGTTGTTCTCATCGGCAATGTCAACCCCACAAAAACCATGGCTCTGGGAAAACCTGAAGATGTGAAGGGAGAGGTTTTAGATCTTTTGAAACTCCTGGGCCCATATCCAAACTTCATTCTCAGCACTGGTTGTGATCTCCCCCAGGAGACACCCGAGGAGAACATCCGCGTTTTTATGGAGACCGGACGGCAATACGAGATACACGCCCTTCACTGACCGGACTCAACAACTCTGGTTTGATAGATGGCAGTGTGCAGCATTTCATCGTGATAAGGAGATTCTCATTCCACACGGGCACGTCAATCAAGTCGAGCTTGGCGCTGACATATTCCTTGAGCGATACCTTGACTTGGTCAAATCGAAAAGAGTGGGACTGATCACCAATCCTTCAGGAATCGATCGTCACCGGCGCAGCTTGATCGATCTTTTTATCCAAAACCCGCTCATCGATCTCGTCGCCCTCTACGGCCCTGAACATGGCATCCGGGGAAAGGCACAGGCCGGCGAATTCATCCCTTATCTTAAAGACGAAACATACGGTCTTCCTGTCTACAGCCTTTATGGGCAATCGCAGACACTCGGAACTGAAGGGAACGGGAAGATGGATGAACGCATGCGATCTTTCGATACGGTGCAAACTGGAAAATTGCTTGAACCGGCCATGATCGAAGGTGTCGATGTGATCATCTATGACATTCAGGATGTGGGCACGCGCATCTACACTTACGTCGCGACCATGGCCTACAGCATGCAGGCCTGTGCCGAAGCCGGTCTGGAATTCATCGTGCTTGACCGCCCTAATCCCATCAATGGGGAAGATATGGAAGGGCCGATTCTGGACTATCCCCGATACAGCTCTTTTGTCGGGCTCTATCCGATTCCCGTCCGGCATGCAATGACCTCGGGAGAGCTTGCCCGCATGTTTAACGAAAAACATCTCATGAAGAAAGCGAATCTCATCGTTATTCCTATGCAGGGGTGGGCGAGAAACATGTGGTTTGATGAGACAGGGATTCCCTGGATTTCCCCCTCCCCGAACATGCCAACGCTCAAAACAGCCACGATCTATCCCGGCCAGGTCTTCGTGGAAGGAACCAACATCTCAGAAGGCCGGGGCACAGACACGCCCTTCGAACTCTTCGGTGCGCCGTGGATTGATGGATCGGAGCTGACGAAAAGCCTCAACGGATTGCACCTCCCGGGTGTGCGCTTCGAGCAGGCGGCATTCACACCTGTTTTTTCGAAGTACAGGGGGGAGCTCTGCGAAGGAAGCCGTATTCAAATCGAGGATAGAAGCGTGTTCAAGCCGCTCATGACAACTCTCTCCATCCTGAAAGCAATCCTTGAAAAATATGCGGGGGACTTTGCCTTCCACAACGACTATTTCGACAAAATCATGGGCAACTCCGAAGTCCGGCACAAACTTCTCCAAGGCCAGAGTATATCCGAAATTGTCGGAACATATGATCCTCAACTCGATCAATTCGGCGCCTTGCGAAAACCGTACCTGCTCTACTGATAAACCTGAAGCTCGCACGGAAATATGTTTTGAAAAAGAGTATGATTGATATTTGAAATGGGGTGTGCTTAAATAAATTTGATTCATAAATACGGAATGCGGAAAAAGGTAAAGAAACAGCCTTGAAAAAACTGATTGCGATTATCGATGACGAGCCTGATCTTGTCGAGCTTGTTGCCCTTCATCTGAAAAGAGCAGGGTTTCGCGTGCAAGGTTTTCTTGACGGAGAGAGTTTTCTCAATTTTATGGAGGACACCATTCCAGACTTGGTCATACTCGATTTGATGCTGCCGGATACCGATGGCTTTGATATTTGCAAGCACATGAAAAAAACGGATGCGTATGCCTCCATCCCACTCATCATGCTGACAGCCAAAGGCGATGAAACCGATAAGATCCTCGGACTCGAACTGGGCGCGGACGATTATGTCACCAAGCCTTTTTCGGTCAAGGAGCTTGTGGCTCGGGTCAAAGCCGTCATGCGTCGCCAAAAGCCGGAAGATACCGGCGACACGATTGCCGTGGGCGGCATACTTGAAATTGACCCGAGAAAGCACGAGGTCTCGCTCGAGGGAAAAAAAATCCAGCTGACATCCACAGAATTCAAAATATTGAAGTTTCTGGCCGCGAAAAAAGGCTGGGTTTTTTCCCGGGATCAAATTCTGGATCACCTCTGGGGGCAGGAGAAAGCGGTTGTGGACAGAACCGTCGATGTCCACATCAAACACCTGCGAGCCAAACTGGGCAAGGCCGCCGGGTTTATCAAAAATATTCGAGGCGTGGGCTATAAATTAGAGGAATGAAACGATCCATCTTTCTGAAAATTTTCGGAGGGTATCTCATCATCAGTCTGGCCTTGACCTTTCTGATCCTGCTCTTCGCTTTTAACACCTTCCACAATTTTTATTTGGATTCCCTGGCCAGTGATCTTCACAATCTCGGTGAGTCTCTCAAATTTCGGGTCACCCCATTGATAAAGGACAAAAAGTATGCCGAGCTCGATGACTTTTTGAAAGATTTTGGCCAGAAAATCGATACGCGCATAACCGTCATCGACAGAGAAGGCCTTGTCCTGGCCGACTCGGTTGAAGACCCGAAAAAGATGGACAACCACGGATTCCGTCCAGAAATCATGACCGCCTATTCCGGGGGCGTGGGACGCTCGCTGCGCTACAGCCGGACCGTGAACGAAGATATGCTCTATGTGGCTCAGCCCCTCGAGGAAAATGGGGAAATCACCTCCGTTTTGCGCGTCAGTCTTTACGTGAAAGACATGCTATCCAGCGTCAGGAAGAACATCTGGCTTTTCGGTCTTTTTATTATCTCCATTTCCCTGATAGGCGCTCTGTTTTTTGCCCGTTCATTGGCGCGGCCCATTCAGGAGTTGAGCTCTGCATCCAGACGCATAGCCAAAGGTGATTTCAACACCAAAGTCTTTTTGAAAAAACGCGATGAATTCCGGGACCTTGCCGAAAGCTTCAATTTTATGACCGAGCACATCAAAACCCTGTTCGATGAGCTCTCCAAGAAAAAAGAGCAACTCAATTCCATTCTTTTCTCGATGGAGGAAGGATTGATCGTTCTCGATGGGGAGGACCGGATCCTAATGACCAATGCCGGCTTTAAAAAGATCGTTGAGAGCGAAGAGGTCGAAGGAAAGATGTACTGGGAAGTGATCCGGGATCCTGTGCTCAGCGAACTCATTCAAAAAGGCAAAAAGCAAAAAAGAAATTATTCCGACGAGATCGAGTTTTCCGGAAAATATTATTCGGCGAGTGTGACCTTCATCCCGACTGAAGAAGAGATTGTCATCACTTTTCATGACATCACGGAAATACGACGGGTCGAAAAGATAAAAAAAGATTTCATCGTCAACGTGTCCCATGAATTGCGGACACCCTTGACTGCCATCAAGGGATTTGTCGAGACCATCGAACAGGATGCCGCCAAGAAGCACAAGAACTATTTGGACATCATCAAGAGGAACACTGACCGATTGATCAATATCGTGAAAGACCTTCTGGTTCAATCCGAACTGGATGAGAAATACATCAAGCTGGAAGTCGAGAATGTGGACCTCCAGAAATTGATCGCCAACATCGGCAAAATTTTCCAGCCTGAGTGCGACCAAAAGGGGTTGTTCTTCGATATTCAGACCCAAAGTGAGTTCCCACGAACGATCAAGGGAGATCCGTTCAAGCTGGAGCAGTTGTTCGTGAACATCATCGACAATGCCGTCAAGTACACTGAAGAAGGTGGTATCACGATTAACCTGACAAAAAATGACCGCAGTGTCTTTATCACCATTGAAGACACAGGAATCGGGATTCCCGAACAAGAGCTTCCGCGTATTTTTGAAAGATTCTATGTCGTTGACAAATCCCGCTCCCGGCGTCTCGGCGGAACCGGCCTGGGGCTCTCTATCGTCAAACACATCGCCATCCTCCACAACGGAGAGGTGTCGGTGAAAAGTACGGCCGGAAAAGGGACCGCAATGACGGTCAGGCTTCCTGCCTGAAATCCGCTCCTCTGAACGTTTGTGCCTTCAACCTTTGCGTACATTCATTTTTTCATTGCGCCTCCGTTCATTTGTTTACTCAGAGTCAAAAAAATTAACTGAAAATTAACCGAAATTTTATTTCTTCTTAACAGTGAATGACGACAATACGCACTAATTTTTAAAAGGAGGTTCAATGAGGATAAAGTCAATGCGTCAACAAACCGTTTTAATCAAAAAAAATCTTATAAGGAGGTAAACAATGAAAAAATTGTGTGTATTGTTAATGGTTGCCATGGCCCTCAGTCTCTTCGTTCTCACGGTTAAAGCTGAGTTCAAGCCGGCGGATGGAAAAATCAAAGGATATATGATCGCCGAATACTTCAATCTCGCCAACCATAATAACGAAGACTTGGAAGGCCGACATGGATTCTGGATGCGCAGAATCTATTTCACCTATGAAAACAAGCTGGGCGACAAAGTGAAAATGCGCCTGCGCTTGGAGATGAATTCCAACGGTAAATTTGAGTCTGACACATTACCCCCAGTTGTCAAGGATGCCTATATCGACTTCAAAATAGGCGGAGGGGCCGCCCTCAGAGCCGGTATCCAGAGTCCCCCCAGTTTTGCCAATATCGAGGATATTTGGGGTTACCGTTCCTTGGAAAAAACACCTCTCGACCTGTACAAATGGACCTCATCACGGGATTTCGGGATCAGCCTCAAGGGTGGAAAATCTTTCATCTATCAGTTCATGTTCGGGCAGGGGTCTTCCAACAAGGGCGAAGCCGATAAAGGAAAGAAAATCTACGGGATGGTCGGTTACAAGACAGAAGGCGGGTTTCATCTGGAAGTCAACGGGCATTTTGAGGCCAGAAAGGAAATCTATGAGGAAGTCATCATTCACCCCTTTGTCGCCTATTCCGGAGACTGGGGACGCGTGGCTGTTGAGTATGCCTTCAATGATCTGAAAAAGAAAGGTGATGATGGCGACACGAAGTACAAATACAACGTGCTCTCGTTTTTCGTTGTCTTTTCGGCTACGAAAAAGGTCGACATCATCGGGCGCTATGACATGAATTGGGGCGACGGGTATAAAACCAACTGGAAGGGAAGCGGAATCAGCTATGTCCCCTTCGCCAACAACCATGAATTCAGCTTCATCATCGGCGCGCTCAGCTTCAACGTCTACAAGAATGTCTGGCTTATTCCCAACATCAAGTATGCCACTTACAAAGAAAACGACGCCGGAGACAAGCCTGACAGCGACTTTTACACTAACCTGACCCTCTGGTTCAAATTTTAAATCCATATAAAAGGAGTTTTTCCATGAAAAACAAACTCTTCTTAGCGGTTTTGACGGCAGCGGTCAGCATCGGATTGATCTCCGGTATGGTTCTGGCTGCCAAAAAGACCATCACCATTAAGGGTTCGACGACAGTCCTTCCCATCGCCCAATCCTGCGCCGAAGCGTTCATGAACAAACATGCGGATATCGATATCTCTGTCCAGGGCGGTGGTTCTGGCGTGGGGATTGCCTCTGTCATCGACGGGACCTGCGACATCGGAGATGCGTCCAGACCGGCCAAGGACAAGGAGTACAAGAAAGCCAAAGAAAACGGCATTAACCTCTATGAAAATGTCGTGGCCATGGACGGCATCGCGGTCATCGTCCATCCATCCAATCCCTGCAGCGGCCTGTCCAAGGACCAAATCAAGGCCATTTACACCGGGAAAATTTCCGACTGGAAGGACGTCGGCGGCAAGAAGGGCAAGATCGTCATCGTCTCCCGTGATAGCTCCAGCGGCACTTTCGAGACCTTCAATCATCTGGCCTTGGACAAGGAAAAAGTGCGGCCCGATGCCCTGCTCAGCGCCTCCAATAAAGCCGTTGCCACCACGATCGCCAAAACACCTCAGGCCATAGGCTATGTCGGTCTTGGATACCTGACTGCCGAGGTCAAGGGTGTTAAAGTCAACGGTGTCAAGCCCACCAAAGAGAACGTCGTCAACGGATCTTACATCTTGGCCAGGAAACTCTTCATGTACACCAACGGTGCACCTAAAGGAGCGGTCAAGAGTTTTATTGACTACACCTTGAGTAAAGAAGGACAAAAACTGGTCGATAAAGCTGGATTTGTCGCTCTCAACTAGTTTTGGCACGCATTGGCACATTTCCATGAGTGCAAAGGCCAGAAGGTTTAGAGAGGGTTCTATAAGAGCTGTTTTTGCCATCCTGGCCTTTGCCTCATTGCTTTTCCTCCTCGGAATCACCCTCACCCTCTTTTTGGAGGGTGGGCCCACGTTCAAAGACGTCAGCTTTCTAAAGTTCCTCTTCGGAAAATTCTGGTATCCCACCCATGAAGATGCCGAATTCGGTATCTTGCCCCTGATACTGGGGTCACTCTGGGTCACGGCTGGAGCCGTGTTGGTGTGCGTCCCCCTCGGGGTGGGAAGTGCTCTCTTTATCAACGAACTGGCAGGGAGAAAACTCAAGGCATTTCTCAAGCCATTGCTCGAACTCCTCGCCGGCATCCCGTCTATTGTCTATGGTTTTTTCGGGATGGTTGTCGTGGCGCCGTTTTTGCAGAGGGCCCTCAACCTTCCTGTCGGCCAAACGGCATTCACCGGCAGTCTGATCTTGGGAATTATGGCTACGCCCACTGTGGCCAGCATTTCCGAAGACGCATTGAGTTTCGTGCCCAAGAGTTTCCGTGAGGCGAGCTATGCCGTGGGGGCCAACCGCTGGCAGACACTCACCAGGGTTGTCATTCCTGCTTCGGCATCAGGCATATCGACATCAATCATATTGGGGATGAGCCGGGCTGTGGGCGAAACCATGACCGTGCTCATGGTTTGCGGAGGGGCAGCAGTCATTCCCAAGACGTTGTTCCAGCCTGTAAGGCCCATGACAGCGACAATTGCTGCTGAGATGGGAGAAGCCGTGTTCGGAAGCACGCATTACCATTCTCTTTTTGCCATTGGTCTCATACTTTTTTTCATAACTCTGGTCTTCAACATCATCGCTGAACTCATCAGTCGCCGATTCCGGTTGAAGTTGGGATTGGGCCGATGATAAGCAAAAAGGCCGCCCAAAACATCGGATTCGGGACACTTTTTCTATGTATTGGCATAGCTTTATTTTTTCTGGGTGTTATCATTTACTTCATTGTCATAGGGGGATTCAGGGTTTTCTCTTGGGAATTCTTGACGTCTGTGCCGAGAGAGTCCATGACCGCGGGTGGAGTGGGGCCGGCGATTGTTGGAACGTTTTACCTTGTTGCCGGCGCCATAGTCTTTGCTCTCCCTTTGGGCGTCGCCTGCGCCGTCTATCTGACTGAATATTCCCCCAAAAGTTTTATTGTCAACATTATCCGCATGAGTATCAATAACCTGGCCGGAGTTCCATCGGTGGTGTTCGGTTTGTTCGGGCTGGGCATATTCGTGAAATTCTTCGGTTTCGGCGTTTCCGCTCTCTCAGGATCCTTGACCCTGGGAATACTGGTCCTGCCCCAGATTATTTCTGCTGCCCAAGAGGCCCTTATGGCCGTACCTCAATCCTACAGGGAAGCGTCTCTGGCGATAGGCGCAACCCACTGGCAGACCATAAAAAAAATCACCATCCCGGCCGCCTCGCCCGGAATTTTGACGGGTGTCATCCTCAGCGTAGGCAGAGTGGCTGGGGAAACAGCCCCGATAATGTTCACGGCGGCGACCTTTTACACAAGAGGTTTTCCGAAATCCTTTCTTTCAGAAGTCATGGCCTTGCCTTATCACATTTATGCATTGATGACAGAAGGGACTCATCCCGAAGAGCACACGCAAATCGCCTACGGGTGCGCGCTGATATTGCTGGTTCTGGTCCTCTCCATATCTCTTGCTGCAATCATCATCCGCCAACGGCAAAGGATGGCTCATGAGCAATAGAGTTAAAATCAAAGTCAAGAATGTGAATTTTTGGTACGGAAAAACCCGGGCCTTGAGTTCAATCAACATGGATATATACGAAAACAATGTCACGGCTCTCATCGGTCCCTCCGGATGCGGGAAATCAACATTCATCCGCCTGTTCAACCGGATGAATGAGCTTATCCCCAAGACCCGGTTCGAGGGTGAAATCATTCTTGAAGATCAGGATATTTTCGGGCCCGGTGTTGATGTTGTCGACATCAGAAAGCGTGTGGGCATGGTCTTCCAGAAGCCCAACCCTTTTCCCAAGAGTATCTTCGAAAACTTGAGTTACGGCCTTAAAATCAACGGATGGCGGGACCGGCATAAAATTCGAGAGAGAGTGATCGAATCCTTCAAGGATGCTGCTTTGTGGAATGAAGTCAAAGACAGGCTTCAGGACAGCGCTCTGGGGCTCTCGGGGGGACAGCAACAGCGGCTGTGCATTGCCCGGTGTTTGGCTGTCAAGCCCGATGTCATCCTCTTCGACGAGCCCTGCGCGAGCCTGGACCCCATATCCACACGAAAGATCGAGGAGTTGATCGAAGACCTGAGGAAAAGATTCACCATCGTCATTGTCACTCATAATATGCAACAAGCCGCGCGCGTATCCCAATACACGGCGTTCATGTATTTGGGGGAAGTCATCGAATTTGCGCCCACAGATGAGTTGTTCACAGTTCCTAAAAATAAGATGACCGAAGACTATCTGACAGGAAAATTCGGTTAACCACACAACGCTGCTTTGAGGAGAGCCATACGATTGAGCGACAGGAGATCAAGGTGCTAGCCGAAGAAGTAACATCATTGAAACAGAAACTCATCGAGTATGCTTCACATGTGGATAAGATGATCGATAAGAGCATCAGCGGGCTGCTCGATAAGGATGAGAAGAGATTGTGCCATGTGGCAGAGGTGGACGAGCCAAAAGCTAACAATCTTGAGGTAGAAATTGAAGAACTCTGCACGGCTATTATCGCCAAATTTCAGCCCACCGCCAAAGACTTAAGGACGATCATGATGATCGCCCGCATGAATAAAGATCTGGAGAGAATGGCCGATCTTGCTGTGGATATCACTGATAGTGCCGCCTACTTGATCGAAAGGCCAGCAGTCAAGCCGCTGATCGACATTCCTTTTATGGCCCAAATCACGACTCAGATGGTCAAAGATTGTATCGATTCTTTCATCAAGGAAGACAAAGACCTGGCTGTCAGTGTCTGCGCCCGTGAACCGGTCATCGAAGAATTGAAAGATCAAATCAACAGAGAGCTCCTGACACACATGGTGTCCAATCCGGCAACCATTGATCGGGCCTTCCAGATCATTCGTATCGCCAATAGTCTGGAAAGAATAGCCGATCTGTCGACGAATATCTGTGAAGACGTCATCTACATCGTGGAAGGCACTATCATCAAGAATCTCCAGAACGAAGACACCGCTTAGATTCTCCTTTCTTCACTTTAACATTTTGAGCGCCCATAATCTTCGGGCCTTTTCTGTGTCCTCCAAAATCCAAAAACTTGGAAAGAACACAACAGATGACCGCCTGTTTTTGACAGATTGCATTGTGAGGACGAGGGATAATCTACAATTGCCGCAAGTAGAGGATGCTGGGTGATGTATGGATTCCTATTCCGCCTCTGTTGAGCTTTGAGTGAGTTATTGTCTATTTTCAGTGCACAGGGTGGGTGGCTAAGCTAGAGTGAGGGACAGTCTATATTCAATGCATAGGGAGGGTGGTGGGGTCTTCATTGAATATAGACTGTTCCGAACGATCTATGATATAATCGCGCGTTAAAATTCCAATCGAGGAGCACATCATGCCCGAAATCTTCGTCGGTGAAAAGAAAATCGAACTTAATGAAGAAGGATTCATGGCCCATCCGGAAGAGTGGGATGAAGACATCGCAGCCGTGCTGGCCAAAGAAGAAGAAGGACTGGAGTCTTTATCCGAAGATCACTGGAAAGTCATTCAATACATCAGGGACTACTACATGGAAAAAAACTTGGCTCCCATGGTCAGAAAGGTCTGTAAAAACTCAGGATTTTCCCTGAAATATATCTTTGAGCTTTTTCCATCCGGTCCGGCCAAAGGCGCCTGCAAGCTAGCCGGGCTTCCAAAGCCTGATGGATGTGTCTGAACGGCTGAATGGGAATGGAAAAAATACTGGGCTATGGGGTTATTCTCTCTCTCGGGATCACTCTTCTGGCCTTGGCTGCCCTCATCAAACGGACTTTGTCTTTTACAACAAAAAGAGAATTTTCGGTCCCGCAGGGAGACTGGAAAAAAGGGGTTGTCTATGCTTTTGGCAAAGGGATGATGCCCTGGGAGAAGGAAAGCGCACGAAAGCATATCTTCACGTATTGTGCAGGATTCCTCTATCATTTCGGAATTTTTTCCGCCCTGATCATTCTATTACTCATAATTTTCGCTCTTCCTGTTCCTCCATGGGCAGTGATCCTGTCAAAAATTCTGATCGCTCTGGGACTGGTATGCGGGATTGGATTGTTCATCAAGCGAATCTTGCTCGATCACATGAGGCAAATCAGTTGTTTTGATGATTACATAGCTAACTTTCTTGTCGATATGTTCCTGGTTTTGTCCTTCCTGAATATGAGTTTTCCCGGGTTTCGAACGATTCTTTATATAAATGCCATAGCGATGATTCTCTACATCCCTCTGGGCAAGATAAGGCACTGCTTTTTCTTTTTTTACAGCCGGTTTTTGTTCGGCCGTTTTTTCGGCCGTCGCGGAGTATTCCATAGGAAAAAAGCTCAAATGAAGGTTTGACCATGGCTCAGACAGAGGAAGTCAAGGATAAATTCGAGGAGAGACTCAAAAACCTGTCAGCTGAGGAGCGCCAAAGGATTCTTCAATCCTTCAAGAGCAAAATCAGCTCGGAATATGCGGCGTACTTAAATACCTGCGCTCACTGCGGCCTGTGTGCCGACTCCTGCCATTATTACCTGACATCCAAAGAAACCAAATCTATACCTGCTTATAAACTGTCACTGGTTACCAGTGTTTTCAAGAAAGCTTTTGATAGAGTTGGACAAAAACTGCCGAATTTAGTGGGCGCAAAAGACCTCAGCATTCCAATGATTGAGGAGTGGGTGGATTCGCTGTTTGGCCGATGCACTCTATGCGGACGATGCACCATAAATTGCACCATGGGCATTAACATACCCTACCTCATCCGGGCAGCACGGGGTGCACTGGCCGAGGCCGGGCTTGTTCCACCCGGTCTTCAGTCCACTGTGGATACAGCCGTTACAAAAGGCAACAACATGGGGATTGCCAAGGAGGACTGGCTGGAAACAGTGGAGTGGTTGGAGGAAGAACTGCAACAAGAAGTTGGGGATCCCGAAGCGAAACTGCCTATCGATATAAAAGGCGCCCGACTTCTCTATACCATCAACCCCCGTGAAGCCATGTTTTTTCCCCTTTCCATTTCCGCTGCGGGCAAAGTTTTTTACGCAGCCAAGGCTGATTGGACTTTTTCGAGTGAAAATTTCGACGTGACAAACTATGGGCTCTACAACGGGGATGATGAGGCCTCCGGAATCATGTCGGGTCGCCTGGTCCAGGCCATGGAAGAGCTGCAGTGCAAAGAATTGATACTGGCCGAGTGCGGACATGGCTTCAATTCCAACAGATGGGAAGCTCCCGAGTGGTTGGCGCGGAAATATGGATTTCCTGTATCGAGTATCCTGGAACTTCTAACTCGCTACATCCAAAGAGGGCAGATCTTGTTGGATCCTTCAAAGAATCAGGAGACGGTCACCCTGCATGATCCCTGCAACCTCGTTCGTCTTGGAGGCATAATCGAGGACCAGCGATTCATACTCAGGCATGCGGTGAAAAATTTTGTGGAAATGTATCCAAACAGAGAAAAAAACTTCTGTTGTGGCGGGGGAGGAGGGCAGTTGGCCATGACCCGGTTTGCCCAAAGACGCCTGGAAGCAGGTCAGATCAAGGCAGATCAAATCAAAAAAACAGGCGCTAAGATCGTCGCCACCCCCTGTCATAACTGCATCGACCAACTCATGGAGCTCAACAAACACTATAAACTGGGCATCGAAATCAAAACCATAACGGAAATTGTCGCTGACGCCCTCGTCCTTGATACTAAGGGCTGATAATAAGCAAACGATCCTCACTATTTGCGCCGGCTTGCGGCGATCTCTTCAACGGCATGAATGGCGGTTTCTATGTGTGCCTCTGTGTTAAAGGGCCCAATGCCAAAGCGCACACCTCCGTGAATATCTGCCGTGCCTAGTTGTTCATGGACAAGAGGGGCGCAGTGCAGACCCGTACGACAGGCGATATTGTAATCCACGTCAAGCATGGTTCCTGTGTTCAATGCTTCCAATCCGGCCACGTTAAAAAGAATCACACTGATATGATCCATCAAATCATCCTGACAGTACAGCGTTACGCCCTCGATGGCCTGCAAACCATCCCGGAGCATCCTGGCCAGCTTCATTTCATGAGCGTGTATAGCCTCAAGACCTTTCCTATCGACCCATTTCAATCCTGCATTCAACCCGGCAATGCCGACTGTGTTCGGTGTTCCATACTCCATACGGTAAGGATACTCATAAAGATGCGTTTTAACAGCCGAGCGAACGCCAGTGCCGCCGGCACGCGTATGCTTTATTTCGATGCCTTCCCTGACATACAACCCTCCAATCCCGGTGGGCCCCAGAAAAGATTTGTGTCCGGTGAAGGCGACGATATCAATATTCAAATTATCGATGTCGACAGAGATCTTTCCTGCCGATTGTGAAACATCGACAGCAAAAGCGATACCCTTATCCCGGCAGATTTGTCCGATCTCTTTCACAGGTTGAATCGTTCCGATGACATTCGAAGCGTGATTGACGACAACAAGTTTGGTGTTTGTTTTGATTGTGTCTAAAAAACGGGCAGGATCTACAAATCCCGCCTTGTCAAAAGGGATGTAATCCAATTCAACGCCGTTAAAGGCATTGAGATGATACAAGGGTCGGAGGACGGAATTGTGATCGATCGTGGTCGTGATGGCATGGTCTCCTTTTTCGAGCATCCCAAAAATGACAAGGTTCAAAGCGTCGGTGGAGTTGTAAGAAAAACAAAGCCGGTTGGGATCTGTTCCGTTAAAATGATCGGTAAGCATCTGCCTTGTCTGTTCCACAACCTCCCCGGCTTCCATACAAAGATCGTAACCGGAGCGGCCGGGGTTCACACCGAATTTTCTGTAGTACTCATCCATGTACACATAAACCTCTTCAGGTTTCGGGAAAGAAGTGGCCGCATTATCGAGATAGATAAACTCGCTCATATCGAATCCTCCAGCTTTTGAATACACATTCTCGGATCGTCACAATAGTCGACTTCGTATATCTACTAGGTCGAGTATCCAAGGCATTACCCGGAATATGGTGTCAAACGAACAAAGCACCATAGGGGCTATAGATTGTAATAAATCAGGCAGGGAAAGCAAACATTTTTTTTAAAAATTGACAGGAGTTTCATACTTGGACTAAAATTTATGGTTTATAGGAGAGCTATAATGATCATCAAAAATAATGCCGATGTGCTGGAAAGGGATATGGACGAAGACGGCATAGCCCATGTCACTCAACAAATCCTAATCGGCCCTGATGACGGATCCCAGAATATCATCATGAGGCGATTCAAAGTGCTCCCCGGAGGCAATACGTTCTATCATGTCCACCCTCATGAGCACGTGGTTAAAATCGAGATGGGCAAAGGGCAACTTGTCGATGAGTCGGGAAATGAAGTTCTCATAAAGGAGGGCCAGAGCCTGTTCATCGCAGGGGGCGAAAAACACCAGTTCAAAAATCCCTTTGATTCTCCTCTTGAATTTCTGTGCATTATCCCAAATCCTGATATGCCCAAATAACTAAAATCTAGTGGTCTATGAAGGCTAAAACAAACAAAGCCATCGAATTCTTGCTGGCCAGGGGGAACCTGCCCATTCTCTACTGGATGAAAAAAGATATTCTTGAGGTTCCCACCGACAGAGAGCAAAAAAATCTTAAAAAGTTCGCCGCACGAATCAGGATACTTGAGAGTCAGCGGCCGAACGGGGGGTGGGGCAAGAAAAAATACGAAGGCCCTCCGCGGTGGGAAAAAACGTACTACATCGTAGACACTTTGAAGAACGCCTTCCTCCTCTACAACTATGGATGCTCCTTCGAGGAAAAAGGCGTGCAGAAGCTGGTCAAATTCCTCTATTCAACCCAGACCAAAGAAGGGGATTTCCGGGGGGCTTATCTCAACGAATATGCACCGACCTATCACTCGTTAACCCTTCACGTGCTGTGCTTGTTTGGCTTGGACGACGATCCGAGGACACAAAAGGGTTTTCGGTGGATCATGAGGCACCGGCAAGAGGACGGAGGCTGGGTTATTCCTTACCGGACGATCGATAAAAAAGAACTGAAGAATCGCTATAACTTCGAAGCTCAGATGAAACTCCATCCTGTCAAACCCGACAAAACGCAGGCCGCCTCCCATCTTGTTACGGGTATGGTGCTCAGGGCTTTGGCTGCATCCGCGACCTGGAGAAAACGCAAAGAATCTTTGAAAGCGGGGGAGCTCCTGATCAACCGATTCTTCAAGCACGACTCCTACGAAGACAGACGCCATGCCTCCTACTGGAAAGAAATCACCTATCCTTTTTGGGCGACAGATGTTTTGAGCAGCCTCGATGCACTCTCTCAGATGGATTTCAGTCCTGAAAACAATGGGATCAAGAAAGCGCTGGATTGGCTTATCTCCAAGCAGAATTCCCAAGGTTTTTGGGAAGCCGCTTCAAAAAAGGCCAGCATCGAGGACCATCTATGGGTGACGCTGGTTGTGCTGCGTGTGCTCAAACGGTTCAAACTGCTCGAAATCTAATGTCCCTCTGTCATTCAATGAGTGAATTCAAAGGTGCGTTTGTCTATTTCAGTAAGGATAGAAATCAACCGTGTTTTCGCTCTTTGAAAAGTCCTGTTCCATTCGGACTTCGCCTCGAAATCTTCATGCCCCAGCGAAAGGTTCGAAACGGAATGAAAGCTCTCAAATCCAGTGGCGATATTCTGGACAAGCCTTTTGAGAGAATCTAACTTGAGCTCCTCTTTAGACAATAGTTCAACCGCTTCATGATGAAAATGCAGAAAGACATTGGCCCATTCGTTGTCACCCGCTTTTCTGAGCAAATCATGCAAGTGTTCGAGCATCAAGGCCAATTCCTGTACGCGCCATTTTTCTACTCGCTGCATTGCTCCTTTATAATGACAGATACGCACAAAAAATGCGAGCCCAAATTCCATCGGAGGATAAAAGGCCTCTTTTCCGAAGGGAATGAGATGCAAGGTGTGATTTTAGAAACCCGCACTTCGCGGTTTTGTACGGTTCCAATCTCTGCTAAAAAATGGATGCCGCATCCCCTGTGGGCTATAATAATATTTTTCCGGTTTGGAAAGGGCTGCTGAATGAAGTATTTTTTGTGTCTGGGAAGCAATATTGGAAACAGGGGAAAAAACCTCGAAGCTGCGCTCCTCCAAATAAAACAACGCGGCATAAAAGTACTGTCGTGTTCCTCTCTGTATGAAACTGAACCTGTCGGCATGCCTGGAGAACGCTGGTTCTTCAACCAAGTTATCGAGCTGGAAACAGACATGACGCCCTTCGACCTCCTCCGCTGGATCAAGCAGACCGAAAAAAAAATGGGCAGGGACATGACAGAAAAACACAAGTCTCGGATCATCGATATGGATATATTGTTTGCCGAAGGACGCGTTATTCACACAGAAGAGCTTTGCGTCCCCCATCCCGAACTGGCAGCTCGGAATTTTATTCTTGTCCCCCTTGCCGAGATCGCTCCCGAGCTCATTCATCCCGTTCACAATAAAAAAATTCGCAGTCTGCTTTTGGAATCCAAGGATAGTCACCGCATGAAAATTGTGGGCGGCGCCAAATGAGATAAACCTAGGGCTTTACAAGAAAAAAGTTTCAGCTATAATAAGTCCTTTTGATGCGCAATCTACTCATCCATCTTTTAGTCATCCATTTTTTGTCCATTCCATCCCTTGCGGCTGAAATCAAGGGCCTCGTGCGCACACTCCAGGGACGGCCAGTGGCTGAAGCCGTTATTCTTCACCGAGCCAGCGATAGCAAAACCCTCTCGGACGGGAATGGATTGTTCAGCCTGAGCATTCCGGAGGGCACGAAGATAACATTGGAAATCATTCATCCTGATTATATCGAACAGGAAGTTTCAATCTCGGAAAAGGATTTCAAGAAAACAATCATCATCACGCTCTCTCCCTACATCCGACAAAAGGAGGAGGTGGTGGTAACGGCTCTTCGCTACCCAGAATCATCGGCGAGTGTACCGGCTGCAGAATCCGTACTGTCGGAAAAAACCCTTCAGGAAAAAATAATCCCGAATATCACTGAGGGGCTCAAAGAACTGCCTGGCGTTTCTAGCATCGGAGCAGGCGGTTTTTCTCTTGTCCCGAATATCCGTGGCTTGGCCAGACGACGAGTGCTCATTCTCATTGACAATGCTCGGATTACCAGTGATAGACGCACAGGCCCGAGTGCTTCCTTTGTCAACCCGGGATATATCAAAACAATCGAGGTTCTTAGAAGCCCCTCATCCGTGTTTTACGGTTCCGATGCCATTGGAGGCGTGGTCCATATCCTGACCAAAGAAGCTGCCACGCAAGATGGCTTTGGCGGTGACTTTTCCGCCAAATACGGAACAACAAACGCGGAGAAGGGTATTGGCCTGTCCCTTAGCGGGGGGGCACAAAATACAGGATACTATCTTTCGTTTCAAGGTGTCACAGCCGAAAATTACCGCTCTCCTCGTGGTGAAATCCTGATGTCTGATTTCACCCAGGGAAGTCTCTTCACAAAAGTGGCACATTTGACCCAAAAAAGGGAAATCCGCCTCAGTTTTTTAGGCGCCAGGGGAAAGGATATTGGAAAACCCAACCAGACCAGCCGGACTAAACCCACCTGGTATCCCTCTGAGGCGCAAAACCTTGTCCAGCTCCAGTGGCTGGAAAAAAATGTGGGCAGAGAAGGCGAGGTCAGCTTCCAGATATTTTTTAATCCCAATTTTCTCGAAACGAGAAAGGAAAAGATCAAGGACTTTAAGGAAAGCGAATCCTTCAGCAAAACTCAGAGCCGTGAGTATGGAGTGCACTTGGCCTACGGCAAAAAGATCAACCAGAATTTCAGACTCAAAGGGGGATTTGACTGCTTCGGCAGATCGGGCGCGAGCGCCGCAAGCAGTGATACTTTTTTCAGTGAGACTGGAGAAATCACCGGGACTTTTGAAGAGACGCCTTATACACGCGGGAGGAGACGTGATTTCGGAGTCTTTGTTTCCGCCGACTACAACGGAATACAAGGCCTGGATCTGGTTGGAGGGGTGAGAGGGGATGTTATCCGTTTAGAGGCCTTTCCGGGCGGGGAGTCAGATCGGGAAGTGAGCAGTCAATCGGCGCTCACAGGATTTTTAGGTGGAACATGGGAAGTTATGCCCAATGTTATTGCCTTCGCCAATTTGGCGAGAGCTTACAGGGCACCTGGTTTGAGCGAACTTTTTTACACGGGCATAACCGGCAGGGGCTTTATCATTTCTCAACCCAACCTATCCCCAGAAACCAGTTTCAACCTGGACGTGGGCCTCAAAATAATCGAGAAAAGGTTTTTTGGGGGAATCTATGCCTTTTACAACGTGATCGATGACATGATCGAACGATTTTTACTGGAAGAATCCATCTACACCTACGGGAATATCAACCGCGGCGAGATCAAAGGCATAGAGCTGGAGTTGGAATATCACCCCATTCCCGGATGGGTGATATTCGGCAATGTTTTTTCATTCCAGGGAAAAAGCTTGGAATTTGACGCCTATCTGAATGACATTCCTCCCCCCCGGCTCTATGTGGGGACAAAATTCTGGATAAAACGGTTTTCGATAGAAGCCAACGCCACCTTCCAGAAGAGAAAAACCAATCCAGGCCCGGCAGAGATTGAAATTCCCGGGTACGAGCGAGTGGGCATAAAAGCCAGCTATTTCATTGACTCTTCTTTCCAGGTTTATATCGTGCTGGACAACCTTTTCAACAAGACATTCCTTATCCGTCCTGATCCGGACGCCGTTGAAGAACCGGGGAGAAACCTGTTGCTGGGATTGAATTTTTCTTTTTAAAACGATCCTTTGGCTGGAATGAGTTTGCCTTCATAGACAATCTTTACCGGCCCGGAGAGATACACGATATGTCGAAAATCTTCCCAATCGATTTCAAGGACTCCACCTTTGGTTTCTACGGTTATGGGGGGAGCTAACCCTCTGATGATATGAGAAAAAATAGCCGAGGAGGCGGCTCCTGTGCCGCAGGAAAAGGGCTCCTCTTCGACCCCTCGTTCGAAGGTTCTGACGTGAATAGAGTTCGAATCAAAGGTTTGAACGAAATCAACGTTGGTTTTATTTTTGAACAGAGGATGCTCTAAATATTTCCTGCCCAGAGCCGTCACGTCGACATCGGCTGCTCTGTCCACAAAGATCACCAGGTGCGGCACGCCCAGAACCATGAATCCCGCTTCTTCCAGATTTGGCTCAGTCACCGCACCCGTCGACAATTGAATCTCGGAGGGGGCGGGCATACCCAACTTGACCTCATCCCCAGAAACCCAGGCCTCATTTATAACCCCATGGATCTCAAACGTGTGCTGGGCCCGCACCAATCCCCTAGAAAAGGCATAATAACTGACCGAGCGGGCCCCATTCCCGCACATCTCGGCTAGGCTGCCATCAGCATTGAAGTGACGGTATTTAAAATGGGCAACAGAGCTCGTCTCGAGTAGAATGACGCCATCAGCCCCGACACCTCGGCGGCGCTCACAGATCTGACGAAAAAAGCCGTGTTCTTTGCCGGAAAGCTCTCCACATCTGTTGTCGAAGAGAATAAAGTCATTCCCGGCCGCTGACATTTTGACGAACTTCATGATTTTCACAAATGTTTTGTAATTCGAGAGCCAGTTTGATAAAGATGATATTAATCCAAATTTACATTATGGTCAAAGAAAAGGGCAACCGAGAGACATTTTCTTCTTTTTTCGGCCAGTTGATGACCATGATTGGCGTGGCCGTTGGACTGGGAGCTGTTTGGAGATTTCCCTACATGGTGGGAAAGTTTGGGGGGTCAGCGTTTGTTCTGTTTTATCTGGCTGTCATCTTTTTCGTGGGTATTCCCGCCCTGATGTGCGAATGGCTGTTGGGCCGGTATACGAGGAGAGGCACACTGGGGGCCTTTGAAAAGGGTCAGATACCGGGCGGAAAATTCATGGGAATCTTTTTCTTTGGAGTTGTGTTCTTCGCCACGGCTTACTATTCGAATTTGTCATTCTCATCGTACTCATCATCCCGTCCATGATCAGCTTTAAGGTTTTATCCTTTGGGATCTGATGTTCGGTTCAGGCATGCAAGCCCTTGGCTCACTTCTCGCCGTGATAAGAGCAGCCTGGTTCATTCAAAAGTCTGAATTCTTAAGGGAACTCAACAGAGGCATGCGAAAGCCCATTCCATTTTTTTTGTTCTGGTGGATGAGAGTCGTTATACCCGTCGCTATACTGATTGTAGGCCTGAACTGGATACGTGAATCTCTGTTTTGAAAAAACGAACTAAAAGGCATCCTTGATGTGCTTGATGGACCATGCCCAGGAACAATCGACTGTTAAAGTGAGGATGTCAAACCGGCACTCAACCTCGTCAAGCCTGTTTTTTAGGAGATAGCCCTGGGCTACCCGTCTTATCTGATTTCGCTTGGCTGGATTGACGGATTCCTCCGGATATCCAAAGGTCGAGGACCACCGTGTTTTGACCTCGATAAAAACGAGCGTGGGACCATCCCATGCAATAAGATCGATCTCTCCGCGCAAAAATCGAAATCCTCGCTCGACAATCGAATATTTTTTTTTCTGCAAGTAGGACAGAGCCATTTGTTCGCCGGATTTACCGAGTTCGTAGGCTTTTGCTTTTTTGCTTTTCCCGATAGTCATTTATCCCAATTTCTGCCGGATACTCCCCATGACGAAAAACAAAGGGTATTTGTCTCAATATTAGCATTGGGTCATGGCGAACAATAAAGGCGGCTTTCATCATCACTTAAGAATCCAAAACCGTATTCGGGCAAATCTAAAATGAATTGTCTACGTATCAGAATTTGTCACTCGGGCCCTGCTAATTTTTCCGCTTGGGAATGATCTTCCATCTTGTGCCGTCCTTGGTGTCCTCCAGCTGCACGCCCTGTTCGAGCAATTCGGCACGGATTTGATCGGCCAAAGCGAACTCTTTGCGCTGTCGAGCCTCCTCCCTTGCTTCAATCTGTTTCAAAATTTCCTCAGGTAGTGACGCTTCTTTTTCTTCCGGAAGGATGCTCAGAACGGCATCGATGGCCCTGACACTGCGCAGGAGATTTTCGGCGTCTTTCTGGAATATGGCATCTTGCGCCAACAGGATGTTCACTTTTTTTATCATATCGAAGATCGCGGTCAGTGCCGCAGAAACATTCAGATCATCACTCAGGCCTTCGGAGAACACATGGGTCATCTCTCCGATAGATTCGGTGATTTCTGGGTTTTCGCCTTCCTTGAATTTTCGTCTTTCCAATTCATAGACAAAGTCATGAATGCGCCTAAGAGAGGAGTGGGCCTGTTCGAGTGATTCTTTGGTGAAATTGAGGATTTTCCTGTAGTGGGTAGACAGCAACAGGAGCCGTACCGCCAAAGGATCGGCATTGTGGTGCACTATCAGGTCCTGCACCTTGATGGTATTCCCGAGAGACTTGGACATTTTTTCGCCATCTCTGATGAGATGCTGACAGTGCATCCAGGTCCGGACAAACTGTTTTCCTGTGTAGGCTTCGGATTGTGCGATCTCGTTTTCGTGGTGAGGGAATATGTTGTCCACACCTCCACAGTGGATATCAAAAGATTCTCCAAGATATTTGGAGCTCATCACAGAGCACTCGATATGCCAACCAGGACGGCCTTGGCCAATCTCTGTATCCCAGTACGGCTCGTTTTCTTTGCGAGCTTTCCAGAGAGCAAAGTCATGGGCGCCTTCTTTCTCATACTCGTCCGCGTCAACACGAACACTCGATTTCAATTCACTCATGTTGATTTTGGACAACCGGCCGTAGTTGGGGAACTTGGAAATATCGTAGTAGTAGCTTCCGTCCTTCTCGTAGGCATAGCCTTTATCATACAGACCCTTTACCATGTGGGCCATTTCTTGAATGAATTCCGTTGCCCGGGGATAATGATCCGCCTCATCTATCCGCAGAGTCTTGAGGTCGGCGAAAAAGGATTTGATGTAATCTTTAGTGTATTCACGGAGCGTCACTCCTTTGGCATTGGCTCCTTTGATAGTCTTATCGTCGATATCCGTGATATTCATGACATGAGTGACCTCAAAGCCCATGAATCTGAGAAACTTTTTCAGAAGATCTTCGAAAACATAGGCTCGGTAGTTTCCGATGTGCTGGTGGTCGTACACGGTGGGGCCACAGGTGTAAAGCTTGACCTCACCGGCATGTAGGGGCTCGAAGGGTTCAATCTGTCCGCTGTAGGTGTTGAAAAAACGAATCATAGCCCCATTATCAAAATTTGTATCATCCGAGTCAAGTGGCGAAACGTCTACGACTTCCGATTATGGCTCGGACAAAACTGGTTTTTGAAACCGGCATAAGGCTCGCCTTCGAAATGATTGACCGGTTCTTGAGAATATGCCATAATTCTGGCCTATTTAGAGGGCCTTAGAGTGAATAATAAGATTGTCATTCGAAGAGAGGATAAAAATCCCTGGGAAAGAAGATCCCCGCTCATCCCAACCCATGTGCGCGAACTCATTCATGAACATGCTATCGATATCTTTGTCCAGTCTTCGCCCAACCGAATTTTTGCCGATGAGGATTTTTCCAGGGAAGGAGCAGAGGTTGTTGATTCCCTCGCGAAAGGCTCTGTCATTTTTGCTGTCAAAGAGATTCCCTCTCACCTTTTCGAACATCACAAGGTCTATCTTTTCTTTTCTCATACGATTAAGGGGCAACCGGCAAACATGCCCATGCTCAAGAAAATGGTCGAACTGGAATGCACCCTTATTGATTACGAATGCATCCTTGATGAGAATGGCCAACGCCTTGTATTTTTCGGACACCAGGCAGGCCAGGCGGGAATGATTGATACTTTGTGGACTCTGGGACAGAGATGGAATGTTCTTGGCGTCCCAAACCCCTTTTCCTCTATCCGGCCAGCTTTTGAATATCCAAGTCTCGTCGCGGCTAAGGAAGAAATTTCCAAAGTCGGATGGGCCATCAAAAACAGGGGCCTGGATCCCAATCAAGCTCCTCTTGTCTGTGGATTTGCCGGGTATGGCCATGTATCAAAGGGAGCTCAAGATATTTTTTCTCTTCTGCCTGCTGACGAGTTGTCTCCCGGCCAAATAAAGGAACTGTTCGAAACAGGGCGCTTTGTCTCAAATCGGCTCTACAAGGTTGTGTTTAAGGAAGAGCATATGGTGGAGTCCATCGGGAAAAAAAGGCACTTTGATCTGCAAGACTATTACGACCATCCTGAAAGATACCGTTCGGTGTTCCACAATTATCTATCCTCACTCACTCTCCTCGTCAATTGCATATACTGGACTCCCCAGTACCCAAGACTGGTCACGCGGAAATCTCTGGAGAGACTCTGGACAGAAGAGGGCTCGCCACGGCTTCAAGTCATCGGGGATATCTCCTGTGATGTGGAAGGAGCGATCGAGTGCACCATCAAAGCCACATCACAGGCACAGCCCGTGTTTGTGTTCGATCCTTTGGAAGGAAAAGCCGTCGATGGATGCCAAGGAAGGGGTGTGGCGATTATGGCTGTGGATAACTTGCCGGCGGAAATTCCTCTTGAATCATCCGTATTTTTCAGCCAATCTCTCAAGCCATTGGTTCCGCTTATAGCTCAAGCCGATTTTTCTGGAAGCTTTGATCATTGCCATCTTCCCCCTTCTGTGAAGAAGGCCGTGATCCTCTATCGAGGGCAGTTTACCCCCGAATACAAATACATGAATAATTTTATTTCTACGAGGAGTTAAGCATGAAAAAAATACTTATTCTGGGAGCAGGGCTTGTTGCCAAGCCGTTGGTTCGTTACCTCTTGGATCAACCCGATTTCAAGGTTAAAGTTGCCAGCAGAACTGTCAGCAAAGCTGAAAAACTGATTGACAATCACCCCAGAGGCACTGCTCAGAGTCTCAATTTGAACAACAAAGAAGGATTGAGGGATGAAGTTCAAAGCGCGGATCTTGTCATCAGCATGGTGCCCTACACGTTTCATACGTTGGTGGCAGAGTATTGTATCGAGTTCAAGAAACAAATGGTCACCACCTCCTATGTCAGCGATGCGATGAAAAGCCTGGATGGCCGAGCTAAGGATGCCGGGATAATCATTTTGAACGAGATCGGCTTAGACCCCGGTATCGACCATATGGAAGCAATGCGGATCATACATGAAGTGGAAGCCAAAGGCGGAGAGATCACGAGTTTCACTTCATACTGTGGAGGACTTCCAGCTCCGGAGGCCAACACCAATCCCTTGGGTTACAAGTTTTCGTGGAGTCCGATAGGGGTTCTTCTGGCTGGGAAAAACTCTGCAAGGTACCTCAAGGACGGCCAAGTTGTGAACATTGAATCAGAGGATCTTTTTGACAATTACCTGAATATGCCCATCGAGACCCTGGGGGATTTCGAGGGCTATCCCAACCGCGATTCAATCCCTTACATCAATCTCTACGGAATTCAGTCGACACAAACCATGTTGCGGGGAACCCTGCGGAATCTGGGCTGGTGCGCAACGTTGAAAAAGGTTGTGGATCTTGGCCTTCTTGAAAAAAAAGAAGAAGATTGGACTGGATGCACATACAGCGAATTCATGCGCCAGCTAGTCGATGCGCCTCAAGGTGCAGACATCAAAAAAAGCGTGAGCACGCATCTCAACCTCGAAGAGGATTCAGATATTATGGAGCGCCTGGAATGGCTCGGATTGTTCAGTGATGACACCGTTCCGGTTGAAAAAGGGGGAGCAATCGATGTCCTGGCTGCGCGGATGATAGAGAAAATGTCCTTTGAAGAAGGGGAAAGGGACATGATCGTGCTCGAGCACACCTTTGAAGCGGCCTATCCCGATGGGGAGAAGGAAAAGATCACATCGACACTCATCGATTACGGCATTCCTCATGGTGATTCCGCCATGGCGCGGACAGTCGGTCTGCCGCCAGCGATCGGCACAAAACTGATCTTGGAAGAAAAAATCAACCTGACAGGCGTTCACATTCCGGTCGTCCCCGATATTTACAAACCTCTTCTTGATGATCTCAAAAATTTGGATATTGCTTTCACCGAAAAGAAAGCCCCGATGTCACAGGAGTGAATCGTCATACGGCTGTCTGCAAATTTGCGCCTATCGTTTATGCCCCCAGAGCAAAAAAGAATCAGTGGAGAGGACTCTTTTTAGTTATAGGCCCGGTGGCCAGAACCGTGACACCAAGTCAATATCTGCCGTTGGAGCAGAGGAGAGTGGGGGATTTCGGCTCAGGTAGATATGGTGAGTCGAGTCATTTCAGGCCTCGATCCTTCGGTCACGGGGCCATGCCCCCTCCGGCCTTTCAGCGAATTCTGGCTACCTCTCAATATATGCGATCCAAAAGCCCCTGATAACATTTCTGGGAATGTTAGGTTATTTGACAAATGGAGATGGTCCACTTATCTTCCTGATAGGAGGTCATATTGAAGAGAAAAGCTGCCGTATCCGGATATTTCTACCCTTCGAGTGCAAGGGCTCTTGAAGAAACGATTGGACGAATGGTCGATCTAAATCAAGAAAAAATTGACGCTGTTTGCCTTGTCTCACCTCATGCGGGGTATGAGTATTCCGGCCCTGTGGCCGGAGCTGTTTTTTCATCTGTTCATCTGCCCGAAAAATTCATTCTTCTGGGCCCCAGCCATCGATATCTCCAAACACGTTTCGCCATCATCACCAAGGGTTCATGGGAAACACCCTTTGGTGAGGTTCAAGTCGATACAAACCTGGCCGAGGCAATAAACCGGCAAAGTGAATGGATTACCGTAGATGAGGCAGCCCATACAAGGGAACACTCATTGGAAGTGCAGCTTCCCTTCATTCAGTATTTTAAAAGAGATATCACCATTGTTCCTATCAGTATATCCTCAGTTGTGTCCTTTGAAGAATTGAAACAGTTGGGAGAATCCGTGGCTCAGGCCGTGCAGGACTCAAAGGACAGGGTGTTGATCATAGCAAGCACGGACATGAGTCACTATGAGCCTCAAGACACGGCCAAAACAAAAGATTTTATGGCCATCGAAAGGATTCTTCAGCTCGATGCCCAGGGTTTGTACGATGTCGTGAATGGCAAGAATATCAGCATGTGCGGCTATCAGCCAACCGCAGCAGGAATCATAGCTTCTCTAGAGCTTGGTGCAAAAAAGGCCGAGCTTATCAAATACCAAACCTCGGGCGATGTCACAGGCGATTTTCGCGAGGTTGTGGGCTATGCCGGGATCCGTATAAGTTGATACAGGCTTCGCACTCTAACTCCCGGGATTTTCACGTTATAAATCACGGACACCAGGAAATCAACGACATCCTCCCTAGGGTGTGGATATTCCCCCATGCCTGGGCAAAATGTTGAAAAATTAAGAATTAAGTGCTATAAAAATTATCTGGACGGTGAGATTTTATTGAGGTCATCAGATGCAGAAAACATCTCTCAAAGATAAAGACACACAGATACTCAATTTTCTGGTCGAGAGCTATCTCAAAATAGGCAAACCCATCAGTTCCGGGTACATCTCACAAAAATCAGGATTTTCGGTATCCCCAGCAACGGTCCGCAACATCATGGTGAAACTCGAAAATCAGGGCTATCTTTTGCAACCGCACACATCGGCCGGCCGCATTCCGACGGATAAAGGTCTTCGGTTTTATGTCAACAATTTGTTCGAAGAAGCCTTCCCGTCCCTTCGTAAGATCGGACTTCCCTCCGAAGATTTTTCCCAGAACGTGAACGATTTTCACTCCCTGCTTGTCCAGGCCTCTAAATGGCTTTCCGAGTATTCGGACAATCTGGGATTCGTGATCTCACCCCGTATTTCGAGGATTAACTTCAAATATTTGCGTCTTATCAAGATTTCAGAAAAAAAGGTGATGATCATCTTGGTGACCACGTTCAACCTTGTACTAACAGAGGTGATTGAATCCGCCACATACTTCACTCAGCTCGATCTTGATCGCGCGTCACAATACCTAAACGAGAACTTCAAAGAGAAAAACCTGCTCTTTGTTCATGATTATTTGACAAAAGAAGTTCCAAGTTACAGGATACAATTTGAAGACCTTTTTCGAAAGCTAACAGAATTGATGAAAATTTATGTCTTCCAGGAGAGGGAAGAGCATGAGTTGTTTCTTGACGGCACGTCAAAACTGCTGGAAAAACCCGATTTTATGGATATGGACCGTCTCAAATCACTTTTTCACAATTTTGAGGAAAAGACCCGTATCGCAAAACTCCTGTCAGAGTTCATCAGTCTGGACAGGGTGAAAGTGTTGATCGGTTCTGAAATGAATTTCCCGGACATTTCGGATTGCTCGCTCATCCTTTCCCACTACGGCTATGATCGGCAAGTTCTGGGTTCGTTGGGAATTATCGGTCCAAAAAGAATTCCCTACAAGAAGATTATTCCTTTGGTGGATTGCGTGGCCAAAAAATTGAGCAAAACGATAAGTGCCAATCAATAAGGAGGGTTTATGCCAAAAAAGATTGAAACAGAATCAGATGTTGCGGAACAGGAAAAAGAAGCCGATGACGTCGAAATCGAATATTTGACCGAGCAAAAAAAAACGCCCAAAAAAAGGAAAGCCGAATCCAAAGACAGCAAACTTAAAAAAAAGGACGAGGAAATCAAACAGCTTCGTGAAGAATGCGAAAATTTGAGGCAAGATTATTTGAGGCAAGCCGCGGATAAGGAAAATTTGAGAAAGAGGCTGGAAAAGGAAAAGCAGGACTTCTACCGGTATGCCTTGAACGAATTTTTGCTCGAGCTTTTGAGTGTTTTGGATAACTTTGAAAGAGCTCTGGAAAGCAAAGGGAAATCTAAAGCCAAGAATCTTCAAGAGGGAGTGGAACTGATCCACAAACAGTTGTTGGATTTGCTCAGAAAATATGGCGTCAATCCCATCGATTTAAACGCAAAGACTTTTAATCCTCATTTTCACCAGGCATTCATGTCCGAAGAGTCCGAGGACGTGGACGAACCCACCGTGGGAGAAGTCTTCCAAAAGGGGTACACCATACATGACCGGTTGCTGCGGCCTAGTCTCGTGAAAGTTCTCACGCCGAAGAAAGAGTCGTGACATGGGACAGTCTATTGGAATTGATCTAGGAACAACGTACTCCTGTGTTTCCTACCTTGATGGAAGTAATCCCAAAGTTATCCCCAATCTCGAGGGGATGCAAACCACGCCTTCTGTTGTCAGTTTTACGAGCTCTGGAGAAAAACTCATCGGCAACCTGGCGTTGCGACAATCCCTAACTAACCCTGAAAACACCATTTACGCCATAAAAAGGCTCATGGGGAAAAAATACAACTCACCAGAAGTCCAAGAGGCCAAAAAAAATATTTCCTATCACCTGACCGAAGCTGAAAACGGGGATGTCATGGTTCAAGTGGATGATAATCCCATCAGCCCTCAGGAGATATCGTCCATGATCCTGGCTTACCTGAAGAAATGCGCGGAGTCTTATTTTGGCAATGAAGTGAGTGAGGCGGTCATCACTGTCCCTGCCCATTTCAATGATCACCAGAGGCAAGCGACAAAGGATGCCGCCCGAATTGCAGGGCTCGATGTGTTGCGTGTCATTAACGAGCCCACGGCTGCAAGTTTGGCTTACGGTCTGGAAACTAAGCAGGACGCCACTATTGCCGTCTATGATATGGGCGGAGGCACTTTTGACATCACGCTCCTTGAGATCAATGAAGGGGTTTTCCACGTTCTGGCCACGAATGGTAACACATATTTGGGCGGCGTGGACTTTGATAACCGGATCGTCAGCTGGCTTACCGAACAGTTCGAAAAAGAGACGAAAGTCGACCTCTCCGACGATAAGCTGGCTCTTCAGAGGATTAAAGAAGCGGCGGAAAAAGCCAAACGTGAACTCTCCTTCACCAAAGAAACCGAGATCAATCTTCCGTTCATTTGTTCAGGAAAATCAGGCTCCAAGCACCTGACAAACACATTGACAAGAGCTAAGCTGGAAGAGTTGACCAAAGATTTGGTCATGGAGACTTTTCCCTATATCGACCAATCCTTCAGTGATTCTGGTTTGGATCCTGATCAAATCGATGAAGTCATTCTCGTGGGTGGCCAGACTCGAATGCCTTTGGTAAAGGAGATGATCGCTGATTTTTTTAAAAAACCGCCCATTGAGGACATCAACCCCGATGAAGTCGTAGCCATGGGGGCCTCTATCCAGACGGCTATTCTGGGAGGAAATTTAAAAGACCTCGTGCTTCTCCTCGATGTGACGCCGCTGTCCCTTGGGATAGAAACCGAGAACGAAAAATTTGTCAAAGTTATCGATAAGAACACAACGATTCCAACCAGGAAGACAATGGCCTTCACAACCGTCGAAAACAACCAACGAAGAGTTCGCATTCACGTGCTTCAGGGAGAAAGTGAAGCCGTGAGCGGAAACATCTCGCTTGCTGTGTTCGATCTGGTAGGGATTGCACCAGCCCCGGCCGCTGTTCCCCAAATCGATGTGACGTTCGAGATAGATGCCGACGGCCTTGTCAAAGTTACGGCCAAAGATCTGGCAACAGAGAGAGAACAGGGCATTGAGGTCCGTCCGGCCTCGGGTCTTTCTGCCGAAGATCTACACAGCATCATCAAGAGATCCAAAGAAGTTGAATCTTAATAACTATGGCTAAAAGAGACTACTATGAGGTTCTCGGTGTGCCCAGAAGTGCTACTGCCAATGAGATCAAGAAAGCCTACCGTCAGATGGCCTTAAGGTATCATCCGGACAAAAATCCCGGCAACAAAGAGGCCGAGGAGAGCTTTAAAGCAGCGGCAGAAGCGTACAGTATCCTGATCGATCCCCAAAAGAAATCGATCTATGACCAATTTGGGCATGATGGATTGAGCGGACAAGGGTTTGGTGGATTTAGCGGATTCAACTCGACCATCTTCGAAGATTTCGAAGATATTCTGGGCAACTTTTTCAATTTCAGTTTTGGCGATATATTTGGCGCACGATCGCGGGGACGATCTCAGCGGGCAAGAGGCAGAGATCTGGCCCTTGAGATGAGCTTGACTCTGGAAGAGGCGGCTTCAGGTCTGGAGAGAGAAATCAAGATAAACCGGACAGAATTCTGTCCTCAATGCCAGGGATCAAGAATGGCTCCCGGTTCAAAAAAGAGCCAATGTCCGCAGTGCCAGGGGAGGGGGCAGGTTCGTTACCAGCAGGGCTTTTTTTCCATGGCCAGGACATGCTCAACATGCCGGGGAGAGGGAGAAATCATTTCGTCTCCTTGTCCGGAATGCAGAGGGACGGGCCATGTGAAAAGGAAAAAATCTCTACAGGTCAAAATCCCTGCAGGGATCGACGACGGCATGAGGCTCCGTTTGGAAGCGGAGGGAGATGTCGGTGATTGGGGTGCCCCACGCGGAGATCTTTTTGTCCTCATTAAGGTTAAAAGACATAAATTTTTTAAGAGAGAGGGGAATGACCTTATTTGTCAGGTCCCATTGACTTTTACCAGAGCCGCGCTGGGTTCGAAAATTGAAATTCCTACCCTCGACGGCAAAGAGATTCTGACCATTCCTCCAGCAACTCAACCGGGCCAGGTCTTCAAGATCAAAGGCAAAGGGATGAAGGATGTCCATAGACAGAGAACGGGCGATCTGTATGTCAGGATCAACCTGAAAACTCCGGAAAATCTGACCAAAAAACAAAAAGAGATGCTCCGGGAATTTGCCCATTCCCAAGGTGAAAACCCGGATGATATTGATAGGAATATGCTAGACAAACTCAAAAATATTTATCATTAGAGACAGGATTGACCTCGCGTAGATTTTTCATCAGACAGAAACAGCTCCATAAGCCTCATGCCATGCTCCGCGGAGGCGAACACCATCATTTGAGAAATGTTGTCCGAATAATGCCCGGAGAGAAAATCTGGCTTATAGATGCGTCCGGTCAGCATCACCTGGCTCGAGTCGATCTGATCGAAAAAACTCAGACTCAGCTGTCCATCCTTGAGACAAAGAAAAAATTAATCCCCAGGGTGAAAGTGACGCTTGCCCAAGCGCTCATCAAGGCCAAGAAGTTCGAGCTCATCATTCAAAAGGCGACTGAGCTCGGCATTTGGGAATTCCAACCTGTCATCGCAGAACGGTCGGTGGTTAAAATCGATGATAGGCATGAGGCCAAATTGGCCCGATGGGCGAACATCGCCAAGGAAGCCTGTAAGCAGAGTGGTGTCTCTCAAATTCCTGTTGTTCTCCAGCCGAAGCGTCTGGCAGATGTCCTTCAAAACCGGAGAGAGGTTTTAAAGATATGCCTCAACGAAAGTGGCGGGACACCCATGAGACGGTTTCTCCTTCCCGATACAATGCAGACACGCTCCGAGATCCCTCCAGCATCTTTGTGTGTCTTGATCGGACCTGAAGGCGGCTGGACAGAAGCGGAAGAAGAGGATATAGTGAGCCATGGCTTCGAGGCCATAAGCTTGGGCCGGCAAATTTTGCGGGCAGAAACGGCAGCCATCAGCAGCTTGGCTATGATAGATCATTTCTGGAATCAGGACCATGTTTCTTAAAGGACAGAAGGTAGGCAAATATCAAATCATAAAGTCATTGGGCAGCGGAGGTTTCGGAGCTGTTTTCCTGGCAAAAGACACCTGGCTTAATATTGAGGTGGCCATAAAGGTACCGCACAAACAGTCCATAGAAATGTTCAAGCTTTTGAAGGAGCCACGGCTGCAGGCTGCACTGAATCACCCCAACATTGTCCGTATGATTGCCGCCGAAAGACAAAAAAAAGTATTTTTTATGGTCATGGAGTATATCAAAGGCGAAACTCTAGAAAAAATCCTGGAAAGCGAAAGAGTCCTTGATTTAGTCACCGCGATCTACTATATAGCTCAGATAGCTGGGGCTGTGGACCATGCCCATAAAAACAAAATCGTTCACCGGGATTTGAGACCCAGCAATATCATCATCTCAGAGAGGGATGAACTCAAAATTACTGATTTTGGGACCTCAGCCTGGTTGAACACCGTGCCCTACGCATCAACCCGGATCGGCTCGCCGCCCTATATGGCTCCCGAACAATTCCTTGGGAAGGCCACTTTCCGCAGCGACATCTATTCCATAGGCTGTATCTTCTACGAACTTCTTCTCGGAAGGCCGCCTATCCTGGATCCCGATCCCTTCAAAATTCTCGAGATGGCCAAGGAAGGCAAAATAACGCCGCCTCGTCTGAAAAACAACCGCATTCCCAAAGAAATCGATGTGATCATCATGAAATGCCTGTCCAAAAAACTGGAGGACAGATACCAAAAGGCCTCTGAGATTATCCGGGACTTGGCCAAGTTCAAGGGGAAGGACGCCAAAAAATCGGAAATCGATGACATCTGGGGACGAATTCGCGCCAGAGAAACCAAATCAGACAAGCGGTGCTGGAACTGCCGGCGACCTCTCCACCACAAGGCCACAAAGTGTCATCACTGCGGTGAAATCAATTGAAAGGAGATGGAAATGAGTCCATTCAATGAACAGGGAAAAATTTGGATGAACGGAAAGATGATTCCCTGGAAAGAAGCGAATATTCATATCGCCTCACATGTCGTCCATTATGGGACTTCCTGTTTTGAAGGGTTGAGAGCCTATGCCAATGTCAACGGAACGGCCATATTCCGACTCCAGGCCCACACGCAGAGATTGTACGATTCATGCAAGATGTACAGAATGGACATTCCCATACCGCAGAAGAAATTCAACCAGGCCATCATCGATACCATCCGCGCCAACAAATTCAATTCGTGCTACATCCGTCCGCTTGTTTTCAGGGGTTATGGGGAACTCGGTGTCGATCCTTTTCCCAATCCCGTCAACTGTGCCGTGATTGTTTGGGAATGGGGGAAGTACTTGGGAGATGAGGCTCTGCAGAACGGTGTCGATGTCTGCATCTCCACATGGCGGAGAATGGCTCCGGATACCTTTCCTGCTTTGGCTAAATCCGGTGCCAATTACATGAATTCCCAATTGATTAAAATGGAGGCCATGCTCAATGGGTATATCGAAGGAATCGCCCTCAATCCCAGAGGGCATGTGAGCGAAGGCAGCGGAGAAAACATATTCTTAGTCTTGGATGGGCGTCTCCTGACTCCTCCACTGGCCTCGTCCATACTCCCAGGAATCACGCGAAACTGTGTTAAACATTTGGCTGAAGATCTGTCAATTCCCCTGGAGGAGCAGAGTATACCGAGGGAATTGCTCTATATCGCCGACGAAGTGTTTTTCACTGGTTCTGCGGCAGAAATTACGCCTATACGGTCCATAGATAAAATACCAATCGCGTCCGGCAAGAGAGGCCCCGTGACCGAACAGCTTCAAAAAGACTTCTTCGCCATCATCAACGCGGAAAAAGACGACCGGCATAGCTGGCTTACTTATTTATAGCAGGAGGACGCATTTCATAAACCGCGGAATAACAAGTGATCAGAGTGGAGGTTTCCAAATTACACCAATTTTCCCCGGCAAGGAAAATTGGCTCGGTTTACGGCGTCGGTTCTCTTTTCCCTGCAGGGATAGGATCTATGCCCCACCTCCGATCTGCAGACAGTTTCATCCATCACGCATCACTTAATACCGCAATCCCGTTTTTATGGCATCATGGTATCAGAGATGCTTGCATAGCGGAGAAAAGCTGGCAATGCGGTCAGAAAAAAGAGTATAATGACCACAAAGACAGGTTTCATACGACAAAATTACCTAGAGTTATGATGATACATGAAAAACGAAGAAAGTGTATTTAGGGGGTCGACTATGGATATTGACGAACTCTTAAAAATTGCCATCGAGAGTGATGCCTCTGACCTGCACCTGAAGGCTGGAAATTATCCCATCCTGAGAATTCACGGAAAGCTTAATCCTTTAACAAGCTTTCCCAGGCTATCTCCGGAGAATACCAGAGAATTGACAGATCAGGTGACGAATGAATTCCAGAAACAGAGACTCAAAGATGAGATGGATGTCGATTTAGCCTACAGCCTGGCCGGTTTCGGCCGATTCCGGGGAAGCATCTTCCAGCAGAGAGGGAGCTATGCCATTGTTTTGCGTATCATCCCCTTGGAAGTGATGGCCGTCAAAGAGCTTTTGCTCCCCGAAATTTTGGAAAAAATCGCTTTGGAACCAAGAGGCCTTGTTTTAGTCACGGGGACAACCGGCTCCGGGAAAACAACATCCCTGGCCGCAATGATCAACCATATTAATGAGAACCGGATAGAGAACATCATCACCATCGAGGATCCGATTGAATATCTCCACCGCGATAAAAAAAGCACGATAAGCCAGAGAGAAGTGGGCGTTGATGTGATCAATTTCTCCAGAGGTCTGAGGGCTTCGCTTCGTGAAGATCCGGATATCATCCTCGTCGGTGAAATGCGGGACCTGGACACCATCGAGACGGCCCTTCTTGCTGCTGAGACAGGCCACCTTGTTCTGAGCACGCTTCACACATTGGATGCGCCCGAGACGATAAACCGTATCGTGGCTGTTTTTCCTCCCCATCAACAGAGACAGATCAGGATCCAGCTTTCGAGTATTCTCAAGGCTGTCATCTCCCAGAGGCTCATCCCCAGGAAGGATGGTGAGGGAAGGGTTCCGGCAGTTGAGGTCATGATCAACACGCCCTATATCGCTGAATGCATCAATGACCGCGAGAAAACAATCCTCATCAGAGACGCCATTACCTCGGGTGTCTCCCAATACGGCATGCAGACTTTTGACCAATCCATCTACAAGCTCTATCAACAGGGTTTTATATCTTACGAACAAGGTTTGAGGTACTCGTCTACGCCGGATAACTTCAAGCTCAGGGTGATGGGAATTCGCTCCACACTGGATGTCGCACTGGAAGATATGGAAAAGGAGATGAGCGACATCGAAAGAGTAGAGAGCCAATCCGAGGAAGACGATCAATAGAATACTGTAAATGAGAGCCCAGCATATCCGAGAGGCCTTCCTCGACTTTTTCGCCACCAAGGAACACAAAGTCTTGCGGAGCTCTCCGCTCCTGCCTCAAAACGATCCCACGATATTGTTTACCAATGCAGGAATGAATCAGTTCAAAAACGTGTTTCTCGGTTTGGAGAAGAGGAATTACGCGAGGGCTGCTTCGGTTCAAAAATGCATGCGCGTGAGCGGCAAGCACAACGATCTGGAACAGGTCGGGCAAACGAGCAAACACCACACCTTTTTTGAGATGCTCGGCAATTTTTCCTTTGGAGATTATTTCAAGGATAAGGCCATTATATATGCGTGGGAACTCGTCACGGAAATTTTCCGGATGCCGAAGGACCATCTGTATGCGACTGTCTACCTAGACGACGATGAAGCCTTCACCATTTGGAACAGGGAAATCGGACTCCCCCCGGATAGGATTTTTCGATTCGGGAAAAAGGATAATTTTTGGGCCATGGGGGAAACCGGTCCATGCGGCCCCTGTTCGGAAATTCACTACGACCTTGGCGCCCACATCGAAGAGGGGAATCCCTATCATTTGATTGAAAGCGGGAGTGACCGCTTTACAGAGCTATGGAACCTTGTTTTCATGCAGTATAATCAAGATGAACAGGGGAGGATGACCCCGCTTCCATCGCCGTCCATCGATACAGGAATGGGATTGGAGCGTGTTGCCGCTGTTCTTCAGGGCAAAAACAGCAATTATGACACCGATCTCTTTCTTCCGCTGATCGAAGCTGTCTGTGATTTCAGTGGGATAGAGTACCCGGCTGGAGATGACAGAGATGTGGCGGCTAGAGTGATTGCCGATCACATAAGAGCTGTCTCCTTCCTCGTCGGCGATGGCATCATGCCAGCCAATGATGGGCGTGGCTATGTCTTGCGGCGGCTCATCCGGAGGGCTTACAGGCATGGCAATACGTTAGGTCTTGAAGAGCCTTTTCTCTTCAAACTCGTCGGCAATGTGTGCGATATAATGAAGGATGCTTATCCGGAACTCATTGCTTCGGCTGACTACATTGCAAAGGTTTGCCTTGCTGAGGAAAAGCGCTTTGCGTTGACTCTTTCCTCAGGGCTCAAAACATTTAACCAGTATATCGGGGAGGCAAAAGACAGAGGAGAAAAACTCCTGAGCGGGGGGAGAGTGTTCAAACTCTATGACACCTTCGGATTTCCGCTGGATCTTTCGGAGGAACTGGCTCAGGAAGAGGGAATGGGTGTTGACCGTGAGGGTTTTCAGGAGGAATTGGAGGAGCAGCGCCAAAAAGCCCGGCAGTCCTGGAAGGGGGATGCCGATGAGAAAGAAATAAAGGTCTATGAACAGCTCAAGGATATATCTGTCCGGTTTGTTGGATATGACAAGGTTCAAGCCGATGATGCACACATCGTTGCCATCCAGAAAGACGGGCAGATCGTTCAAAAATTGCAAACAGGGGAATCTGGAGAGGTGATTCTCGACCAAACCCCTTTTTATGCAGAAGCCGGGGGACAAATCGGTGATGCCGGAACGATGACAAATCCTCATTTTTCGGCCCTCGTCGAAACGGCCTATTACCCCATTCCAGACATTATCGCTCACAAAACCAAAGTGCTGTCCGGGACTTTGACCCAGGGGGAAGCCGTCGAAGCCAAAGTGGATATACCCACGCGCCAAAGCATCCAAAAGAATCACACCTCCACACATCTTCTCCATGCCTCTCTCAGACAGGTTTTGGGGGATCATGTAAAGCAGGCCGGTTCACTGGTCTCACCAGATCATCTCAGGTTTGATTTCACTCATTTTGCGCCGCTCACACATGCTGAGGTCAAAGAGATTGAAACCTTGATTAACGCCAAGGTCAGAGAGAGTCTTGATGTGAACACCGCGATCGTATCCCTTGAAGAAGGTCTGAAAATGGGAGCCATGGCCATTTTTGAGGAAAAATACGGAGATCAAGTCCGCATGGTTATGATCGATGAGTTCAGCCGGGAACTGTGTGGAGGTATCCATGTTCGAAATACAGGAGAGATCGGTCTTTTCAAGATCATCTCCGAATCGAGTATTGCCGCGGGAATGCGCCGTATCGAGGCTCTCACCGGCGAGAAAGCTTTGGAATACTTTCAAGATACCGAGGACTTGCTGTTCGACATTACCGATGCCTTGAATGTTTCAAAACCGGAACTTCTCTCTCAAGTCCAAAAACTGAAAGATTCTCTCAAGCAGAAAGAAAAAGAAGCCATGGCGCTAAAACAAAAGATGGCCAGTCTCAAATACCAAGCCAAAGAAGATCAAGTGGAGGACGTCAAGGGAATCTCTGTCTTGGCCCAGCGGGTAGAAGAGCTGAGCATGAACGAACTCAGACAGCTTGCGGACTCACTTAAGCAAAAGCTGGAATCTGGCGTGGTGATTCTAGGTGCGGAGAGTGAAGGGAAGGTGTTGCTGGTCGCATCGGTCACCAAGGATTTGACCGACCGTGTCAGCGCTGTGGCCATCATCAAGAAAATGGCCCCGATCATCGACGGCGGCGGTGGCGGACGTCCTGACTTCGCCCAGGCAGGCGGAACAGGGACGGATCAACTGGACACCGCCCTTGAAAAAAGCTATGGCATCATTAGCACATTGATTTCAGAAAATCACCCCTAAAGGGGATTGCATTTCCTCCTGATCTTTGCCATCATAAGGATACTCTAATTCAGCGTATCTCAATCAAGCGATGACGACAAGAAAGTTTATTTCACCGCGAAGATGTCTGATCATCATGGTCTGGGCCTTAGCTGTCATCGGCTATGCCGGGACCGCTTTTTCGGAAGGTCAACTCAAGGACAAATATACCAATTTGATAAGGTCCATCGCCCAGAAATACAGAGTCGAGGATAGGCTCATCCATTCAATAATTCGCGCAGAGTCCAATTACAACCAATGGGCCGTATCTTCAAAGGGAGCCTTGGGTCTCATGCAGCTGATGCCGGATACCGCGGTCCAGTACGGTGTCAAGAACGTGTTCGATCCCCGTGACAACATCGAAGGGGGTGTGAAGTATCTCAAGGATCTGATTCGTCTGTTCTCGGGCAGGACAGATTTGGTGTTAGCGGCCTACAATGCCGGTCAACAGGCCGTGAAAAAATACAACGGTATTCCGCCTTACCCGGAAACTCGGAACTATATAAAAAAAATCATGCTGGATTTTGGCTACAACAAAAAGTACATCAAAAGAAAAACAATCATCTACAGATATTATGACGAGAGAGGAAAACTCGTTCTAACGAATAACCGAGACCTTTATCTCAGGTACAAAGATAACAAACCCAAAGACTGATTCTTTCCCTGCCAGAACCCCTCATACAGCTCAACGGCGTGCCCAAATCAGATATTCCCTTTGACCAGTATTGTTCTGGGCAGGATATCGAATGTCGCCGGGAGTTTTCCCAGTTGTTCCCCGTCTACTTCAATAAGCACGTCAGTCTCGCCGCTGTCGGGCACGGCTTCGATGGATCGTCCCTGGATAAAGTCCACTTTGGGATGGGAAAGGTGACGGCCTGTGTACACACGCCAAATGTTCCGGCAAAATTCAAGGGCTTTCATCCCTTTGATCAAGACCACATCGAATAGCCCATCATCCAGTTTGGCCTCGGGAGCCACCTTCATCCCTTTGCCGAAAACGCTGCCGTTAGAAACGGCCCCGATAAGATATTCCGAGGCAGGCATCTCAGTTCCGTCAATCCTGATCTTAATCCTTTTATTTGTGTAATTGAGGAAAGCCGCCATCGTGCTCTTGAAGTAGGATGTGGTTTTTCGCTCCGTTCTATCCAAGTTCATCCGCTGACAGACCTCGCCACCCAATCCAAAATCGGAGATATTGAGAAAAAACCGCGTCTGATCTTTACTGGCATGATCCTTGTAGCTTACACGGCCGATATCAATGACTGCAGACGATCCTAGGGTGATAACCTGAAGGGCACTTTTTAGGCCCGGTTTGATATTCAGGCTTCGGCTGAAATCACTCCCTCGTCCCGAAGGTATGACTCCCAGAACCGTCCCAGGATTGATGAGTTTGTGATCCTCGTAAAACCCGTTGGCGATCTCGTTGACTGTGCCATCGCCGCCTATACCAACAATGAGCTCGGATCCTTCTTTAATGGCTGATCTCGAGATCTCTGTGGCTTGAAGGGGTTTTTCTGTGAATTCACATTTGAATTCTTTCAAAAAAGACTTGAGCGCCTCTTTGATCTGAGACCATCTTTGCCCTGTCCGGCCCCGATCAGATTCAGGGTTGACTATCACCTGGGTCTTTAGGCGCAACGCCTTCTCCTTGTTCCTGCACAGGCTGGACGGGTTTTCTTCCGAAGAGGGAGATGCCAAGAACGCCACCCAAGGCACCCAGGGCAGCAAACACAACAGCGGTGATGAACAGGCCGAAAACAGACAATCCCATTGAAGTCGTCCAATCGCCGCCCTCAAAAAAGCTTTCCCAACCAGAGGGCATCTCATCGAAATACTCGGAAAACCGCTCCATTATGTTCTGAGTCAATCTGTTCTCCACAGCTCTGAAGGGAATACTCACGATGAATTCCACTACCGCGGCGATTATTCCTGCGAATATGCCCACGATCGCACCGTCGCCCGGACTCAACCGTGATGGCGTTTCTTTCACCAGAAGAAAGGCTGCCAGCATAGCTCCGCCTATGACCCAAATGCAACAGAGACAATTGACAAAGGGCACAGCAGCAAGAATCCCGGCTAGGCCGCCTCCAATAAGTGCAGGAACAAACATGGATGGCTTTTGGTTGTTCATTGGACCTCCTCAGACATTCTATCGGGATCAATCCAGTAAATACAGTTTTTTCTATCAGTAAAAACACATTTGTCTATGACAGGCTTTGTGTCCATGCCGAATCACTCAGGAGTTTTCATGCTTTGATTCAGAGAAAAAGCCCGCGGCATTGCAGATGACCATTTATTCAAAACCATATCCGTCAAACCTGGAATCAGAAAAAACGGCAGAAGACTTCCCCAAAGAATACCCGTGAATAAACGGATCCATTCCGTTGTCGTCCAAAGTTGCAGCACATTACCGGCAGTATCGAAGACAATAGGCAAACTCATAGCTATAAGCACTCCCTTCCGGGGTAAGGACCGTGAGCGCCAATCCCTCAAAAGAGGGTAAAAACAGACTCCCAGCAGGAATCCTCCGTATACACCCAAACACCGCACGCACACAGCCAAAGGATAACCTGAAAGAACAAAACACCTCGATGGATTCTGGTGACACAAAGAAGAACAGACCGCATAGATAAGGTCCGCCCCAAAAGCCCAGTGATTTTTCAGAAGGGGGGCTAGGACTATCATCGCCAGCCAGAGTGCTGCCCCTACCACTGTCACCACATAGAGAAAAATTATTTTCCTTTCTGCTTTGGTCATTGGATCATGTTTAGGCTAGCGGATGCCCCTTTTATTGTCAACGGTCTGAATTATGCGACACCTTGAAAAATTTGACAGAAATTTGTCGAAAGTGTACATTTGAATGTTTTATTTGAGGCATTCATAGGTAATTTAATTAGAGGAGGATTAAATGAAAAACCAATCATGCCCAGCGGTCGCCATAATCATACTTTTATTCATGCCCTGGCTGTCACTCTGGGCGCAGACTGAGGGAGAAACAAGTGCCCTTGATAAACACAAAGAGAGTGTTATCGCTTTTAAGTCTTTCGGCAAAGAAAAAGAAATCATCGCCAAAGGCACGGGCTTTCTCATCGGGAAAGAAACCATGGTGACAGCTTACAGCCTCATTAGCCAGGCTCACAAGGTGGAGGGACGCGACGTCAAAGGAAAAAAGGTCAAAATTGAGGGTGTTTACGGCGTGGATAAAAACCACAACCTTGCCCTTTTGAAGGCAAAGAGCAAATCACCCGCGCTTCCCAAAGGAGATCCCTATGCCGTTGGACCGGGAAATACGGTTTTTTCAGTGGGCAGCAACGACCAGGGCCAGATACAAGTGGTCGAAGGGACCCTGAGCAAAGTGACCGAGTTTGCTGCCAACCAAAGGATTTTGGAAATCGTGCTTGATGCTCCGGATACCTTTAACGGAGCACCTGTTCTCAATCAAGAAGGACAAGTATTGGGTATCCTGATTTTTCTCGACCTGCGATCTAAGTTCGTCTTGCCGATTAAATTTTTCGACACCATAACCAAGAAGAGTTCGGCCACAAAATTCAAGGATAGGAATCCTGAGGATTATAGTGAAACCCTTGAAGGGGCCTATCTTTCAGGCAGGATATTTGCCGCTATGGAGAGAAACAATCAAGCTGAAAAATACCTGAAGAAAGTTTTGAGCATCAAACCAGATCAGATGGATATCCATCTGATGCTGTCTTCCATCTATCTCAATCAAAGGAACTACTCTAATGCCGCCGCGTCCCTGAAGAAGATCATTGAACTCGACCCGAATCTCGATAAAGCCCATTTTGGACTGGGCGAGGTGTTCATCAAAATGAGGAAGTGGAATGAAGCCATAGCTCCGCTGGAGAAGGCGGTTTCCCTGAATCCGGATCATAAAGAGGCGTATTTTCTCATCGGAACAGCTCATCAGGAGTTGAAGGACTTTGAAAAAGCCGTGGGCGCCTATAATCAGTACATCAGCCGCAACCCAGACAGACCGGGTGACGCTTATTACAATCTCGGTCTATGTCAGATGGAGCTTTCGCGTTTCGACGAGGCCAGCCAATCCTTGGCCAAAGCGGCGGAGGAAAAACCACAGGACTCCCAGGTCAACGGCAAATTAGCTGAAGCCTATCAGAAATCCGGCCAGTTAGACAACGCCGCCGAGATTTATATGCGGCTGGCCGAATTGAGCCCGAATGATGCCAAGTTCTACTACAGCACGATCATCCGTATGTTTGACGAGGCAGGGATGACAGACAAGGCTATAGCCACGGTCCAAAAGATGATTGAATTGAATCCCCAGGATGCCGATACCATCTACAATCTCGGGTACATGTACGTGAAACTGGAAAAATGGGATGAAGCGATTGCCACCTTCGAACACGCTCTCGAGGTGAGACCGGATTTCACCTATGCATTCTTACAGTTGGGTTTCGTCTACACCAAGCTGAAGAAATTTAGCAATGCCGTGAATGTGTATACAAAGCTCGTCGAAATCGACCCGGAAAACGGAGATGGATGGATGAGCATAGGTGTTTGCTACATGCAGCTCAAAAAATTCGCCCCAGCAGTCAATCCGCTCAAGAAAGCTATCGAGTTGCGGCCGGACAACGGCACCGCTTACTACAATCTTGGTATCGCTTATTTGAACCTGCAGGATTGGGAAGCCGCCCGGAATATACATAAGCAGCTTAAAGATGTCGATCCGAATCTTGCCCAAAAGCTGCAGAAGTACTTGAGATAAGTGAAATAAGGGTTCTAAACCAAACGGTTTTCTCCATCACACATCCTGATCAATCTAAAAAGCGCTGCGGTTTCAGTGCCATCACAGAAATGGAAACGCTTACGGTGCGTAGAAAGATTTTGACTAAGAGAAGAAATTTATAGTATAAAAATACCTCCAAACACCTGATGTGTTTTAGTGCTATCAATGAAAAGGAATGATTATGGACAAAAAAAGGCTGCTTGATGATCTTACTGAAAACTATCGCCGGACCCACAAAAAGTCCGAAGAAATTTTCCGCAAAGCGATTCAATACGAAATCAGAGGCGGCAGCCACAACCTGCGCCTCTTCAATCCTTTCCCTTTTTTTGATGCCCACAGTTCAGGCTCCAAGGTTACGGATATCGACGGAAATACCTATATCGATTTCTGGCAGGGGCATTTTGCCAACATTCTGGGGCATAATCCTCCCGTTATCATCGATGCGATGGTCGACTACTTTAATAAAAGACAGGGCCTGGCGACTGGATTTCCCGGATCCCGTCAACATGAATTGGCAGAGATTATTACCACAGCTCTGAACACCGACAAGGTCAGGTTCACCACCAGCGGTACTCTGGCTTCGATGTATGCCATCATGATAGCCAGGGCTTATACCCAGAGAGACCTCCTGTTTAAAGTGGGGGGAGGATGGCACGGAGCACAACCCTTCGCACTGAAAGGAGTTTCTGTCTACGACATGGGGCTGAATTGTATTGAATCTGCTGGTCTGCCTGCTGGCATAGACTCGACGATCATCATGACCAAATTCAATGATCTCGAGGACCTTGAAGAGAAATTCAGCCAGTATGGTGAGGAGTCCAGTTGTTTGATTATCGAACCTTTTATCGGGGCAGGCGGATTTATATTCGGGACGCATGACTATTTGACACGAATAAGAGAACTGTGTGACAAATACGGTGTCGTTCTCATCTTCGACGAAGTCGTGTCTGGCTTCCGCTTTCATGCAGGTCCCCTCCAGACTCTCTACAATATAAAACCCGATCTCACTGTTTTAGGCAAAGCCATCGGAGGAGGGATGCCCGTCAGCGCCCTGGCAGGAATTGAGGAACTGATGGGGTTGTGCCAACCAGAGGCCGAGGAAAGCAAGAGAGTGAAATTTGAAGGGGGGACATTTTCCGGTCACCCTTCTAGCATTTTGGCCGGAATAACCTTTATACAGTATCTTCAGGAACATGAAGACGAGATATATCCCCGCTTGGGACAGCTCGGCGCAAAAGTGAGACAAGGAATGGAAGAAATCTTCAATTCTCATGGATTTCATGTCCGCTGCTCGGGGGATGGGGGAGCAATCGCCGAGAACAGCTCTGTCGTCGGCGTTCATTTTCTCAATCCGGAAATCGAATCTGTGTCTTCCCCTGAGATCACCTGGAATCCAGAGGCCTCTGATTTCGATTTGCGGGAAAAAATATTCAAGCTGTCCATGCTCGAGGAAGGCTTTTATATCTTCCACGGCTACGGGGCTATCTCAGCGGCCCATACGGATGAGGATATCCAGCTTTCCCTCGATGCCGCCGAACGAATCGCCAAGAAATGGCAGCAGTACGTCTAGATAATTCTTGCAATCATCAGTCGCTTGAGTATACTAAATCTTTTCACTTTTTAACGATTTTTAGGAGATAGAAATCATGGAAAAAACCAAGGTTATTATTTTCGGTTGCGGCGTGATGGGCCGCAAAGCCACAGAGCTCCTTCTCGACAAAGAAAGCTTTGCTGTGGTTGGTGCCGTGGACATCAATCCCGATCTGGTCGGAAAAGATGTGGGAGAGATTCTCGACTCGCCGCGACCGATTGGGGTTGTGATCGAGGATGATGCCGAAGCACTGTTTGCGAGAGTGGATGCGGATGCGGTTGTCTTGACCACGACATCACATCTCAAGAGTGTGCAGCCCCAGATCCTCCAGTGTATCGATGCGGGACTCAACGTCATTTCCACCTGTGAAGAGCTTTCCTATCCCTGGAAGAGAAGTCCTGAACTGGCTGGAGAAATAAATAAAAAAGCCAAAGAAGCCGGTGTCACGGTGGTCGGGACAGGAATCAACCCCGGCTATCTCATGGATTCCTTTCCTCTTGTTTTGACCGCGCCTCTCTACAAGGTGGACTCAATCAAAGTCACCCGTATGATGAATTCCGGCCGGCGTCGAATCCCTTTCCAAACAAAGGTTGGAACGAGCATGACTCCTGATGAATTCCGGCAAAAAATAGAAGATGGAACGATCACAGGTCACGTAGGCCTCCTGGAATCGATCAACATGATGGCCGATGGTCTAGGATGGACGCTTGATAAGGCCGTCGAGCTGCCGCCCGAACCTGTCATCACCGAAAAACCGCTGGAAACAGGATTAGGATTGGTGGAACCTGGAAACGTGATCGGCCTCAAAAGTATCGCGCATGCGGAAATGGGAGGTCAAACAGTCATCACGCTCGAGTTCTTTGCCTATGCCGGAGTGGAAGAGGAGTATGATGAGGTGATTATCGAAGGCACGCCCAGGCTTCATGAACGCATTATAGGGGGTGTCCATGGTGATGTGGGAACAGTGGCCGTGACCGTCAACATTATCCCCAGAGCCGTTGAAGCCTCACCGGGCATCAAAACCATGAACGATCTGCCGGCCGCTGTCTGCACCCGTTAATCCAAGCAACAGACCAGATGCGGATTTTGGGCAGAAGAATAGCGGCTGAAGCGATTTCAAAACACTCTATTTAACGCTATGAGAGCGCCTCTCACACACTAATTTATAAAGGCCTAGGGTTACCATAGGGAATACATAAACAAGAAACACACCATAGCTTGCGGTCCCATACCCTCGGGCCACAAGTTGTATGAGTCCAAAGGTGGATAGCACCGATCCTAATAGCAGAAGTCCTATGGCGACAATCGGTCTGGCTACTTGGGGAAACGGTTTCCCTTTGGCATGAAAGGTGGATTGCAATCTTTCATTCACCGAATGAATAAATCCTATTCCTGTGGTGACGAGTGCCCCGAACAACACGATTTGGTACAGATACATAAACGAGGGGAACTCAATCTTTGACAGGGCGAAAACGACCGGAATTTCCTCTGGAAGAATGGACGGATAGTGGGCAACCAGAGCACACAATATAAGGGCGCCAGGTAATATCCCAATAACGCCGGCAATCAGCCCGGCGGTGATCGCCTCCTTTCTTGTCTCCAGGTTTTTAGTACAGAACAGCACCGCCGGAATCACGGCGATATTGTAGAGAGCATATTTTAACCCACCGATTGTCCAACCCGGTTGAATAATGGCTTCGGAAAATTTCTGTTGAATCACGGTTCCATGTTTGGCCACCGAGATAATGAGGAAAATCCCAAATACGATGTAGAGAAGAATCGATACGCTGGAAAGGAATTTCTCGATCAGGCGGCTCCCCTTAAAAGCAAGGAAACCTATGGCCGCAAAAATAATGAGCACGCCCACAAAATAAGGAATTCCGAAATTATCCCGCAGCAGAATACCCGCCGCTGATCCCACGACGGCCAAAACAATGATCAATAGGATGAAATAGAGAATTTCGAACAAAAACCAGAATTGTCCCAACAACTGTAGAAAAAGAGAACGGTAGTCATAGGTTTTGAAGATTCGGGCAAACTCAAAAGTAACAGCCAGCAGAACCGACCAGATCAATGTGGTAAACAGAAACATCCCCAAAACCCCTCCCAGGGGCCCATAATTCAGAAAATATTCGACGAGCTCACGCCCTGTTCCGTAGCCGCCTGCAATCACGACAGATTGAAAAACGAATCCGGGAAGAAGATATTTTCTAAAAAATGCTGAATTGAAAAGATTCACAGTGATCCTTTTATACAATTTGCTGTCTGCGTGTCAACCGATAAAATTGACTTGGAGACAAAATTGTGTTAGATTGAGTAGCTCTTTAAAGGACTTGAATTCAGCAAGTTATCCAATTCGTTCCAGCGAAAAGATTTAAACTTGTTTCCATTTCCATTCGATTAGCAAACGTGCAGTATTAAGCGTTTTATAATTCAGGATGTCGTGAGAATTAGTCATAAAACTGCGATTAGTATTTTCTGAAGACTGCAGGGAATACAAGCAACCGCTGTTTGTATGAAGAATGTGGGCAGGTGGCGAAATTGGCATACGCGCTAGGCTTAGGACCTAGTTCCTGTTGAAGGAGTGCGGGTTCGACTCCCGCTCTGCCCACTCTTAGTCAATCTCAACACAAAGGATCTCAGATGACCAAGACAACAAACGTAAAAAAAATCAACGACGCGAAGAGAGAGATCGACATTGCCATCCCCGCGGACGAAGTTCAGCAAGAATTCGACAACGCGGTCCTGCGGTACGCACAACGTGCCAAAATCAAAGGCTTCAGACCTGGAAAGGCGCCCGGACATATCGTGAGACAGATGTACCAATCGGAAATCAGAGAGTCTGTCATCAACGCCCTTGCTCCCGATGCCCTGAATAGAGAATTGAGGGATAACGGCATCAATCCTTTGGGAAGCCCTGTGCTCAGCCAACTGTCCTTCGAAGAGGGGCAGCCTCTCAAGTTCACCGCCCAATTTGAGGTGTGGCCGGAATTCGAACTGCCCGAGTACATCAAAGTTCCCGTAAAAAAGAAAACAGCCAGGGTTACGGAACAAGAAATCACTCAAAGCCTCGAGGATCTCAGAAAAAAATCAGCTCAGTATATTCCTGTTGAGGGGAGAGGCGTGAAGGATGAGGACTATGTCGTTGTGGAAATCAAGGGAAAGGATATCCAAACCAAAAAACTTCTCCCCACGGAAAAAGTTGTCATCCTCATCGGCCATCCGGAAAATGAGAAAGCATTGAACGAAAATCTTTTGGGCCTCAAAACTGAAGAACAGACAACCTTTGTGGTCCACTATGACAAGAATCATTCCCAAAAAAAATTGGCTGGAAAATCCATCGAATATGATGTGAAAGTCGTTTCCATAAAGGAAAAAAGCCTTCCAGAGATCGATGATGATTTTGCCAAAGATCTTGGTGAATTCAATGACCTCAAAGACCTTAAAGCAGAGATTAAAACCCAAATTCTTGCCAACAAAGAAAATGAGATCAAAGGCGAAATGGCCGATGAAGTCATCCGGATCATATCCGGGCGCGTGACTTTTGATCTTCCGGAGAATATCGTTGAAAACGAACGATTGACGATTCTACGGCAGATTCTCTCATCTCAATCGGTTCAGGAAATGACAAAAGAAGATGCAGACAAGCTGAATGAGGAATGTCGGCAAAAAGCCGAACAGAACATTAAAAATCATATTATTCTGAAGACGATCGCAGAAAGAGAAAAAATCAAGGTCACAGAGGAAGATCTGGAAGAAGAGATGAGTCGTATTGCCAAAGTCAATAACATCCCACTCGCCCAGCTCAAAGCACGCATTGAGAAAGAAGGGCAGAGGGAAGAGATCAAAGACCGGGTGTTGCTCAAGAAGACAGTTGACTTTTTACTCGAAAACGCTATAATTAAATAGTTGATTCTTTCCATGTCTTTTATCCCCTTTGTTAAAGAACAAACCAAAGAATGCAGTTGCTAGACAGAGAGAGAGACACTTCATGATCATGAATCCACGTCCTTTAAAGGATGCAATATCTCGCTCTGTGACCGACTAAATGAATGGTTGCACAAAAGGAATGGACAGACAGTACCTTTTACCAGTGATCGGAGCATACGCATGAAATCTAACGACAGCACAGAAGCCGTTCAGACCATACCTCTGATCCCTCTGAGGGATCTGGTCGTTTTCCCCTCGACCTTGGTTCCCTTCATCATCGGTAGGTCCTCCTCTGTTCAAGCCCTCAAAAATGCCGTTGACAAAGACAAGATGATCTTTCTTTCAGCCCAGATGGACGCCTCTATTGATAATCCACTCCCGACGGATGTTTTTTCCATGGGCATAGTTGCCAAAATTATCCGTACTGTTAAGATGGATGATAACAACATCAAGGTCATTGTTGAGGGTAAACATAGGGCTAGAATTCTGGAGTATCTCAACACATATCCTTACTATCAGGTTCTTGTGAAAGAGGTCAAAGAAATCGAAGGAAGCCGTACAGAAACAGCGGAAATCTTAAAAAACGTGCTCACTCTTTTCGAAGAATATCTCAAGCTCAGCCAGCACACAAACCTAGAGGCGATCATTCCGGCTCTTCGTGATAACAGCCCGGATAGAATAGCGGATATCATTTCCTCCCATTTGTATCTGCCATTGGAGGAAAAACAGAATATTCTGGAAATCATCAACACCTCGGAAAGAATCCGGAGATTGAACTATCTGCTGGAAAATGAAATCATAAAAATCCATTCGCGGCTCAAAAAAGACGACAAAAAGCAGGGACGGCGCAAAGTTCCCTTTCGTGATCCATCTCAAAAAGTCTTTCCTCCGGGTTTGAACCTAAAAAAGGAAGATCAACCCAACGAAATCGAAGAGTTGAAAAAGAAAGTGACGGCAGCCAAGATGCCCAAGGACGCCGAGGAAAAGGCCTACAAAGAAATAGAACGCCTGGAATCGATGCCCCCGATGTCGGCAGAAGCCACTGTCTGCAGGAATTATTTGGATTGGTTGATTTCTCTGCCGTGGAACAAGAAATCACGAGAGAAAAGAAGCCTGAAAGAGGCGGAAAGAATTCTGGATGAAGATCACTATGGACTCGAAAAAGTCAAAGAACGTATTCTCGAGTACCTCTCCATCAGGCAGCTGGTCAAGAATCCGAGAGGAATTATACTCGGATTCATCGGGCCGCCCGGAGTGGGGAAGAGCTCCCTCGGAAAATCCATAGCTCGGGCGACAGGCCGGAAATTTGTCAGGCTTTCCCTGGGAGGAGTGAGGGACGAAGCTGAAATCCGTGGTCATAGGCGGACATATATAGGTGCCTACCCTGGACGGATAATTCAAATGATCAAGCGGGGTGGAACAAAGAATCCCGTATTTTTGCTCGATGAGGTCGACAAGATGAGCATGGATTTCAGGGGTGACCCGGCATCGGCGCTGATGGAAGTGCTCGACCCCGAACAAAACAGTACATTTTTGGACCATTACATCGACACAGACTACGATCTCTCGCAAGTCATGTTCATCGTGACAGCGAATATGCAGGAACCGATTCCGAAGCCACTCCTTGACCGGATGGAAACCATCCGCATCCCAGGCTACACGGAGGAAGAAAAGCTCCAGATTGCAAAGAGGTTTCTGTTGCCCAAACAAATGGAAGCGCATGGGCTGCATAAAAACAAGAATATGCAGATAACAGATAAAGCGTTCCAGAAGATCATCAGAGAGTACACCAAGGAAGCCGGCGTAAGAAACCTGGAACGGGAAATCACGTCCATATGCCGGAAAATTGTGAAAAAAGTCGTCACCAAAGGAAAGGAGTACAAAGAGGTTGTCAATCCCAAAAGCATTGAAAAATATCTGGGTATTCCCCGGTTCAGGCGCACCGAAATCGACACAGTGGATGAGATCGGCGTGGCCATCGGCATGGCCTGGACAGAATTCGGGGGCGAGCTTCTCACTTTCGAGGTGACAAAGGTTCACGGCAAGGGCAATTTCACTCTAACCGGGCAGCTGGGCGAAATCATGCAGGAATCGGCCCAAACGGCGTTCAGCTATGTCCGCGGAAAAATGTACGAATTGGATATAACTCAGGATTTACACAAGAATTTTGATATACATATCCATGTTCCTGAGGGAGCCACTCCCAAAGAAGGCCCCTCGGCAGGAATAACACTGGCCACGTCCATAATTTCCCTTTTGACCGGCATCCCGGTGACAAAAAAGGTGGCCCTGACTGGGGAGATCACCTTGAAAGGCAAAGTGCTTTCTGTAGGTGGTATAAAAGAAAAACTGCTCGCCGCCCATCGGCACAACATTCGAGAAGCAGTCCTTCCCCTCGACAACAAACCTGATTTGAAAGACCTGCCCAAAAAAATCAAAGACGAGATGAAAATTCATTTCGTCGAAAATATGGACCAGGTTTTGGACATTGCATTAACTCAAAAATTCTCCGATAAGATCAAAAAAGACAAAGTGGACATTTCGCCAGAATTGCCCAAGGGTAAAGAAAAAGAAGAGGGCCAAGAGGGACCACCCGTAACACACTGACATCACGTCGCCCTGAAGTCTTATTGATCGACATTTGAATCACATAATATCACTATGAGAGGTGCAAAATGAAAGAGTACAATTTGGCAGAGCTCGAAACGCAAAAAGTTGAAAAACTCGTGAACATCGCCGGAGAAATCGGACTCGATGACGGTGATGTCAAGGACTCGAACAAGCATGACCTCATCTTCAAGATCTTGGAAGCTCAGGCTAAAAAAAACGGGATGCTTTTCTCAGAGGGAGTCCTGGAATGTCTCGATGATGGGTTCGGATTTCTGAGAGCACCAGAGTTCAGTTATCTCCCCAGCCAGGATGATATCTATGTTTCGCCTTCGCAGATCAGAAAGTTCAAGCTGCGCACGGGCGACACCATCTCGGGTGTTGTCCGTCCTCCAAAAAACGGAGAAAAGTATTTTGCTTTGATCAAGATCGAAGCCATCAACTTCTCCCATCCGGACGTCATTTTAGAGAACCGCAGGAACATTCAGTTCGACAATCTCACCCCGCTCTATCCCCACGAGAAGATTTTGCTCGAAGATGGGCAGAGCAAAAACCTGAATGCACGGGTGATGGATCTTTTAACGCCTCTCGGGAAGGGACAAAGAGGCTTGATTGTTTCGCCGCCGCGTGCAGGCAAGACAACGTTGCTGAAAACAATCGCCAAATCCATCGAAAAGAATCACCCCGAAGTGTTTCTCATCGTTTTGCTGGTCGCCGAAAGACCAGAAGAAGTCACTGATTTTCAAAGGAGTATCAACGGAGAAGTCATCGCTAGCACTTTTGACGAACCCCCCGCCCGGAACGCTCAGGTAGCCAACATTGTTCTCGAAAAAGCCAAAAGGCTCGTCGAAATAAAAAGGGATGTGGCCATCCTGCTTGACAGCATAACCCGTTTGGCCAGAGCGCACAATGCGATCATCCCTCCTTCGGGCAAAGTTCTCTCCGGAGGAATTGACGCCAATGCCTTGAACAAACCGAAGAAATTTTTTGGCTCGGCACGTAAAATCGAAGAGGGCGGCAGCCTGACTATCGTCGCCACGGCGCTTGTCGACACAGGAAGCCGAATGGATGAAGTTATTTTTGAGGAATTTAAAGGTACGGGAAACATGGAAATCAAGCTGGACAGGCGCCTGGTTGACAAGAGGCTTTTTCCGGCTATTGACATCAACCGCTCAGGCACGCGAAAAGAGGAACTCCTGATCGAAGACAAGGAGCTCAACAGAATCTGGATTTTACGCAAGGTTCTCAGTCAACTCAATGAAATCGAGGCCATGGAACTGCTCCTGGAAAAAATGGGAAAGACAAAGACAAACACCGACTTCCTGAACGCCATGAGCAAGGGACTCTGAATCCGCCGCACGACTCAATAGCAACCCGATAACATCAGCAGGCCTATTTCAACCTCTTGATTATATGCCATCCGTATTTGGATGTGACGGGATCGTAGGAAGCCATTCCGATTTCTCCGACCTTCAAAGAAAAACTCACATCACCAAAGGCTTTAACCATTTTCTCCCGGGAGTATTCATTATTTTCTGTGTCCGGTGTGATCCCCGTGTTTGCCATCCGGTAAATCCCGGGATGTTGGTCGTCCGTATACGCTCTGACCAGAGCATCGAAATTTTCTCTGACTTGGGCCCGATCAAAAAGCTCCTTCGCAAGGGTTTCCGCTTCTTGCCGAGTACGCGTAACTTTGTCATCAGGGACGGTCCCTTTGAAGGCAATCAAAATATGCTGCACGACCACCCGCTCCGGTTCTGTTTTCGATGCAACGGATTGCACCCCTGTCCCAGCCCTATCCGCAGCCTCCATATTTTGATCAACGCCGCCTAAAAAGAAAAATGGAATGAGTGAAAATACAATCATCATCTGAGTCATCTGATTCTCCTTTGTCCGCTGTTCACAAGAAATATCGAAACAGATCACATCAAGTCCCCACTCAAATCAGCCCTTGCATTGCCTCCAGATGTGCGTCAACATTATATGTGATTCGTCCCTGAGCTCAATGAGGAGGATAAATCATGAAACGTTATCTTGTCAAACCTGGCGATGAAGCTAATCTGAGCAATCGCAATCCCATTGATACGAGTTATCACAAGGGGGATAAGCGAGAGGGGAAGACGGAACTCGCAGAACTAAACGCCCGATTGGAAGAACTGCAAGAAATGCTCTATGCCGAACACAAACACAAAATCTTGGTCGTGCTTCAAGCCTTGGATTCCGGAGGAAAGGACGGCACCATTCGCCATGTTTTTGACGGAGTCAATCCCCAAGGGGTAAAAGTGGCCGGCTTCAAGGTCCCCACCTCTTTAGAATTGGATCATGATTACCTCTGGCGCATTCATAAGCGAACGCCGGGCCGAGGAGAGATTGTCATATTCAACAGGAGTCACTATGAAGATGTCTTGGTTGTCCGGGTTCACGGACTCGTTCCTAAATCCGTGTGGAGCCGCCGGTACCAGCATATCCGCAATTTTGAGCGGCTGCTGGCTGACGAGGGAACGACGATCTTGAAATTTTTTCTTCACATCGATAAAAAAGAACAAAAGGAACGATTTCGATCGCGATTGGACACACCCCAAAAACGTTGGAAGTTTAGATTAGGAGACCTCAAAGAGCGAAAGCTCTGGAATGATTACATGGATGCTTATGAAGAGGCCATCAGCAAGACCAGCACCCCTTGGGCACCCTGGTATGTTATTCCCGCTAACCGAAAATGGTACCGCAACCTGGTCATCTCTAAAATCCTTATCACCACTATGGAAGGCCTCAAAATGAGCTATCCAGAACCGGAAGAAAAGGTTGACGGTGTGGTCATAGATGATTGAGCACGACAGAGGTGATTTATCCGATAATTTGCGTGTAAAGCCAGTAGATAAAGGAGATGACATAGACGATGATTAAGACCCAGACCATGATCGAAAGTGTTTCATTGATTCTTTTTCCGAGCGGAGTCCGCATTCCTTTTTTTTGATTGACCTTGGATAGAAGAATGATCACGACAAGAACAACCAGGAAAAGCAGCCATTTACGCATCAGGGTCCTGTGATTGCCAAGATTCTATCATTTCGGTTACTGGCATTATTGGAGAAGGAGCAATTTTAGTCAAGTCCTGTCAAGGGTTAGGGACGTAGGGAAGTATCTCTAAAATGTGATGATAGGCATCCCTTTGTCCCGGCTATATTTGTCATCATAACGTTGCTTTTTGTCCTCAACTCTTTGATTGAAAAACCCACCCACGCCTGGGCGGGGCTGCTCTTTATGGTCCTGGCCCTTCCGGTTTTCTTATAATTCAAAAGAAAGAGGGCAAGAAAATATTGATAGGCAGCAAGAATGGAGCGCGGAGGAAACTCCGATCATTCTCTGGCTTACAACAAGTAAAAGGGTTATAATGACATCAAAACGAAGAAAATTATGAGGGGACAATGACCAGCAAATTCAAAGAAACACCGCTCAACAAAATCGCTCTTCTGATAGATGGCGATAATGCACAGCCTTCTTTAATCGAGAAAATTTTAACTGAGACCGGGAAATACGGCTCTGTGACCATCCGGAGGATCTACGGCGATTGGACCAAATCCAGCATGAGAGGCTGGAAGGACGCGCTCAACATCAACGCCATCCAACCGATCCAACAGTTCCGATACACCGTGGGAAAAAATTCCACGGATAGCGCCATGATCATCGATGCCATGGATGTCCTCCACAGCGACCAAGTGGATGGTTTTTGCCTCGTTTCCAGCGACAGCGATTACACCCGCCTGGCCACACGGATTCGCGAAGAGGGCTATTTTGTACTAGGAATCGGAAGGGAGTTAACACCCAAGCCCTTTGTCAATGCCTGCAATGTCTTCATTTATACGGAGAATCTTTTACCTCCGGAGCCTACCTCCAAGGAAAAAGCCGCCGATAGGAAAAAGACAGGAAAGCCAAAAAAGATAGATCCTATTCCTCTTCTAAAAGGAGCTTATGACATGGCCGTCCAGGAGGATGGCTGGGCCAATTTAGCGACCATGGGATTTTACCTTCGACAGCTCGATCCGGGCTTCGATCCGCGCACCTATGGGTTCAAGCAGCTGAATCAATTGATTCGGAATTACTCCAGCCAATTCAAGCTCAAGTTTCATGAGGAGGACGGGCGGACGGTGGTCTATGTCCGGGCCATGGAATAGAGCAACACGCGAATCGATCAGACTTGAAAAATCCTGCTCCTATCTTGATTCCCTCTTGAAAAAAGACTAAAGTGATTCATCCACTATGACTAGTTGATAAAGCCGTATATTCGAATTTGGAGACCTTCAAATCATGGATATTATCCGTCAACTGAGTTCTGAGCTCAACCTTTCCGAAAATCAGGTGGCAAACACACTATCCCTCCTTCATGATGGCGGAACTATCCCTTTCATCGCCCGTTACCGGAAGGAACGGACAGGCAGTCTCGACGAGATCCAGATACGCCAAATCGATAAGAAATTCCAGTATTTTCGAGAACTGGAGGAAAGGCGAAAGACAGTCCTTCAATCCATCCGTTCACAAGGGAAGCTTTCTCCCGAGCTCGAAGCTAAAATTCGAAGAGTGACAAACAAGACAGAGCTCGAAGATCTGTATCTCCCTTTCCGGCCCAAAAAGGCCACGCGCGCATCCAAAGCTCGAGAGGCTGGCCTAGAGCCGCTGGCTCGTTGGCTGCAAGATCTGAGGGAGATAAGCGCTGATATTATGGCCAAGGCCGCGAGTTTTATCAACAGAGAAAAAGGATACGATAACCCAGAGAAGGCGCTTCAGGGAGCCTGTGACATCCTGGCTGAAGAGCTGTCCGATGATGCGGATGTGCGCAAATGGATGCGCGAGTTTTCCGCTCGGGAAGGGCTTCTGGTTTCGGCAGCCCGCAGAGGTTTCGGCAATAAGAAAACAAAATTTCACATGTATTACGATTTCAAGGATAGAGTGAAGCACATCTCATCTCATCAGATGCTGGCTATGCTTCGCGGAGAGAGGGAGAAGGTATTGAGCCTCAAGCTGGACATACCCGGGGAAAAAGCTTTGAAGCATCTGGAATCCTTCGCTATCAAACATTCAGGCAGCGCCTCAGCGGATATCATGAAAGGGCTCGTTCAAGACAGTTTTGAACGCCTTCTTCTTCCGGCCACGGAAACAGAAATACGCCGAGAGCTCCGTGAAAAGGCGGAAAAGGAAGCCATTGCTGTCTTTGCTGAAAATCTGTACGAGCTTCTCATGGCCCCTCCTGGCGGGCACAAGGCGGTTCTGGGTATCGATCCAGGATATCGGACAGGATGCAAAATCGTGGCCCTTGATAGAACGGGGAAATTTCTGGAACATCAAACGATCTACCCTCATGAGCCGCAAAATCTTAAGCTCGAAGCGAAACAAGCCCTTCGCGATTTGATCCATAGACATGGCATTGAGCTCATCGCTGTGGGGAATGGAACAGCCAGTCGAGAAACCGATATGTTTATCCGGGAGATAACTCGGAGTATTCCTGCGGAAAAGCGTCCATTGAGCGTGGTCATAAGCGAGGCGGGGGCCAGTGTGTACAGCGCGTCCGACGTGGCCAGAGAAGAGTTTCCTGATTTTGAAGCGACAGTGCGGGGAGCCATTTCCATAGGACGCCGGCTTCAGGACCCTCTTTCCGAGCTGGTCAAGATCGATCCCAAGTCTATCGGGGTAGGGCAGTACCAGCACGACGTGAACCAGAAGGATTTGAAATCTGCTCTCGAAGATGTTGTGGAGAGGTGCGTCAATCTTGTGGGCGCCGATCTCAACCTCGCATCCGTAGAGCTACTCAAACATGTGGCCGGTCTGAACCGGGCTGCGGCCGCAAACATTGTGGATCACAGGAATGAATACGGGCCATTCACTTCCCGGGATGAATTGAAAAAAGTCCCGAACATCGGCCTTAAAACGTTTGAACAGGCTGCCGGTTTTTTGCGCATTCCGGACGCCACAAACCCTCTCGACAACTCGGCGGTTCACCCCGAGCGATACGATCTGGTCAAAAGGATGGCCGATATCTTGAAAACACCGCTGGCCAAAATTATCGGCAACGAAAAACTCATCAAACTCATCCCCAGGGAACAATTTGTCGCCTCAGATGTGGGGCTCCCCACGATCGAGGACATTTTGCAAGAGCTCAAAAAACCGGGGCGCGATCCTCGAGCGGAATTCAAGTACGCGCAATTTTCCGAGGACGTAAAGGAAATATGCGATCTTGTGCCGGGCATGATCCTCGAAGGCGCGATCACCAACGTGACGAATTTCGGAGCATTTGTCGACATCGGCGTCCATCAGGATGGATTGGTCCATATCTCACAAATTGCAGACTGCTATGTGGACGATCCCAAGAAATTTGTGAAAGTCGGACAGGTCGTCAAAGTCCAGGTTCTCACTGTGGATGCCGAGCTAAAAAGGATCGGTCTCACGATGAAAACCTAGACCGTGATTCTCGGGTGAAATTCATAGAAAAACAGAATATGCCCCGTTGACATATTGCCAAAGCGGGCAACAAAGTGCATTATGGATGAGCGATGCCGTGCCTGATTCATCGCCTGTTTTTCCACCAGTGATGTCATGCAGACTTGAGACTCGACCACATCGCAACCAAAATGTGTGGCCGACGTAAATAGGAATAAACGTGACAAGGAAACGACGATGATCTGGAATTATCTCAAGATTACTTTGCGTACAATCAAAAAGCATAAAGGCTACGCAGCAATAAATATGGCCGGGCTCGTGATAGGTATGGCTGTCGCCATGCTGATCATGCTCTGGGTGGCCAGTGAATTGAGTTACGATAGATTCCACACACACAGCGACCACATCCACCGGGTGTATGTCGATTTGGTTGCGGGCACGCACATGACACTCGCCTTGAGCATGCCGGAACTAGCCCATGTCCTTATCGAAGAATTCCCTGAAGTCAAGAATGCAGCAAGGATAAGCCGTCCGGGGCGAACATCTGTAAAATTCAAAGACAGGGAATTCTATGAAAATCTTGTTTGTTACGGCGACACCGCTTTATTCGAAGTTTTCGACTTTCCTTTCCTGAAAGGCAATCCCAAATCTGCTCTTCAAGCACCTTATACCGCTGTTATTACGCAGGAAACAGCCGAAAAGTATTTTGGCAATGAGGATCCCATCGGCCAGATTCTCAGGATCGGCGGGGTCGATGATTATGCCGTAAACGGCGTTGTTGCCGACGTTCCCCCCAATTCACACTTCCGCTTCAATATCGTCCGATCCTTCGCGACACTCTATACGGAAAGAAGGAGGGATATGGAGAACTGGCTGAACATCCAGTACTACACCTATCTGCTCCTTTCCGAAGGGAGTGAACCCAAGGCCGTTGAGCAAAAACTCCCCGCGATTGTTGAGAAACATCTCGGACCTACACTCAAAGCGATGGGCGGGACTTTAACCCTCTTTCTTCAACCTCTGGAAAAGATACACTTGTTCTCTAAAATTGGCGGAGATATTGCCGCTCAGGGTGATATCACCTACATTATTCTCTTTTCCGGCATTGGCCTCTTTGTGTTGCTGCTGGCCTGTATCAATTTCATCAATCTGTCCACGGCCCGTTCTTCGACCCGCTTCCGTGAGATCGGAATTCGAAAAACTCTAGGTTCGTCCAGGAAGTCTCTCATCTATCAATTTTTGGGGGAATCCCTGTTCTACAGCATCATATCTTTCATTCTTGCCGGAATAGTTATCTCCTCAACCCAGCCCTGGCAAGAATCCCTTCTCGGGAGACCACTCAGCGCGAATATTCTCCACACCCCCTGGCTGCTGCCGGGATTTGCCTGTCTAAGCCTGATTGCCGGGCTGCTCGCCGGGAGTTATCCGTCCTTTTATCTCTCTGCCTTTCAGCCTGTGTACGTCCTCAAATCCGGATTTTCAGGAGGCGGAACAAAATCGCGATTCCGGAATATCCTTGTTGTCTTTCAGTTTGCCGTCTCCATCGTTCTTATCATAGGAACCATCACAGTATACCGTCAGGTTCATTACATGAAGACAAAAAATCTTGGATTCAACACCGAACATGTTCTGGTCATACCCGGAGCTCAAAGCTTGCTCCGGCAGATGAATTTAGAAAATGTCAAAGATGAGTTTCTCAAGGTGCCGGGTGTGGCAAGCGCAACTGGATCGGCACTCGTTCCCACCAGGGGTGTCCAGAATTTCATCTTCTATCCCGAGGGATTTACGCGAGAGCAACCCCAGAAGCTCATTCGATTGGATATAGATGCGCAGTACATACCGACGATGAACATCGAAATCCTCTCAGGACGAAATTTCTCGGAAGATCTTCCGACAGATCCGTCCACATCTGTCCTCATCAATGAGACCGCTGCCCATTATCTGGGCTGGACAGATCCCCTGGGCAAAACGCTCACCTTTGTCTCAGAGCCTGGCGGTTCGGAGATGGTGACCAGGCAAGTTGTCGGTGTGGCGAAGGATTTCCACTTCACATCTCTTCACAGCCGCATCGAACCCCTGGTGATCGTGTATAATCCTTTAAGGATTAATTACATATCCCTCAGAATTATCCCGGATAACATCCCCGCGACTGTTAGTCACCTGAAAAAAACCTGGGATACTTTGAATCCGGAACGGCCGTTCGACTATTTTTTTCTCGACACCTCCTTCGATAACCAATACAGAGCTGAAGAACGTGTGGGCAGTCTCTCTCTGTATTTCAGCCTGCTGGCCATCTTCATCGGCTGTTTGGGATTGTTTGGCTTGGCTGCGTACATGGCCGACCGGAGGACAAAGGAGATAGGTATCCGAAAGGTTTTGGGGGCCTCGGCACCGGGAATCGTCCGGTTGTTGTCCAAAGAATTCTTCTGGCTGGTTGTCCTAGCCAGCATATTGGCCTGGCCGGTGTCCTATTTAGGGCTGAGCCTCTGGCTTCGCAATTTCCCTTACCGTGTGAATATCCACTGGCTGGTCATGGTGTCCGCCGGTTTTTTGGCTTTGGCTACGGCCCTAACGACTGTCAGTTTCCAGGCAATCAAAGCCGCGGTAGCCAATCCTGTTGAGGCCCTTCGGTACGAGTAGATTTTTTTCCTTATTTCGCCATTCTCTTTTTAATCAGGGCGATTTTCCTTTCTAAAAGTATTTTGGATTGGATTCATCGCATCATTGGATACCTAGCTTTCTAGGGTCAAGTCCAAAGATGAATTTTTGGGGATGGCCTCAAAACTTTGAACTGTGCGTATATATCCCTTCAAATTTATATGCGCCTTGTTCTTCAGGAACTCATCGGAGTGATGAACCTTGGCCTGATGCGCAATGGCCACAAATGGATTGGTTAGGAGATAACGCATGCAATTCACCTCTCATCTCACTGAAATAATCAAAAAATTGACCGATGAATTCCAGGTGTGATATGTTGGGATGGCTCATGAAGACACCCATGGATTTTGCTGCCTCTATGCGCAATCCTGTTTAAAGCAAAAAAAACTCCTTAGCTTTACTCAAGAAGGAGAGGATATATCAAAAAAGAATCAACCCAAGAGCGAGGCGAGAGAAAATGGGGACTGCGAATCTGATGACAGATAATTCTGAGATTTGCATTCAAACGGATATCGAGTATGTGTGATATTTCTTAATTTGATTGAGGAGGATTTTGATGAAAAATGGCATGACATTCTCATTGCGTACCGGGATTCTAACGACACTGATGTTCATGGTGTTGACCTCTGTTGTCCCTGTAGCATGGGCACAGGCTGAAGTCACATCCCCTGAAGAATATTTCGGCTTTCAGCTTGGCAGCGACGGAAAAATCGCCCGGTGGGATAAAATTGTCGAATACTTCCGCCTTCTGGAGAACGAGAGTGACAAGCTCAAAGTTGTCGACATGGGCCCGTCCACAGAGGGCCATCCCTTTTTGGTGGTCTTTATCACATCTCCCGATAACCTGGCTAACCTGGATCGCCTCCAGGCAGTGAATGCCACAATCAGCGATCCACGAGGACATTCCGAAGGGGAGATCAGGAAGCTGGTCAAGGAAGGAAAAGCGGTTATCTGCCAGTCCATGAGCCTCCATGCCACAGAGATCGGAGGAACCCAGATGGCACCTGAATTGACCCATGATCTTCTGACCCGAAAGGATGACGAAACCGAAAGGATTCTGAACAACGTGATCTTTGTCATGATTCCCTGTTTCAACCCAGACGGGCAAATCATGGTCACTGATTGGTACAACAAGACTTTAGGGACCGCGTATGAAGGGATCAGTCTTCCCTGGCTCTATCACAAGTATGTCGGCCATGATAACAACCGGGATGGCGATCATCTCAACATGATCGAGTCCGTTTATGCGGCCAAGGTAATGTTTCGCGATTGGATTCCCCAGGGCTATATCGATCATCACCACATGGGGAGCTACGGAGCCAGGTTTTATATCCCGCCTTACTGCGAACCCATCCGTCCTTTTGCCGATCCCCTTGTATGGCGGGAAATGAGCTGGTACGGTGCCCATATTGCCTACAAACTAGAGGAAGCCGGGAAGTCTGGAATCCTGAATGCCGCTCAATTTCCCGGCTGGGGACATTTCGGCTGGCACTGGATAACGCCCTTTCACAATATTGCCGGAATGCTTACAGAATCTGCCACGACCAAGCTGGCTACGCCGATTTACATCCACCCCGAACAACTGCGGGGCGATGCCCGGCAATTTCCCGACTATGAGGCCCAGTCCACCTTTCCCAGCCCCTGGCCCGGAGGATGGTGGACACTCCGCGACATCGTCGAGCAGAAAAAAATATCTGCCTGGGCCCTTCTCGATATTGCGGCCAGGAACAAAGAGACCGTGCTTTGGAATGCCTATCTGAAGGCCAAACGTCAGACCGAAAGGGGCGCGCAAGGCAACCCAAAAGCCTATGTCATACCTGCGATTCAACATGATCCGTTGACCGCCGTAAAAATGATCAACACTCTGCTTATGTCCGGTATCGAAATCCAGCAGGCTCAGAAATCTTTTAGCGCCGATGATGTGAATTATTCCAAAGGATCTTGGGTCATTCCATTGGCGCAACCCAAAATGGGTTTAATCAGAAATCTGCTGGGTAGGACTCGTTACGTCGACAACGCTTGGACCAGGGATAAAAACGGATTGCCGTTGCGCCCCTATGACCTGGCCACACACACTATGCACGAGTTCATGGGCGTTCGTGTGGATCCTGTCAAGGAACCGGGTGATGGCGGCTTCCAGAAACTCACCGGCGAAATTTCACTCAGTGGCAAAGTCGCAGCCGAAGGTGTGCCTTACATTCTTGATGGCAGGCTCAATGCCAGCTTCAAGGCTGTGAATATCCTGCTTGATAAAGGCGCAAAAGTCCACAGGGCCCACAGAGCAAGCCCAGGGCTCAAGCCCGGAGATTTCGTTGTGTCTGAAGCCGCGATGGAGGTTCTTGAGGAAGCAGCCAAAGGGACAGGCGTTGATTTCCTTTCCTTCAAAGGGAATCTGGACGAGGGAACACATGGGGTCAAGCGGATGCGCACGGGCATGTATCAGCGTTACTGGGGGGGCAACATGGATGAAGGCTGGACACGCTTCCTGCTGGAACAGTTTGCTTTTCCTTATTCAAGTCTGATGGATGCCGAGATCAAAAAGGGAAATCTCATCAAAAACTATGATGCCATCATCATCCCACACGATGAGACAGGCATGATCACAGGGGAAATTCCACCGGAATACCGACGCTATATCCCTCTGGAGATGCCGCCTGAATACAAAAGCGGAATCGGCAAAGAGGGAGTCGAAGCACTGAAAAAATTTGTAGAGAAGGGGGGTACCCTGATCGCGCTGGGCGATGCGTGCTTCTTTGCCATAGAAAAATTCGGGCTGAATGTCCACAATTCCTTGGCAAATCTGAGCTCCAAGGAGTATTTCTGTCCGGGCTCGACACTCAGAGTCGCCTTTGACAACAGCCATCCGCTGGCTTTGGGAATGCCAGCCGAGGGATTGGTGCTCAACTGGTCCAACCCGGCCTTCGAGATCGTTCCGAGTCAGCACAATGAAGCGTATACAACTGTGGTTCGATATGTCGACAAAGACATTTGTCAAAGCGGGTGGCTGATCGGAGAAAAGAACATTGCGAAGAAAGCGGGGTTGATCACAGCCACGCTGGGAGAAGGGCGGGTCATCCTTATCGGATTCCGGACGCAACTCAGGGCGCAAACCCATGGCACCTTCAAGCTTCTCTTTAATGCTTTGCTGCAATAAGTCTGACTTTAAAACAAAATTCATAGCCCAAAAGAATTTTTTAAGAGTTCACAGGCCAAAACTCTATTTAATTTAATAAGACCCATAGATTCTATAGGGATTATTTGGTAACATGAATCAAGTCATACTTTTTAAGAGGAGGAAAAATGCCTGAAAAAGCACCGTATCCAGTTCCCAAAGGAATGCAGACAGTCACAGTGCATCTTTATTTCAACGGAAACTGCAGCGAGGCGCTTGATTTTTACCAAAAAGTCCTGGGCGCCGAACTCGTTGCGCCTCCCATCCTGTCCCCTGATGGAAAAGGCATCATGCACACCATGATTAGAGTAGGGGATTCACACATCATGATGGCCGATGCCATGCCTGGACGTTGGGAGCAGGGACCCAAAGAAAGCTCCACAGCCAGCATGTTTCTCTACGTGGAGGATTGTGATGGCCTGTTCCAGCAGGCGATTGAGGCCGGTTGCGAAGTGGTGGATGAGATGATGGATGCGTTTTGGGGAGACCGGATGGGAATGGTCAGAGATCCCTTTGGCCATTCCTGGGCCATCGCCAGCCAGAAATGGATTCTCTCCGAGGAGGAGATGCAACAAGGCATGGAAGAGTGGCTGAAGAGTTTGCCACAGTAGACAACTTTATTCATACCTCAGAGAATCGACGGGATTAGCCAAGGCCGCTTTCATTGCATGAACGCTGATGGTGAGGAGTGCGACCACGAAGGCTGTAACCGCCGAGAGAACAAAAATCCCCAACCCCATATTCACCCGATAGGCGAAGTTTTGTAGCCACTGCCGCATGAACACATAGGCGGCAGGCCAGGCGAACAAATTCGCTGTCAACACAAGAACAGCAAATTCTTTGGACAGGAGAAGGAATATTTTCCCCATCGATGCTCCGAGGACTTTACGGATTCCAATTTCCTTGGTTCGTTGCTCGACCATAAATAAAGCCAGGCCAAAAATCCCCAGTGAAGCGATCACAATGGCCAGCAAGGCGAAAACACTGAAGATCTGACCCAGTTCTTCTTCATTCCTGTACAATCTATCGAATGTCTCATCCAGGAAAGAATACTCGAAGGGATGAGCGGGATCCAGCTTGCGCCATTTGCGTTTTATAAAGGCCAGAGTTCCAGGAGTATTTTCCGGCTGAATTCTCATGGCGAAAACATGAGTGTTGGCCGGCCAGATATGGATAACCAGCGGATTGATCTCATTTTTGAGTGATTGGAATTGGAAATCCTTGACAACTCCTATGACCCTGCCTTTTTTTGTCATGCCCGGTCCCTGCCATTCGAATTGAGTGCTCAGAGGATTTTTCAGTTTTAACTGCCGGACTGCCGCTTCATTGATGATAAAAGCATCGGTGGCATCCGTACTCATTCCTTCATTAAAATCCCTTCCTTCCACGAGTTGCATTCCCATAGTTTTGAGATAATCATGGTCGGAATAGATCATCCTCAACGTCAAAGTCTTTGCCCCTTCTTCCGTAATCAAGTCAATGGAATCCCCTGCGACAACTCCACCTGGTACACCTATGGCGATTGTGGCACTGAGAATATTCGAATTCTGCATCAATTCCGCTTTAATGCTCTGAGCATCTCTCCTCAACGCATTGCTCCTGATAGGAACAACCACGACGTGTTCTTTATCAAAACCCAGTTTTTTGTTTCTCAAAAAATCCAGTTGATCCATGACAACGGCTGTGGCAATAATCAGGATTATGGAAATGCTAAACTGGGAAACAACAAGGCCTTTCCTCAGAAGAGATTTCCGCGTTCCGATACGCAGGACTCCCTTCAAAACACGTGCCGGTTGATACCGGGCGATAAAGAAAGCGGGGTACCCACCGGATGTCAAACCAACCAACAGAAAGATAAAAGCAATGGCTCCCAGCAATGACACGTTGCCCAAAAGATGCAATCCAAGGGCTTTTCCTGTCAAGCCATTGAAAGAGGGGAGGGCTACGGCGACGATGATCAAAGCAAGGCTCAAAGCCCAGAGAGCGCACACAAAGGATTCCCCCAGAAATTGTCTGACTAACTGGTTTCTGCTCGCCCCAACCACCTTGCGCAGGCCAACTTCTCTGGAGCGGTTGGCTGCGCGCGCTGTAGACAGGTTCATGAAATTGACACAGGCGATCAGAAGAATAAACAGGGCAACCGCGGAAAATATATAAATGGACTTGATATCTCCGTTCTGGCTGATCTCACCCTGCAGATGGGAACGGAGGTGGATACTTGTTAGAGGCTGTAACCGTGAGGACAGACGGCTTCCCAGCAGGGTCTTCACCTGCTGTGCCGCGTGTCTTTCAATGAAGTCTGGGAGTTTGGCCTGTACATCTTCGAGAGAGGCCCCTTCCCGCAACAGGACGTAGGTATAAAACTCATGACGTGCCCAGTTTTGAAAGAAAGGTTCTTGGAGAGCGGTATTTTGGGCGTGTGTTTTGAGGGAAGCGACAATGTCCGCGGAAAAATGCGAATTTGACGGCATTTCCTTCATGATTCCTGTCACAAGATAATCCTGTCCATTGATCAACAGAGTCTTGGCCATCGCCGTTTCGCGGCCGAAGTACTTGCGCCTCATTTCTTCGGAAATGACGACCGTATAGGGATCCTCGAGCGCCGTTTCCGGATTTCCTTCGATCAAAAGAAAAGTGAAAACATGGAAAATCGAACTGTCCGCATAGATCAATCCGTCCTCGTAGAATTTTTTTTCTCCCAGGGAAACCATGTGCCTTCGGGGTAGAATTCGGACGGCATCCTCGACCTCCATGAAATCCTGTTTCAAAGTAGGCGCGAAGGGAGCAGAGGAGAGGGCAAAATCCCGGCTCAGTTCTCCTTCGGAATCGAAGCTGTCGATTAAGCGGTAGATCCTGTCTGCCTTTGCGTGATAGCGGTCAAAACTTGACTCATCCTGAATGTACAATAGAATCAAGAAACAACAGGCCATTCCAACGGCCAGTCCTGAGATATTGATGAACGCATAAATTTTGTATTTCTTGATATTCCGGAAGGCAATCTTCAGATAATTTTTAAACATGGTTTTGCTCTACTTGAGTTAATTTTTTGGGGAACAGAAACAACGGGCCTAGAGCCACTCAGTTTTTCAAGGCTTTTCACTTATTAGTTACGGAGAATATCCAGGAAAGGTTTACAGCGATGCCAGGGTAAATTTTTTCTCACGCCCAGGAAGTGTCCGCATGCGGATAGAGACTGTCCAGAGATGGACATCCAACGCATCGATTGAATTCGTTTTTATCAAAGATATCATTTGGCATGTTTCCCGCATATGAAAATTATCGAGAACGATGTGGTTTTTAAGACTATGATCAAGGATCGCTTTGATGGAGGAGAAGAACCATGATCCTAAATTACATAAAAGTGGCATGGAGAAACATCGCAAAGCAGAAGGTCTACTCTGCAATTACCATGTCCGGTTTGGTTCTTGGGCTGGGTGTATTTATCTTGTTCGCTCTATTGATTACTTCGGAAACCGATTATGACTCTTTTCATGAGCAGGGTGACAGAATCTATTGTGTAGCCCAGGTGCTTCCCAGCGGAATCGAGAAGGATCATCATTCCGCTATTACGCCTGCGCCGTTAAAAGATGTCCTCCTGAATGAATTCCCGGAAATTGAAAAGGCGGCGCGGTATCATCCTTCCGGGAGAATTGTTGTCAGGCATAAAGACAATGTGTTTTATGAAAACAGGCTGAGGTTCGTGGATTCTGATTTTCTGTCTATTTTCACCTTCAAGCTTAAAAGAGGCGAAACCGATACCGTTCTATCGAAGCCCTATTCCATTCTTCTATCAGAGACTGCGGTCCTTAAATACTTTGGGGATGAAAATCCCATAGGCAAAAGCCTGAGTTTAAATACGAACATTGATGTTGTCGTCACCGGGATTGTTGAAGACGTTCCCGATAATTCCACTCTTAGATTTGACTTTCTGGTCTCTATGGAGACAGCAAAAGCCCTGAATACCCGGATGGATGATTGGAGCGTCAACAATCAAGCCACATTCCTGCTGCTCGCAGAAGGTTCAGATCCAGCAGAGCTCGAGGCGAAGTTGGCCTCTTTGGTCAACAAATATTATCCCGCATCTCATGATTCTCCAAAGCGATTTTATCTCCACCCTCTGTCGGATTTTCATCTGCAGTCATATGATATGGAGAACTACTGGGGACAAGCACACATTAGCTTCCTAGCGATTTGGATTATTGCTATCCTGATCCTGATCATTGCCTGCATCAATTTCATGAACTTGTCCACATCACGGTATGCCATTCGTGCCGGTGAGGTGGGGATGCGCAAGGTCATCGGAGCCCGCAGAGGTCAGTTGGTAAAGCAATTTCTTGGTGAGTCCATCCTCATGGCTGTTATTTCATTTCCGCTGGCTATGCTGTGCTCGGACCTTTTACGTCCAGGTTTTGATGCGATCATGGGAGGTGGGGTTCCGCTTCCTTCAATATGGGAATATCCTGAAGTTATCCTACTGACGTTGGGCGTGACCCTGCTTACAGGTCTTCTGGCAGGCAGCTATCCGGCCTTTTACGTGTCGGCATTCAAGCCGGTTCAGATTTTCAGAAGGAGACTGACAACAGGGAAGAAAGGCACTCGAATCCGAAAAATTCTCGTCGTAACGCAGTTCACTTTTTCCATTGTCTTGATTTTGATGACAATTATCACCATAAAACAGACCAATTATAACCTGCGGGTCGATTTGGGTTTTGACAGGTCAGGCATTATCGCTGTCAATATACCGAATCAAGCCCGCGATAAGCTGGATTTATTAAAAAAGGAGTTGGTTAAACATGCGGATATCACCTCTGTCTCCGGTGCCGCGGCGTTGCCTATCGAATGGGATACGAAGCAATTGGTGATCCCAGAGGGGGTAGATGAAGAGGACGCCTGGAACATGAATACCTATGCTGTGGACTACGGATTCACCGAGATGTTGGATATTGATATCACCGAAGGCAGAAGCTTCTCTCGAAATTATATAGATGACAACAGCGTCCTCATCAATGAAAAAGCCGTCAAACAACTGCAGTGGGAAAACCCTGTGGGAAAACAACTGATCATCGGAGACAAAAAAGTCCAGGTTATCGGAGTTGTTGAGGATTTTCACTTCAAATCACTTTTTCTTGAGGAAATCTCTCCGACGGTGCTGTATTTAGACCCGGAGGGCCTCAATTACATGTTTGCCAAGGTCGCTTCACTCGCGAATATTTCCAGCGGAATCGAATATGTAAAAAAGCAATGGAAAACGATTATCCCGGATATCCCCTTTGAATACGAGACTTTGAACAATGCCTTCGATGACGTGAGCAGAGGTGATCGAACAGCCGAAATGACCGGAGCTTTGGGAGCAATGGCCATATTTCTGTCCTGTCTGGGATTATATGGTCTGTCATCCTATTCTGTTGAGCGACGAACCAAGGAAATTGGTATAAGAAAAGTGCTGGGAGCCTCGGTCTTGGGGGTTGTGGGGATGCTGATCAAAGACTTTGTGAAACTGGTTGTTCTAGCCAATATTATAGCTATCCCAATAGCATATTTTTTCATGCAAAGGCTCTTTCAATTTATATACGCCTACCCCGTAGGCATCGGAGCCGGCGTTTTTATTGTGTGCGCAATTCTGTCCTTGTTGCTTGCTTCTATCACTGTCTCATCGCAGACCATAAAATCGGCTTTGAGGAATCCAGCCGACAGCTTGAAATACGAGTAATCGAATTTCTGTCCGGCCAATAATAGATGCTTCGGCATGCCGACAACTACAAGACATTGACAGGGGAGTGTACCTCTCATTTTTTGCCCTCATCGGGTATCGATAAAAAAATACCTCAGAACGTAAGAACGGAACAAAAAAATATGACAGTCTCGCTCACAGTCAATGAGTCTCCTGAGAATAGGGCCTCTTTTTTATTCTGCGGCGAACGTATATAATCTTTATGATTTTAACGACTGATCCCATGAACAAAGTCGAAAGTGATTCGGAGATTATTGCTGCAACGATTTCCCTAGAGGAAAAATCAATTTTGGATATCGGATGCGGGATGGGTGGTCTGGTGCATTGGCTGAACTCCCAGGGGGCATGCGCCGTGGGTTTGGATGCGCTTGAGATGTTGGGCAAGGCAAAAAAAGAAGTTTCAGGGCTTAGCAAACATTTACTGGCCGGAGCTGCAGAGCGTCTTCCCATAAAAAGCGACTGTATGGATGCCATTGTTTATTTCGCCAGTTTGCACCACATCCCCAGAGAAGAAATTTGGAATGCCCTGAAGGAATGTCACAGGGTTCTCAAATCCGAAGGAAAGGCCGTCATCGTGGAACCGGTCGGCAGAAAAGGGTCTTACTTCGAAGTCGTGAAGTTGGTGGAAGACGAGAGGGAGATCCAGAAATTTGCCCTATCCGCCATTAAAGCCGCGTGCCGAATCGGATTAAAACCACTTGAGGAAGAATTCGTCTTTTTTGAAAGGACATATCAAGATTATCAGCACCTCATCGAAACATTTGTCGATGATCAAAAAGAAGCGTCGCAGGCTCTGTCAGCTGCGAAGGAAGTTTTTTTCAGGTTTGCCCAGGATAGGGGAGTGGCGTGGAATGATTTTGCCTTCCGTTCTATCTGCAGAATAAACATCCTTGAAAAAGAAGATTGAAGAACGACAATTCACTCTATCAAATCAATGATTTCCATGACAGCATCGATGATGATTTCAGGCTGTGCCCAAGGGATCATGTGACTGCTCTGTTCGGCCACCAGCAATTTGGCTCCTTTGATCGAGGCGGCTATGCGCTCATGCGCCTCCCACCAAGCCTGTTGTTCTTCGGGTTTGGGGAGAAATTTTTTTCCGCAGGTGATGATCCTCACAGGTATATCGGGCGGGAGAGATGTTTTTCTCATTAGCTCAACCTTTGGGGCTAAGCCCTTCCCAACCATTCGGATTAGGGCGCGTTGCTGTCTTGTAAGCTTTTCCGGTGGGGTATTAGCGAACGGATGCTTCCCTGACATGGGGTGATTGTCGAGATAATCCACGCCGAGCGAATCAACGAATTCCGAGTTAAATGGATCCACAAAGACCATGCCCTTAACCGCGTCGGGATAGTCGTTTGCAATCAAACGAATCAGCCACCCTCCGTAGGAATGGCCCACCAGTAAAAGATTCTTATTCAGGCCAAGTTGTTTCAAGCCTTGCCATAGCCATCCGACCTCTTCGCGCATATCATACGGCGTTTCCGGCAAATCACTCCTGCCGAAACCAGCACGATCATAGGAGAGGACGGTTGCGCCGGTTTTTTGCGCAAGAATAGGCGCCAGTTTAGCCCATTCTGTCGAATCCATCCCGCCGCCTGCTTCGAGCAGGATCGTTAAGCGCCCTCCTTTGATTACTTTGAAGTTCAAACGGTACTGTCCCACATTAATCAGGGTCTCGGCAGGTTCATCGGCCTGGATGAAAGAAGAACACTCACTCAGGGCTGATGCTTTCCCAACCGTCCAAAATGACAAGAAAAGTATCAGAATAAAGAAAGAGACCTTTGTTTCGTAAGGTCTTTTGAGAAAATTCATCAAGGTTGCCTCCCTTTTCTGTTTTTCTATAATTTACGGATTCGATCTATAAAAGGTTTGTTTTATCATTCGTATTTCGAATCGGCAGGGAGCTGAAAAGTGACTTTGCCCATTTCATCCAGAAACTTAAGGGAGGGCACGCCCTCCGCACTCACGGACAGCAGGATGCGCGGCGTGCCTGATGTATCAGCGAGACTCACGACGGCCTCACCTTTAGTCCCTCTTCCCACAAAAACCCTGGAAGCTCCTCCCATTCCGCTATCAACAGCTTCCTTCCTTAGTTTTTTGATTGCCTGCGTTTTTTCAGGGCTGTCTACCATGCTCTCAATTGCGCTTAGTTTTTTGGCAAAATCAGCCAACGGAGTCAGCGGCCGTTCCCACACATTGAGTCCCGCTGCCCTTTCTTCGTTATCCTGGGAGTAGGTGATTCCGACTGTCTGGTCCTGGTTGTACTGATCGAACATCAAGCCCGCATTGGCGCTGATATGGCCGTCCTTTTCACTGCTTCCCCAGGTCATACCACCGCACTCGTCGCCTTTGTCGTTGAAGAAAATCATGCCCGGCCTCTGACCTTCCCGTGTTTTCATGTACACACCCCCAATAATTGGCCCTGGAGATCGGTCACGGTTGGCAATAGCTAGTCGTAGCCTTCCATCTTTTTCGACGATGTTAATCCTTTTCACATCAATCTCATCAAAAGCTGCCTTCTTTCCAGACAGTTTCGCGGCTATGAAAAACAACCCGGCTATAAGCACAGTTAAGATCAAAGCATATGTTTTCAGAATCCGGATGTCCTTGTGCAATTTGATTCTGTCCATTGCGCCTCCTTACAAAGCTCTTTCCATACTATTCAATTTTGCCTGCGGAAATCTCCCTTCCCGATTGACGAAGGAGGAGTTTTACAACTTTGTTCGTCTCATCTTTAACAAAAGTAATCTGAGCATCCACCTCTTTCAAGAAAAACTTGGCTTCCGATTCTGGGAAGAGTTCAAGTTTGTTTTGCCCGGTGGGCTGGCAAAAAAGACGATCGTCTTCTCTGGAAATGATAAAGCTGAAATTGGGGTTGATTTCATAGCGCCCCACATAATCATCGTATATTTCAGGATCGATTTTTTCGACCTGTCGTCTTTGTGGAATCTGGTATTCCTCTCCAAAAAGGATAGCGGCCAAATCCACGCTCATTTTCCCTATTGGAGTATGACCGAAATTGCTGAGAACAATGATGCAGACATCATCCTCTGCAAATCTTGTGATGTTGGTTTGAAAACCTTCCATGTCTCCGTTATGGCCGGTCATTTTCCGATCGAAGAGCGTGACGATTCCCCAGCCATAGCCATAATTTTTGGTGAAGGGTGTGAACATTTGCTCCAAGGAGCTCCGCTTGATCAGCCTCTCTGTATACAGGGCCCTATCCCAGAGATACAAATCTTCGACAGTGGAATAGAGGCCGCCTGAGGCATGGACATTGGCCATGTGGATGTAATTCGCATTGATGAGATCACCCTTTTCGAGCCGATACCCGTAGGCCCGGTTTTTGAGAATGATATGATTGTAATCATAGCCCGAGTTCGCCATTCCCAGTGGTTCGAATATATTTTCCTTTATGATTGATGCGTAATCCCTTCCTGTAACTTTCTCAATTATGTGACCCAACATATAATATCCAGCATTGCTGTATTCAAATTTTTCCCCTGGCGAAAAATTCAAGGGTTGATCTTTAAATTTCTGTATTATCATCTCCAAAGTCATAGGCCGTACGCGGGCCTCCTTATCCGTGGCAACAGTGAAATTGTGTATTCCGGAGGTGTGAGTCAATAAATGATGGATTGTAATCTTATCTCCGCAGGGATAGTCATGAATATATCGACTCAGAGGGTCGTTGACATTCAATAAATTCTTTTCCTGAAGCTGCAGAATCGCCATGGCTGTGAATTGCTTGGTGAGTGAGGCAATGCGAAACTTGGTTTGCGGTGTGTTGGGAACACTATGCTCGAGATCCGCCATGCCGTAACCTTTTTTCAAAAGGATTTCACCCTTTTGGGCAATGAGAACAGAGCCGCTGAAGCGGTTCATTTTGACATACACGTTCAAATATTCATCAGCCTTTGATTCTATGCTCTGGAAAGCAAACAGAGTCACGCCGTTCAAAATGAGAAAAAAGACTAGGCCTACAGCGACTCTGTCAGCTCTAGAGAAGTTGTGGATTTTCTTTAGGACATATGACATATGAGCATTCCTCCCTATTTTTTGTGCTTACGAAGTTTACCGTAAAAAAGTTTCATTTTCTATGCGATTTCTATGACACAAATTTGGGCACAGTCAAAATCCGCGCTTACAATTTCAGATTGCGGATTTCTTTTTGTATTTTATCTCTATTCCGTCATCCTTCTCTGTATGACTTCAACTTCATAAAATAATGTACGCAGAATTCCTAGCTCGGTTCTTCATCCAGGGTTGTCCTCGCGTTGTGAGCGTCATTTTTTATGTATATCGCTCCAGGTCTTTTTGCCTAGAATAAAGACCGGTAGAAAAAGCGGGAAAAGCATCAGCAGTGTGCGCAGATTGCTCAACGACTGAAACTCTTCCGGATACCAAAAATACAGGATCGCTATAGCAGCAAGGATAATGATTGAAAGCAAACCACCATATATGCGCCAGAGCGGGGTATGGGGATACTTCCAGGGCGCAAACACGACGAGGTAAAGAACACCAGCCAGAAAAAAAGCCGCAGCGACAAAAGCTCCCGTATTGTTATTCTTAAAAAACATGATAGCGGCCAGCAAAAAAATCCAGATTAGACCTCCCAGCCCTCCGAAGGCCCAGCCCATTTTGGGTCCTTTTTCTTCCATTGTTTTTCTCCTTCGCGATCTCCCGATCTTAAAAGTTAATCGGACCTCTTTTCAGGTCAAACGCGATCAAGACAGCCTTGTCTTATCAATATTTCTCCCGTATGTAAAGTACAGCGGAGTATCAAAGAAATATGGAAGTCGTCTTTTTCACATTTGTAATTCCCCTCGGTAGATTAAGATCAAGGAGATATCCTTGAATCGAGCGACACTATCCATCCATTCCCTTAAATGGAATACTCAAGAGCGTGAAGTACAACATTGACGCAAGATGCGGTATCAACTATTATGTTTTTTCAATATAGTCCTCTCTTTGACGCAAACCTTGCTGAACCCGAGGGAAGGGGATTATGCACATGAAATTTCATTTAAAGAAATGGCTCATCAGACTATTTGGGTTGGGTTTTGAGATTCCCAAACGCGGCGATTTCTCGTGGAATGGCGCTGCCGGAACTTGCATTTGGATTCACCCGGAAAAGAAAATGATCGTCCTGTTAATGACTCAGATTCTTCCCTATGAGCACCGCAGCTACGGAGAGCAAATTCGAGATATTGCCTATGAGCAGAATTAAGAGGTGGAGGAGGAGTTTTTCGGGCCTCGTTTAAAATACGACAATGTGTGGGTATTTGAGAAACAATAGAAAACAGAAGAAGTCAACAGAAGCTTGGTTATAGAAAGGATAAAACATGAATGATAAATTGAGAAAGGAATTTCCAGAGCTCAAAGACATCACATACCTGAACAACGGGGCGATCTCACTAATGCCGCTCAGGTCACGGGAAGCACTCGTCGCAAGTATTAAAGACCGGGAGTACACCGGAGAAAAAAGAACGAAAATACGCAATGGAAGAGAAAGACAAACGCGAAAACACATAGGCCAGCTCATCAATGCTCCCTATGAGGATATCTGCCTGGTTTCCAACACATCAGAGGGGCTCAATATTATCGCGCAGGGATTGGATCTGAGGGAGGGGGAAAATGTTGTCATCGTCAAACATGGATTTCCCGGGAATTCAGTTCCGTGGCTGAATTTGGAGAAGAACAATGTTACGGTGAAGATCGTTGACTCTGACTACGGAGAGGATGCGACGGAGAAGATAATGACAGCGGTCGATGAGGCCACTCGTGTCCTTTCCATAAGTTTTGTCGAATGGATAGATGGCTTCAAATACGATCTGGACAGGTTGGGTGATTTCTGCCATGAAAAGGGAGTCACCTTCGTCGTCGACTCGATTCAGGGAGCCGGAGCCATGAAACTAGACGTGCAATCATCCCGGATCTCGTTTTTATCTAATGGTGGTTTCAAGTGGCTGCTGTCGCCAAACGGGACCGGCTTCATCTATGTCGATAAAAACATACTGCCGAAAATAGACATGAAATATTTGGGTTATTTGAGTTTGGTCAAAAACCCTATGGAGTTTGACTATGACCTGACACTTAAGGATGGGGCCAACAAATTCAGGTTGGGATCCATAAGCGATACAGGTATTGCTGCTATGGAGATGTCTTTGGATCTCATTCTCGAATTGAGCATCGAAAAGATTCAGAGTCACATATTGGGACTCATTCAATATGCCTCCGAAAAAATTGTAACTAAAGGATACGACCTTCTGAGTGATTTCCCTGAAGAAAACATGTCAGGAATTATATCTTTTGGGGGCAACAACATTGAGGAGGTGTATCATAGATTGATTGAGAAAAACGTCATTGTTTCGTATCGGAAAAGATGGATAAGGGTCTCACCCCACTTTTACAACACGAGAGAGGATATCGACAGAATGCTGGAGTGGCTGTAATTTCTTCGATCTGGCTTACAAATTTCTTTCTTCTTCTATTCAGATTCAACGACAGGAAGTCTAATGTGAGATGAATTCGGACCTGAGCGGAATATGCGTTGAACAGCTTTCTGAAAGTTTGATTCTTTGGCGAAGAATATGTTTGGAACGAATGTCTGCGGATTGCGGTCGATGATGGGGAACCACGTGCTCTGCACTTGCACCATGATCCTATGTCCTTTCTGGAAGACGTGATCGTTCCCAGGAAATTTGATTTTGTATAGCTCAACCGATTCCGGTTCGATTGGCTCTGGTTTCTCGAAGCTGTAGCGGTAACGGCCCCTGAATACATCCCCGGCGATCATCAACTGGTACCCCCCCATTTTAGGGTCGGACGGATAGTCCTCCGGATAGACATCAATGAGCTTCACGATCCAATCGCTGTCTGTACCTGTTGTCGACGCAAAGAGGTGAGCCACAATCGACCCTGAGACAACGATGTCGTGTTCGAGCACATCTGTTTCCCAGGTCAGGACATCAGGACGGTGATCGACAAACCGCTGATCCTGAAGCTGCCAGGTGCTCCAGCCGGATCCGCGGCTGAGCATGGGCCGTATAGGACGCAGGCGGTAGGGGACTGGTTTTACGGGATCGGATATGTAACTATCGAACTCTTCTTCAGCTGAAGGCCCTGGCGGATCAAAAGACAGCTTGCCATTCTTAATCAAATAGAGCTGCTTTTCGACGACGTTACGTTTCGGCGGCCAAACCTCGTGCCGCACCCACGAATTCCGGCCGGTCCGGAAGATTAGAGCCTCGGGGAGAGCATGATGTTTTTCTCCTTTCAGATAATGGGCAAAGAACGGCGCATACACGTTTTTCCGGTAGTAGTCTCCAGTTGCACTGCCGAACTCGATGTTGCCTAATTTTTGTCCTTTGCCACTCCAACCCCCGTGATTCCAGGGGCCAATGACAAGGAAGTTCTTGTTTTCCGTATCGTAACGCTCAAGCAGTTCGTAGATCTTGAGCGGGCCGTAGAAATCTTCCTGATCCCACCAACCGGCCACGTTGAGCGTCGGCACAGTGACGCGATTAAGCCATGGTGCAAAGGCTTGACGCTTCCAGAAGGCGTCATAGTCTGGGTGGTTCTTGAAATCATTCCAGGTCGGGATCTCCCTATGGAAGTATTTGGCATCAACGTTTGAGAGAGGCCCGAGCCTCAGATACCACAGGTAGGAATCATAGCGGTCAAAGAGGGATGAAAGACTGGGACTCTCTTTTGGTGCTTCCATCCAGTAAGCAAATTCGAAGGCATAGCTCAAACGGAAGGCGCCATTGTGATGAAAGTCATCGCCGATCCACATATCCGCCGGAGATGCCTGAGGAGTGACGGCTTTGAGGGCCGGGTGAGGATCCAGCATGCCCATCACGGTCAACCAGGCACCGTAGCTTGTTCCGGTCATCCCCACGTTTCCGTTGTGGTTGGGCACATTCTGGAGCAGCCACTCGATGGTATCATAGGTATCAGTGCTCTCATCGATGGCATCCTCGTCCTTGGAGTCGCGCGGTTGTCGCAACATGACGAACTGACCCTCCGAACGGAACCGTCCCCGGATGTCTTGGAAAACGATGATATAGCCCTCATCTACCAGTATTTTGGCTGCCCGGACCAGTACTGCTGGAGTTATTCCGTCAGTCCCATACGGCGTCCTACCCAGAATGATGGGGAGAGGTTCTGCGGTTCGAGCCGGAACGAATACTTGGGTATAGAGCCGCACGCCATCCCGCATTGGAACCATGTGTTTGGTGTGAGTGAAGATCGAATCCGAGGACTGTTGGTTCGGAAGAAAAGCAACTGCTACAACCGCAAAGAGAAGGAGTCCCGAAAGGCCTACGATCGGCATAACTCGACCCCGAAGTTTTAGAGTGTAATTCCTCATTGCTGTCCTTCCCTCGATAAATTGTTCGGTTTGGACACCCGGTCAATGGAAGCCGGCTTCGGCATGCGCCGCACAGGATTTTTCTCGAGCAGCTTGAGTGCCTCCTCTACTGCACGCTCGAGCTGGGGATCGTGTCCCCGAATGACAAGAGCCGGAGTTTGTTCTACGGTAATATCCGGCTCTACGCCTTCATTCTCCACGGCCCACTTACCTTCCAGGTCATAGAACGCCAGGTTGGGGGCTGTGATCCCCCCGCCGTCGATCAGATCCGGGAAGCCAGTCGTCCCGACCAATCCGCCCCAGGTACGCGTCCCGACAATTAGGCCAAGTTTCCTAAAGCGGAAGCAGTAGGGCAACATGTCGCCGCCAGAGCCGGCTGACTCGTTGACGATCATCACCTTCGGACCAAAATTTCCGAGCTGTGGAATAGTGGCAGGACTTCCGTCTCGCCCCACGAAGTAGCCCATGTGCTCTCGGGCTAATTCGTGAACAAGATAGTCAGGGGGCCTACCGCCCTGATTGAAACGTTCGTCAATAACAACCCCCTCTTTGTCCATCTGAGCATAATAATAGCGAACAAAATCCCTGTAAGCAGGTTCAGACGTGTTCTGAAGCCATACGTAGGCCAATCGCCCTCCGGATAGGGAATCCACCTTCCGGCGGTTTCCCTCGACCCAGGCCTGTGTCCTCAGCATCATTTCACTGGCCACGGGAACAATGTTCAGCACTCTAGACCCTTCCAGAGAAGGTTGTGCGTTCACCCGGATAAGCGTCTGTTTCCCTGCCGTCCCCTCGAACAGGCTGTAAACGTTGATCGGAGGCGCCAGACTTTGTCCATTCACCTCGAGTAGGTAGTCTCCCTCGGTGACTTCGATACCAGGTGCACTGAGCGGTGCTTTAAGATTGGGATTCCAGTCCTCACCGGTGTAAATGCGTCGGATCCTGTATTTTCCGTTTTCAACAGCAAAGTCCGCACCGAGCATACCGACCGAGACAGGCTCTCCATCGGGTAAATCCCCTTCAGATGTCAGATAGGAATGGCCCACGGTCAATTCCCCCCCCACAGTGGCCATCAGGTATCCGAGATCGCCTCTGTGTCGCACGTAAGACACGAGAGGAAGGTATTTCTCGTAGATTGCCGGCCAATCCGCTCCCTGCATTTCAGAGTCATAGAAGAACTCGCGCTGAAGCCGCCATGCTTCTCTATACATCTGAGTCCACTCAACCCTGGGATCGATCCTCATCTCGAGGTCATTCAGCGGAAGTGTTCCCTCGCCCGCCTTGGCCGGCCGGTTGGTAGAGACAACGCCCCAACGGGTTCTCCCTGCTTGATAGAGCAGCTTTTTTTTGTCGGCTGAGAGCGTATAGAACCGAATTCCTTCCAGAAAAGGAATGGCCGTGCGTGTCATGAGCTGATATTGCTGTAAACGCAGACCTCTGGGTTCACCGCCTTCTCTCATCAGCTGGGTGTAAAAGATAGTCCCTGCTGCACCCGCTTTCAGGCCAGTGTACTCTCCCTCCGGTATGTTGAGTGCCAGCACTCTCCGCCCGATTCCTTCAAAGTCGATACGGATGGAACCGGATGTCTCCGGCTCTGTTTCCGGTGCAGCATCGGGCTCGTCGCCAGTCTCCGGGAGTAGCGGCGAAGGCTCGTCGGCAGACAGCACGACCAAGTAAATCGCGTGAGTTACCGGCCGGGTCATCTCACTAAGGGCATAATTCGTACTGGCCAGGAAATAGAGGTATTTACCGCTGGCGTCAAAGGCTGGAGAAGCCGCATCCGCCATTCCGTCGGTGAGCTGGTACGTTTTCCCCTCTGCCAATGAGTAGAGAAAAATCGCCCGCATAGAATTGGAAAGACCATTCGCATAGGCGATCCATTGGGAATCTGGCGACCAAACAGCCGCGCCTATCGGAGAAATCTCACCCCCGAGGCGCCAGGGAGCAGGATCGGTGTCGACCTTTTGTGCCTGCCCGCTCTTCACCTCCAGCATCCAGAGCGTCTGATGGTTGTCCTGGAACAGGATGTGAGTCCCATCAGGCGACCAGACCGGCTCCGAAAAAAACCCTGTAACCGGCAGATTAATCGCTTTCGGCTTGGCAAGCCCTCTTTGTTCCCCAAGAAAAAGCTGGTATTCTCCGCTCGCATCAGAAAACCAGGCCAGTTTTGTTCCATCAGGAGACCACGCAGGGGTTCTGTCGTGCGCACCAGGGCTCAGGGTGAGATTCCGGATGTCTCCCTTATCCGCAGGCACCGTAAAAATATCTCCACGAGACTCAAAAGCCGCCCTCAATCCGGTCGGAGAGAGAGACGCGCCTCGGATCATTCCCGCCACCTTCTTCCTATGCGGCCGTGCCCAGGGAAAATCCCCTTTAACCTCGATGGAAAGCTGCTTCGATTGTCCTGTCCTGATATCGACTAGATGAATGTATCCAGCCTGTTCATAAACTACAGCATCCGGTCCCGCTGAAGCATTCATGATGTCAAAGTCATCATGTTGTGTCATCTGGACAAGCTCCTTCGTATCCGTATGAAAAGCGAAGAGATTGACCGTAAAATTCCGATCTGAAAGAAAGTAAATGGTGTTATTCACCCACATCGGATGCGTGTCATTACTGTTGTCCCAGGGAAGATTCTCCACGGAGTAATCTACCAGGTTCATGACTTTGATCGGGTGTGTGCGGCCCCCCCGGTAATGCCGCCACTGGGCACTCTGGTTTGTGGCCCACATTGCGGGGACCAGCATCGTGGAGAATTCTTCGTAGGCGATTCGGCGAGCGTCCGGAGAGAAGTTACCGGTGAAAGCGCTCGGTATGGGAAGGGCTTCGGGAAATCCACCTTCCTTTCCGATCGTCCAGAGACGAAGGTAAGAACTGGCAAAAGTCGACGGTGGAGTATCCCGGTTTGAGGCAAAGACCACTTGACGGCTGTCCGGTGTCCAGCCGCGGGCGATGTCGACCTCGGGATGGTAGGTCAGCCTGATGGGCTGGCCTCCGGCTGCTGGGACGACATACACGTCTGTATTCCCTGCCAATGCGGCTGTGAACGCAATCAGAGAACCATCCGGAGAAAAGAGGGGATCGCTCTCAATCTCCGGCGTGGCAGTCAGACGCTGTGCCTTTCCGCCGGTCCGGGATACAACCCACAGATCGCCGCCATAGACGAAAGCCACCAGTTCACGACTTACACTCGGACGACGCAGTAAACGGGTTTCCTGTCCATGTGAGAGAAGAGAAAATGAGAGAATTAGAAATAAACCTAGGAGTATTGTCCTGGATTTCATGGGGTCCTCCTTAAAAGTTCACTAGATCCATAGATGCAATCACAAAGCTCAGGATCACCGATGATCTTGTCGACGCTTCATGATAACATATTGAGTTAGAAAAGATGTGTTATCAAACTGGTTTAGATATCAGATACGTATCTCGAGCAAATAAAGTTCCGATCAAAAACAATTCGAACACAACAACACATCTACGGCGTCCGATTGCGCACACTCCGTGTTGCGTTAGTGAACACTCCTTTACGCTTGACAGACAGATTCTTATCGCCTTTGCCTTGGGATGAATTGGCATATTTCCTGCATTATGATAAACGAGGCAGGATCCAATGTTGGCTGCATATTTGAAAATAATTCTTCGGAACATCAAAAAGCAGAAAGGCTATTCTATTATTAGTATCGCAGGACTCAGTATAGGAATTGCCTTGTTTATTCTGATTATGTTGTTTGTTCACAGTGAATATAGTTATGACAGATTTAATGAGAGGCTCGAAAGAATTTACAGAATTGAGTTGGACACCGGATGTGTGATGCCCCCGGGTGTAGCTTACTATCTTGAGGGGCAAATACCCGAGATAGAAAAAATTGTTCGCTTTTATCCAAGTTACGGCAAAGAGTATTTGATCAGACATAATGAAAACCATCTGAAAATACATAACTTCGTGTTTGCAGATAGCTCTGTTTTCGACGTATTCACTTTTTCCTTCATAACAGGAGAGCCTGAAACAGCTCTTGAAAATCCATTCTCAATGGTCGTCACAGAAAGCACCGTCAAAAAAATCTTTGGAACCGAAAATCCAATTGGCCAGACTCTTCTTGTCGATAACAAATGGAATTTTACGATTACCGGGATCATTCGCAATGTTGAAAAATCTCATCTCCCCTTAAACGCCGTTGCATCGTTTGACAGTTTGCTTGATATATGGGGCGTAGACGATTTCTCTCAGCTTGAGGATGATTATGCATATCCAACGTATGCATTACTCCCAGAGGAGATTTACACAAACGAAGTTGAGCAGAAAATCAATGCCTTGTTTAGGGAAAAGCTCGATTTTAAAGAAGATTCGGGTTTTAAGTTAAGGCCTTTGAAAGGCCTTTATTTCACGAGTGAAAAGCTTTTGGGAGATCAATATCAACGGCACGGAAACTGGCAGGTTATTCAGGTGTTCATCATTATAGCAATCTTCATCCTTGCTGTTGCAACGATCAATTTTATAAATTTAACGACATCAAAGGCTTCGAACAGGGCCAGAGAAGTGGGGATAAAAAAGGTTGTGGGAGCTTCTCGAAGACAGCTGGTCAGCCAGTTTCTATTAGAATCCGTGCTTACAGCCGGGTTTGCCTTGGTGTTGGGTTTTGTTATCGCAGAATTTTTGCTCCCGCTGTTTAACCATATCATCTCCGGGCAACTGACAATCAAAGAGTTCTTTACTCTCCCGATACTGCTGATGTTTATTTGTGGTGCCGTTGTCTTGGGAATACTCGCAGGCATCTATCCGGCATTGTATTTATCCGCCTTTCTTCCCAACACAGTTTTGAAAGGGATGGTGACAAAGGGCCGTGGAGCAGCGACATTCAGAAAGTGCATGATTGTGTTCCAGTTTTCAGTTTCGATCGTACTCATCATTGCGACTCTCGGAGTTCAAAAACAGTTGAACTTCATGAAGAATGCGAATCTTGGTTTTGCTAAGGAACAAGTTTTGGTCCTTAATAACAATCGGAACCTACAACGAGAAAAGGCTGTCTTACGAAATGAATTACTGAGACATCCGAATATTTCCAGCGTGTCCTTTTCCTGTCGAGTACCGGGAGAGATGATGTGGACCTGGTCCCCGAAAATTAAAGAAAAGACAGCACCCATAAGCGTTAATGCCATTGATCCTGATTTTTTCCGGACATACGATGTCGATATAGTAGAGGGGAGGAATTTTTCCTGGGAGATTGGCTCGGATAGAGACAACAAGTTTATTGTTAATGAAGCGGCTCTACATTTTTTCGAATTAAGTACGCCTTTGGGACAAAAAGTAGAAAGTTTTCCGAGCGGGGATGGACAGGGAGAAATAATCGGTGTTGTTAAGGACTTCCACTTCAATTCCCTGCACGCCAGGATCAATCCCGTGATTTTTTACTGGCTTGACTGGCCCCATAGCAAGATCAGCGTAAAAATCTCATTCGGCAACAGAGTTGCATCAGTATCAGAACTAAGCGGCACAATCAGGTATATTGAAGACAAATGGGAAGAAATATGTCCTGATTATCCATTTGAGTACTCATTCTTGGACGAGAGCTTTGACCTCCAATACAAAAGCGAAGAAAAACTATCCGAGGCTTTTATTGGCTTTGCCCTGCTTGCCATATTCATTGCCTGTCTGGGATTGTTTGCCCTCGCTTCTTTCACAGCAGAACAACGAACAAAAGAGATCGGTGTCCGGAAAGTTCTTGGAGCGTCCAGCTCTCAAATAGTCATTTTGTTGACAAAAGAGTACACAAAGTGGGTGCTGGTAGCTAATATCGTTGCCTGGCCCGTTGCCATTTTTGCCATGAACAGGTGGCTGGAGAACTTCGCCTATCGAACCAGCATAGGAATAGGCATCTTTGTGCTTTCAGCCATATCAGCTTTGATCGTCGCGCTGATCACGGTCAGCTTTCAATCGGTCAAAGCTGCTTTTGCCAATCCCATCGATGCACTCAGGTTTGAGTAGGGATCGCAATCCCTTTCCAAAAACACAGTCTAAAAGGCTTTTTTTGGGGTCAAAATGGAGCCTCTAAGGGGTAAAACGACCCCGATATTTAGCGCATTTCTTTTATTATGTGATGGATGCCTAAGCCAAACTACTGTTTCTTGTAGAGGATGGGATCGACCATGGGCTCCATGGGCATCGACAGGCTGATGATACGGCCGCGGCTATCCGCATGGAAGCTGGGCATCAACCAGATGGGTGCCGCTCCCAGCCACCCCAACGGAGTTTTAGCCCGGAATGCATCGTAGTGCCAGTGCTCGAATTCGAATTCGTTCGCGTCATTGTATTTTCCGTATAAAACTCCATTTTTTAGCGTGACAACAAGAGTCCCATATCCCGGATTGCTGTATTCGCCCGCATATTCTTTCAGGGGATGCGATGGCTGTGTTCCTTCAATCTTTTTTGGCAATTGCTTCGACATCTTCTGGTAAGCAGCGAGAGTCTTTTTGGTTTGGTCATACAAGTTTATGGGTTCGGCCTCTAGGAATATGTCGAGAATGTATTTGACCACAGTATCTGTAAAGAATGCGGATCCGTTATGCACGGCAAAAACGCCCAAATTATCATCGGGCATAAGGCCGATAAACGCATGATAACCCGCCGCTGCTCCTCCATGGTTGATGTAATATTTCCCCCTGTAGGTGTCCACAAACCAGGCAAGACCATAACTCTGGCCGCCGGAGAACGCCTGTGTTTGGGGCCTCATCGGGAAGTGAATGTGAGGAACCCACATCTCGTTAAGGACCGAACGTTTAATGAGTTGCTTCCCGCCGGCCTTACCCTTGTTCAACAAAAATTGGATCCACTTCAGCATATCCAGGGTGGATGAATTGAGTGAGCCGCTCGAGCGCAGGGCATACAATTCCATCAATTCCAGCTCCTGGGGCTCTGATTCTCCTGCCAGGCTTACGGCGTAGGGGAGCGCTATGTCGTTAAATCCTTTTAATTCGCCAATCGTCAAGCAGCTTTGAGTCATATCGAGAGGTTCTAAAATGCGCTGGCGCACAAAATCCTCCCAGGATACTTTGGCCACACGATTCGTAATGGCGCCCCCGATGCAAATAGAGATATTGCAGTAAATGAAGCCCGTCCGGAAACCGATCGGCATGTCCAGATAAGCTATGCGTTTCAGCAGTTCTTCCAGGGAATGGACAGGTGTCGTAATCCACATGAAATTATGGGCTGCCAATCCTGTTCTCATGGAAAGAGCATCGCGCGGTGTCGTTTGCATTGTCCGATAGGGGTCTTTCAGTTGAAACTCGGGCACGTACGTGCGCACCGGCTCATCCCAGCTGACCAATCCATCGCTGACGAGCATGCCAACGGCCATACTGGTCACCGCTTTGGTGAGTGATCCCAGCGGGAAGAGCGTTTCTGGAGTAACGGGCAGCTTATTCTTGAGGTCCCGGTAACCAAACCCTTCGGCGAATACAACCTTGCCGTCTTTGACGATTCCCACGGCAAAACCTGGAACGCCTGAATCCTTCAGCACATATTCCACGTGATTTCTGACCGCAGCGAGCTTTTTTGCGAGATTTGTATCTGATTGGGTTTGGACGTCCGCCATAAGTGAAGGGACTGCAACAATGGCCAAAAGAAGAATCATGGCCATGCAGCATTTGCAGTGACGCAACAAATTTCTTTTCATTCCTGATTTCCTCCTGCTGAAAAAAATACTCTATCCAGAGAACGTGCTTAGAGATTCCCAAAATATCCGCAATCAAAGCATAACCGTCTATTTGGTTCATATCCCATTCTTGAACACCTGTCAAACCGTCTTTCGGAGAAGGCCATATCTCTGATGGCACAAATAATGGTAATATGGGTGATCAGAGGATGTGTGATGGAAAAAACCGTTTGAAGGCCAGAGTTGGGCATGGATCCTTTCCCTGGAGGGAATGGAGAGCCGACGCCGGTATCCGAGCCATTTTTCCTCGCCAGGGAAAATTGGTTTGTTTTAGAAATCACCATTCTTTCACTCGTTATTCCGCGGTTTTATAGGTGTCGTTCATAGAATCACGATTAACGTTGAGGGGCTTTCTGGAATGTGTATTCTTTGGGAGGTTCGGCTCCCAAGAGGTGCTCGACAAAATAGTCCCACTGACGCCTTATCACGTAGGGCTCCAGAAAGAATCCATGTCCACGGTTCGGAACAAGAAGGAGATCGAAATCTTTGTTGGCGGCGATGAGCTCATTCACGACGAGAAGGGTGTTGTAATAGGGCACATTGGTGTCCATGGTGCCGTGCATCAGCAAAAGCTTTCCCTTCAGGTTTTTCGCCAGAAGCTGGTTCGCCTGATTGTCATAGTTTGTCGTGCCATCTGGATTGGTCTTTAAGAGTCCCTGCCATTTTTCGCCCCAGTCGTCTTCGTAACACCGGTTGTCATGATTCCCGCAGCCGCTCACAGCCACCTTGAAGAAATCGGGGTAGCGGAGGATGGCATCAGTGGAAGCGAAACCACCGCCGGAGTAGCCATAGATCCCCACCCGATCGATGTCAATCCAGGGATGCCGCTCGGCAAGTTGCTTCATGCCGGTAATCTGATCCGGGAGGCCGTTGTCGCCCATGTTTCCGTAGTAAGCCTCATGGAACGATTTGGAACGCATGGGCGTTCCCATCGCATCCAGAGAGACAACGATAAAACCTAGTTCAGCCATGGCCTGCTTGTCCCAACGGGATGCTGAAAAGCTACGGCCTTGCACACTCCCGATTTGAGGGCCAGGATAGATTTGATTGATAATGGGGTACTTTTTATCGGGATCGAAGTGTGTGGGCTTGAACATAAGCCCGTAGAGATCGGTCTTGCCATCCCGGGCCTTAACTGTAAACGGGATAGGCGGCACCCAATTCAATTCATTGACAAGACGGGTAATATCGGCCCTTTCCAATTCAAGAAGTTTCTGGCCGCTTTTATCCCGCAGTTCACAGATTGGGGGTTCTACAGGTGTGGAGTAGCTGTCTGTGAAATGATCGCCGGACGGCGAGAAGGTGACGGTGTGATCGGCCTTGTTCGGAGTCAAGAGCTTTACCTCAGACCCATCCAGTTTGACGTTGTAGAGATACCGGAAATAGGGGTCGCCCTCTTCTTTTCCCACACCCGCAAAGTAAAGTGTGCGGCCCTTCCTGTCCACGTGAAGAACCTGGAGAACGTTCCAACTGCCTTGGGTTATGCGGTTTTTCAATTCCCCTGTTTTTAGATCATAGAGATAGAGGTGGCCCCAATCATCACGTTGTGAGAACCAGATTGCTTCATTGGACGCAGGAAGCACATGCCAATTCGCCATCCGGAATCCTGACTCAAAAAAAGTGTCGACTTGTTCTTCTAACACATCCTGGACCGCCCCTGTTTCGGGATTCGCTGTGCGCAGGACAACATGCTTGTGGTCACGTGAAACCGAGACAAAAGTCAATACCGAGGAATCCGGGCTCCACTCTGCGTCCCCGAGCTTCCCATCCCGTGTGGCGACATGATCGTTAAATGTGGAGCGATGCTGGTCTGGAGGCATTTGAAGCCGTACGACACGAGGCCCATCGACATGGATCACCACTCGTTGAATACGGAATATGTCCTTATCTTCAGGAAGCGGGTACTTCCATGCCTCTAGCCTCGGGTGCCCAACCTTGGTTGTCACCAGATACATCTCGCCAACACCCCTTCCATCGTGCTGAAATGTGGCGATCTTTTTTGAATCCGGCGACCAGAGCAGCACGGGTCGGTCGCTTCTGAGCCAGCCGGCGTTGTTCGTGGCATAGCCAAAATCCTTTGCCCCATCAGTCGTCAGTTGTGTTTCCCGGCCAGAGGCTAAATCCTTGACCCAAAGATTGTCATCGCGGATAAAGGCGCCTTTGGTGCCATCAGGGGAAACCATCATGTGGGGTTCTATTTCTTTGGCTGCTTTCTCTGTTGAACAGAGATCTTTTTCGATATTATAGGTGCACTGTAAAGAATCCACGGCAAATATCACAGACTTCCGGTCATCGGAAAACGTGAAACTCTCGAAGGGCAGTTTGAAGGGCTCATAAGATTTTTCTAGGGTCTCTGATAGAGCCGCGGCCAGTTTATCATGATCGAAAGCTCTCATTCGTTTTTTCGCTGCAGCATTCACGAGGACGAACTCATGTCCTTCCGGGATACGATTTCGGTACCAGAATGCGGTGTCATCAATCCAGTTTGGCCTTACACTGGCACGGAACACGAGTGCTTCTGTGTGAGATCTCAGGAATTTTTCAGCACGGGCGTAATCTTCACCTGTCAATGCTTTTTTGCCAGGATTTTGTGTTGTTGCCGGAGTGCAAGCGGCCAACATCAAGATACTCAAGATTGTTAACGAAATAAATCTACCGGATATTTTCAAAGTGATCCTCCTCATCGAACAATTTTGAAGTCCAGAACATACACCATTTTTTGTATAAAGACAACAAACAGCAGTGTGTATACCGATCGTGTATTACGCAGTTTTGTACGGAGCTGAAAAGGTGATGCATCCTTTATCGAAAGATATGCCGTAGTCTTCGGCATTCAAAGTTCAATCGTGATAATATTGGGTTTTGAAGGACGTGTTATCAGTCTGATTATGGGGCTTCTACTCATTGCACTCGGTATTCCTGTCTATTTGATCTCCGGGCTGACCATTCACAAATATTTTAACACAGGCAAGCTGGCGACAAATGGGATTTATGCCTATTTCAGGCATCCAATTTATGGGGCCTGGATTGTGTTTATTGTTCCGGGTATAGTTTTTGCTATAAATTCATTATTGGGAATGACTATTCCCTTTTTTATGTATGCTGTCTTCAAAGTTTTAATTGTCAGGGAAGATAATTATCTTTAAGAGAAGTTTGGAGAGGACTTTGACGAATATAAAAAAAGAGTAGGGGAAATATTTCCGAAATTTTTGAAGTTTCCTAAATCGAAAGGAATTGCATCTCAGAGCTAATAAGGATCGTGCTTGAGGGTGTGTCCGAATCATTCGACGACATACAGATTTGACCTCCAAATTAAGTTTTGTTATTGTCAATTTTCGGAAACAGGAGGTGGAATAATGAAAACACATATCATCCTAATGTTAGTGGCAACCGGACTTCTCTTGGGAGCCTGTGCAAAAAAATCGGAAGCACCTAAAGAAACGCTTGCTGCTAATAATCCATTCTTCTCTGACTATGACACGCCCTTCAAAGTCCCGCCGTTCGACAAAATCAAACCCGAGCATTTTGTCCCGGCTTTTGAAAAAGGGATGGAAGAGCAGAATGCAGCGATCGACAGAATTGTTGACAACACGAAAGCACCGACTTTCGACAACACCATCGCTGCCCTGGACAGATCGGAGAAGCTCCTTACCAAAGTATCCAAAGTCTTTTACGGATTGAGCGGGGCCAACACCAATGATGCGATCAAAGCGATCCAGAAAGAGATGGCACCGCGGTTAGCGGCCCATCAAGACGAAATCAACCTGAATAAAAAACTGTTTGAACGCGTTAAAGCCGTCTATGAGCAGCGGAATGACCTCAATCTCACTGATGAGCAAATGTATTTGCTCGATAATATTTACAAGGAATATGTCCGTAACGGCGCCAACCTGAATGATAAGGATCAGGCCCGGCTCAGGACAATCAATCAGGAACTGTCCAAGTTGGCGGTTCAGTACGGCCAAAACGTCCTGGCTGAGACCAATGCGTTCAAGCTGGTGATCGAAAACGAGGAAGACCTGGCCGGATTGCCCGAATCATCCATCACAGGAGCCGCTGAGGCGGCCGTAGAGGCAGGATTGGAAGGGAAGTGGGTCTTCACCACCCACAAACCCAGTATGATCCCGTTTTTGCAGTATTCTGAGAAAAGAGACTTGAGAGAAAAGCTGTACAGGGCCTATATAAAAAAAGGCGATAACGACAACGAATACGACAACAAAAAAATCCTGTCCGATCTTATGAAGCTTCGCGTCGAAAAAGCCAGTCTCCTCGGCTACAAGACCTATGCTGATTATATTCTTGAAACCCGAATGGCGGAGAATCCGGAGAATGTTTATGAACTGCTCAACCGGCTTTGGGAGGCCTCCATTCCTGTGGCGAAAAAAGAAGTGCAGGAAATGCAGGCCATCATCGACAGGGAACAGGGCGGTTTCAAGCTGGCACCCTGGGATTGGTGGTACTATGCGGAAAAGATCAGAAAGGAAAAATATCAGCTTGACGATACGGAATTGAGGCCTTATTTTGCGTTGGAGAATGTCCGGGATGGTGTGTTTTGGGTCGCCAACCAGCTCTACGGACTGACTTTTGAGGAACTCGAGGGTTTGCCCCTGCCGCATCCTGAAGCCCAGGTTTTTGAGGTCAAAGAAGCCGACGGATCTCACTGCGGTGTTATTTTTATGGATTTTCATCCCAGAGAGAGCAAGCGGGGCGGGGCCTGGTGCGGCACGTACAGGAGCCAGAGCCGGAGATATGGGGAAGAAATAGACCCGGTCGTGAACCTTGTCTGCAATTTCTCCAAGCCCGTGGGGGATAACCCGGCCATGATCACCCTTGAAGAGGTGGAAACGCTTTTTCATGAATTCGGCCACGGACTGGACAACCTCCTGTCCAATATCACGTATGGAACGGTTTTCCGGTCTCCTGATTTTTCCGAACTTCCATCGCAGATCATGGAGCACTGGGCCGTCCATCCGACAGTCATCAAACACTATGCCAAGCACTACCAGACAGGGAAAGCCATTCCCGACAAATTGTTGGATAAAATAGTGAAAAGCGGCCTGTTCAACCAGGGGTTTATCACGGTTGAATATTTGGCGGCCTGTTTCCTGGATATGAAATACCATACTCTTACAGAACCTCAAGACTTGAATATTAATCAATTCGAAAAGGATTATTTTGATGAGCTCGGGCTAATCCCGGAGATCATTTCCAGGTACCGGAGCACCTATTTCATGCACATCATGGGCGGATACGCGGCCGGTTATTACGGCTACATCTGGTCAGAGGTGCTGGACTGTGATGCCTTTGAGGCCTTTAAAGAGACCAGCCTCTTTGATCAGGAAACAGCCCATGCCTTCAGAACAAACGTCCTGGAGAAAAACGGCCTGGCTGACTACAAAACCATGTACATTAAGTTCCGCGGACGAGAGCCCAAAATTGAAGCTTTGTTGAAAAAAAGAGGATTTCTATAAGCAGAAAAAACCCAAAACAACACTATCAAACGTAATCGAAAACTTGAAAAAGACAAGCCCTACGGCAAAATCCATGAATAAAAAGTGAATAGGGGATTAAATCGAATTCTTGAGTTGAGCAACCGCTTGAAGCGATTTTATTCGTATCTGATCGAATCTACAGGATTGACCGTAGCCGCCCTGGCCGTCTGAAAGCTGATTGTCACAAGAGTCAAAAGCAGAGCTGTTATCCCGGAAAGAATAAAAATATCCACACCCATTTCAATCCGGTAAGCAAATCCATTAAGCCAGCGGCGCATCAGAATATACGAAACAGGCCAGGCAATCACGTTGGCCAAAAGAGTCCACTTCACCAGTTGTTTGGACAGCAAGAGTATTATGGAGGAAATCGATGCTCCCAGGACTTTTCGAATCCCCACTTCCTTGGTCTTCTGTTCCGCTGTATACGATGCCAGACCGAACAATCCCAGACAGGAGATAAAGATGGCAATCGCCCCAAAAATCCGGAAGAGCTGCCCGAGCTGCTTCTCCGATCGGTACTGAATTTCATACAGATCATCCAGGAACAAATACTGGAAAGGGTAGCCCGGAGATAAACGTTCAAAGATCTGTCTGATAGACGCTAGGGCTGTTTGTGCATTTTGGGGATCGATTCGAGTAAACACAAACGTGTGGAATGGCCTGTAGATACGGAAAATAAAAGGATGTATAGCGCTATGAAAGGTTTCATCGTGAAAATCCCTGACAACACCGATGACACGGACATAACGATCGGATTCTGAAAATTCAGGATGTTCAAAATAGATCGTCTTCCCCAACGGAGATTCCTTTCCGATCAGTTTGCTCAATGACTCATTGATGATGCAGGCTTCGGTCGCGTCTGAAGAGATCGCCTTCGAAAAAGGCCTCCCTTCGATCATGTCCATTTTAAAGGTTTTAAAGAAATCGTAGTCGACGACTGTATACTTCACCACAAATTGTTCCTTACCCTGCCGGCCCTCCCAGTCGATGGCAACGCCCTGGCCGACATTTGTCGGCTGTTGAGCTCCAGAGGTCACGTTCTGAATGCCCGGCTTTTGCTCCAATTCGTTTTTAAACGCGTCAAACCGGCCGTTGAGATCAGGATTGTTCATCATGAGAACGATATTGTGCCTGTCCAAACCCAAATCTTTATTCCTGATGTAGTGCAGTTGTCTGGATACGATGACGGTAGCTATGATAAGAACAATGGAAATGGCAAATTGGAACACAACGAGGACCTTCCGGAATTGAGCCCGGCTCTTCAGAAATCCTGATTTTCCTCTCATCGCATCCACGGGTTTGTATGCCGACATTTGAAATGCCGGGTACCATCCGGCAAGAAGTCCTGTCAAAGGGGTCACGGCAAAAATCAGAAATATCCAGTAGGGGAGGGCATCGTTTGTGAGGCTCAATTCTTTGCCGGTAAAGCTGTTGAAGACCGGTAGCACGGAATGAGCCAGGGCTATGGCTAAACCAAGGGCAAGATAGCTGAGCAGGAGCGATTCTCCTAAGAATTGCGAGATGAGCTGAGACTTTCGCCCTCCAATGACTTTGCGCAGACCGATTTCCTTGGCGCGCCTGAAGGACCGGGCCGTGGTGAGGTTGGTGAAGTTGATGCAGGCAATGACCAGAATGAACAGGGCGATAACCGAAAATATGGAAACCTGGATGATAAGTCCCGGCCGACCGAACCCATAGAGATGAACCTTTGTCAAAGGCTGAAAAACCGGTTTGTAGTCAGGCGTATAGTCAAGATGATCATGGTAGATGCCGGCGATTTTTTGTTCCACAGCCTCTTTGTCCGCCTCGGACCGGAGAAGCACATAGGAAGGGGCCACCCATTCTTCCCACCGGCTTATGCGATCCTCACCCAGGAGTTCAACACGGGCAACCATATCGAACTGCAGGTGTGAATTCGAGGGGATATCATGGATGACCCCTGTCACGGTGAAATCTGTTTCATTCTGAGCAAGGTAGAGAACCTTTCCGATGGGATTCTCAGAACCGAAATAGCGACGAGCTGTGCCTTCGGTGATGACAATGGAATTCTTAGCGGCCAAAGCTGTTTTGGCATTGCCTTTGATGAACGGGAAGGTGAACATGGAAAAAAATGTGGGGTCTGTTAAAAAAATATTGAACTCATCAAAGGATTTGTCTCGATATTTCACCAGCGAACGATGCCAGGGCCAAACACGGCAGGATTCCTCTATCTCTGAATATTTCTGCTTAAGCTCAGGGCCGAGCGCATAGGAAACCGAGGTCCCGAACCCGCCACTGTCAATGGCATTCAATATCCTGTAGATGCGATCCTTTTTGACGTGGAACTGGTCATAGCTCAACTCGTGCTGCACCCATAGCGAGATAAGGATAAAACTCGCCAAGCCCAGAGTTAAACCTGAAAGGTTGATGACGGAATATATTTTCTGCCTTTTAAAATTCCTGAGGGCCACCCTGATATAATTCATAAACATAGCACTGTGCTCCCTACTGTCTTTTTTACTGACATCGGTAACTTTAAAAGCAAAATATGTGCCAATAAAATCCCCTGGCATTTGGTTTTTATTCAATCACATCTGTCCATTTCCGAACACTGTATGGCCAGAATCGAACAGAATTGATAGTTCCGTCATCATTCATTTTTTTAAAAGAATTGATTTGGGATTCCAAAGACGGCTCCAAAAATTTATACTCTGATCCCTCCATTGTGTATTATGGAAATGGCCATGCTGCAGGTCATATTCCGGGTTGAAGGAACTTCTCGGATGATATCAGAAAAGAAACGGGGTAGGGGCTCTTAATTCGGCGTTTTGGAGACAGCGGGAATAATCCTCGGCCCGCTCTCAGGCTTTTCAGCTTTTGCCCGGCCTGGAGTTTTATCCCTGGCTTTGTTTTCGGTGTTCTGTCCGGCGAAGGCGTGGCTCTCGCGATTTCCGTGCTATTGGATAGGAAAGAACAAAAGCTTACAAGATGAAATGAGAAAAGTATCCATTATCAACCGATACTTTTTTTAAGAATGAGAGTACCAAGACAAGACAATTTAGACCGATGTCTTGTGATTACTTTCGGGTCAGCTTGTGCGTGTTTTCGGCCGTCGCTCCCTCAAAGGATGAGGGCCTTTTACCGCTGGGATCGAAGTGTATCTCGGCCACATCATCGGAGATAAATCTCAGGATCCCGAAGGTAGTGACCCACTCCGATCCAACGTTACTGAATTTGCCCACGCAGAGGTCAATGGCCCAGGGTTCCGAAGAGGCATCGAGTTTGTACTCTCCTTTATGGGTAACAGCCATGCCATCGGGGTGGATCTCCTTCAAGGTGTAGGTCATATTGGCGTTAAACTCTGCTTCGCCGTCTCCTTTCCCGTATTTTTCAGCGACAATCCATTTTCCTAAAAGCTTTTTCGCCGTTCCTTCCTGACCGGATTCAATCCCGGGTGTGGCAAAGATACCTAACCCCATAAAAACAAGAGTAAAAGCGACAAGATATCCTATTGACTCTTTCATTGATTGTCCTTTCAGTGTAATTTGTCGTGATAATCAAATATAAAGAGATATTGTGTATTCTAGTCGGTGTCAAACAAAATATTCTATCAGTGATGCTATTTCTACACGAAGGTCCTGGCGAAGTGTACGGCTCTTTATTTTTTTTCAGGCTCATCGGTCCCGGATTTTGAAAACCAGGATCATATCCTCATCAAGAAACGAATCGTCGATTCCATCAATCCGCTCGTATCCGGCCTGTCGAAAATAGCCTATGACACTATCCCTCGAGGTATGATGAGGATTTCCTGATTTCAGTGGATCACCATCGATGATGGCTACCGTTGCATCAGGTCGCAGGTACTTCTTCAGGTTTTTCAACCACCGGACGGGTTCAGTAAAATCATGAAAACACAGGGCAACGACCACCATCTGAAGATCATTGCGTGGGAAAAACGCATCGTCCACCTTCCCGAGAACAGTGGTAATATTTTTGATTCCCGAATGCCGGCAGCGCACCTCGATCTCATCGCCTGAAAGGATATCGTTGGCGTAAATAGCACCCTCTTTTCCTATGCGGCTTCGCAGTTTGAATGTGAAGTAACCATTACCTGCACCGGCCTCACCGATCACCATGCCAGGCTCCAATCCAATGGCATCCATGACTTTTTCCGGAGGCAAGCGCTTGTCGCGTTCCTTGCTGTATTTCAGCTCGTATTCCGTCATAGCCCACGTTACTGTGTCTTGAGATTGTGCGTTAACTGAAACCGGAAATAATAACCGGAATGCTAGGACGATCAAAGTCCAGTGGATACTCAAGTTTGATTGTACAGTCATTTTATTTCCTCGTGTTCATGCTTAGGTAATAGCATAATTCTCAACTAACTTACTTTAGCACGCATATTCTATTTTATTCACTAAGCAAATAATATGCCAACAATACCACCCGGAGCTTTTGAATGCTTAATCAGCACTATATGTCCTTTCTCGATCAACTTTTGTGCACATTGAACATGTATGCCTCGCTAACGTTATAAGAATACGAAAAGATAATTTTGGCATACTATTTGCTCTCATAAATTGATAAAATTTAATTAAAATCAATGAAAGGATGGAGGAATGGGTAAAACAGCATGGATCTTGATTTTATTTTTGCCTCTTATCATCGGATTCCTGGCAGCAGACAAAGACTCTGAAAAGGCCGTCATCAAAAAGGTGATTGAAGAAGCCTACATGAACGGAGTTGTCAACATCGGCGATGTGGATGCGGTCAAAAAGGGGTTTCATAAAGACTTCAGTTTAAAGGGCATAGAGAAAGGAAAATTGTTTGTCCTGCCTATTGCGGACTGGATTGAAGGCATAAAAAAACGTAAAGCGGCAGGAGAATATCCGGCAAAGGTAAAAACCCACTTTGAATACCCCCTGATTGATATTACCGGAACCGCTGCGATGGTTAAGGTTAAATTCATGCAGGGTGAGAAGCTCGTTTATACGGATTATCTGTTGCTGCTCAAATTTGAGGATGGTTGGCGCCTCACAGACAAAATTTATTTCAGGCATTGACAAACGGCTGAAAGTCCTCCTCCCGCCAGATAATTAGATATTGTCAAAAGTCCAAATGCCTGGTGACATAGTCTTGTCGAGAAACCGACGCGGGTGATATAAGCTAAGGAATAATATATGCTGCAAAAGAGGGGGCAGGGGAAGGTCTCAAAATCTCCAGGGGAATAGGAACGGGTAAAGGGCGACTATCCTTTAGCCACAGAATTTTTTGATAAGAAAGGCCAACAGTTTTCTCACTCCTGCTTCGGCTTGCGCGGATCCACAATTCGCGAAAACGATATACCCTCTATCTATGTCCCTAATGATATAGGCAAAACAGTAAAAAGTCTCTGCGCTGCCGTTAAAAGCCGAAACGCACTCCCAGTTTTTCACCCAGTTCCAGCACAAGATTTTCCCATGTTTTTCCAGAGGCCTTTTCCAGCATGACAGCCGCAGCCGAATATCCGGCATTTGAATACGTGATTTTTTCTTCCGAGTCAACCGGATCCAGAGTTAAAACCCATTCCACGAATTGATATCTCTGGGTTGATGTGTCGCCCTTGAATTCACCAACAAGTGGATTCGGATACTCATCGCCATCTGTAAACGGTCGTATTCTTGCTCTGTGCGTCAGCAAGTCTTGCAGTGTCATATCATAATAGGCCGGTTTGCTGTTCGGCTTCAGATCCGGATTGAGATCGAAAAACTTTGTATCCCATCCGATCTTTTTCTCCTTGACCAGTAACGCTGCGATGAATCCGGTGATGGCCTTTGTATTGGAGCCCAAATGAAATCGATCGTCAGGATCCGCTCCAATTGCAGTTCCGGCCCTCTTGACTCCCAAAATATCCATTTTTAAAATGCTGTCCGATGTGATGACGGCGTATCCAATTTCCGGAATTTCATATTCCTTCCTTATAGAGTCAGCAAAATCACTTAAACCTTGACTTCCGACAGAAATGGAGATTGAAATCAGTAAGATTGGAAAAAACGATAATTTTTTCATTATACTTTGGTTCCTGTATTGATTTTATATTAACAGGTTTGTAGAGCAAATAATATGTCGATATTGTCTCATCGCTTTTTGTCATTTTCTGTTTTTATTAAAGTATCAAAATTAAAGCTTGGACAATATCCGAGAATATTTTTTGCTCTCTCTATAGAATAAACCCTATCTATACTCTCAGGAAGCTCCCATCCTTTTTTAGCAAATAAGCTTCCCAAATCAGGAAAACGACGCAACAAAACGTTTGGTGCATCATGGAAGAGATCATAGGTCTCATCTCTGGAAAACGGAGAAAGGGCAGAAATATTGAATACACCATAACCTTCTGTTTCAGCGGTCATAGCCAAAATATGGGCTTGAGCGGCATCCCGAACATCCACGCCTCGATACAACCTGTAAATTGTGATTAGATATTCAGACTCTGGAAAAAACCGGGAAACCCGAAGACTGATACACGGCAGGCCATATGTTCGAGAATATACCTTACATAAGCCTTCTGCAGTAATCTTTGTGACATCATAAATGTCTCGCGGCTGTGGCAACAAATCCTCTGTGACCCAGACGGCCTTTTCCGGAGAAACCATAGCATACCCATAGAGTGACGTTGTGCTGGAATAGACAAATCGCCGAACTCCGTTCGCTATCGACGCCTCCAATAGATTGAGAGTGCCCATGACATTGGTGTCGATGAATTCCTTCTTTGAATGAGTTTCTAAGTGGGGTGCATGGAGGGACGCTGTGTGAATTATATATTCGACATTTTCCATCACAGAAAAGACGAAATTACGATCAACAATACTCCCTACGTGCGTCGTAAATTCTCCGGGAAGAAGATCAACTCCAAGAACCGAATGATTCTCAGAAAGCATTGAGGAAACTTCAGCGCCTAATTGACCTGAGGAGCCAGTCGCTAAAATTCTCATGCAAATTTCATTCTAAGGAAGGATATTGGAACTAATATGATTCAAATCCCACCAGGGTCATAATTTTGGCCAAAACCTCTTCAAGTAAGGCCTTGGGTACAGTAGATATTCTCCTGGCTTTTCTCACGCGCCAGTCGAGACTCTTGATCTGGTCGGATAGAATTGCACCGGAAATTTTGTGTTTACCTGGAAGCAGGACCTCGAATGGATATCCTTTAACATTCGATGTTATCGGACAAAATAAGGCCAATCCAACTTTTTGATTGTAAGCTTTTGGAGACACAACCAAAGCAGGCCTGTATCCAGCCTGTTCGTGACCTGCCTGGGGATTGAACTCCAACCACACAATATCCCCCCGATCAGGGGTGTACCTGTGTGGCATCACCAGACCTCTCGCCCGACAGCTTCACCTGTAGAAATTTCTTCGTGCAGGTTATCATCGCGAATGCCAGAAATTAGGTTGGAAAGCTTATATCTTGCCGTTTTAACAGGCCGGATCACAAGCCGATCTCCTTCCAGAGAAAGATCTACTGCCGAACCCTCCTGGACACCGGCTTCCTTCGCAAAAGATTTCGGAATCCGCAGCCCCAAGCTGTTGCCCCATTTCACAAGTTTTGTGACCATTCTAATTCTCTATGTATATACATTGAATATACATTGTTTTAAAAGGACAGTCAAGTTATTCATCGTTTGCCAGTTCTGGCCACCGTTGACGTGGCTCTGGTGTTTTCCGGAACAGGCTTTTTATTATTTAAATTTCATTACTTAGACGCTTGAACGGCATAGATCTTCTCATTCAAAAAATATCCTCATCCTGAATCGTCTATAGGAGATCATGCGAATTCCAACCAATGAGATATATTAAAAATATCAATCACCCTCACAGGACAACCACCGACATATAAAGCAAGGGAGGGGATGATGGAGATTATCGAAAATTCCGAAGCGTGATTTTCATCGCATTACAAAACGAATTGAGAAAATGAGTTTTGATCTCAGATCGACTGTATGCGAAAAAATATCAGGACAGGAACGATTCAGAATCCGTCAGGGTGACTATCGCATCGTCTATTCCGTACAGGACGATGAATTGACCATTTGGATAGTCACAATCGGCCACAGACGTGATATCTATCGTAAACTCGACAAAGACAAGTCTTATGGAAAAGTCCATGAATAATTGCGACTGTTTGCATTTTGCGTTGGAATAATTATCCTCGTCTTTATTCGGTTATAATAAGGCCCACTTCATGATCTGAAAGAAGCTTTAAAAGCGCAGCGAATTTTCCCTTCAACAGCGTGTCCAGTTCAGAGCTATAATCGGTCAAACGCTGCTGCAAAATTGTGTGAACTTCCTGCGCCTGATCCGTTGGCGGGAAATCTGAAACAGCTACTACCGATGCAAGATACGCAATCCGTGAAGCGAGCATGGACGGGAATCGTATAGAATCCTGCCCTGTTCCGGTAATTTTGAGTTGGATCATCTTCTTTTCGATTGCCAGGAAGTCATCATTCATGGAATCTATAGCCTCCAGCACCTCTTTCTTGTCTTTTTGCGTCTGTAAAATGGCTTTTTTATCCAGTAACTGCCTTCGGATCCTTTCGATTTTATTAATTTCCCCTGTCAGTTTATTCATGTCTTCATAGAGCTGTTTCAACAGTTCCGTCTGCGCCTGGATATCTTCCAGGCTGCCTTCGGAGTGCGGGTCTTTGAGAACGACCAACTCTTTAGAGAAATTCTTGCCCTCCGAAGACATCTCGACCGTATAGGTGCCGGGCGGGATCAGGATTGAGAAAGTCGGCACTGTCGGTTCGCGAGTTCCCTTTTTATCCATGGGATACCAATCCGCAAACAGCGGCTTTGTTCTCAGCACAATCTTTTCGGTCGGTTCTCCTCTCAGGTTCCACCAGACCCTGTTGATACCCGGTTTCCCTTTTTCTTCGAGCGTCCTGACCGTATTCCCATCTTTGTCTTTGATGACGATCTCAACACTGTCATTTTTCTCCTTCAGCCAGTAATGAATCGAGGCCCCATAGGGAGGATTAGAGCCAAAGGAGGGTTCAGGAAAAAACTGCATTGTGGCAGAAGTGGGTTGAAACCGGTAAGCCGGCCTCGGATCGAACAGGTATAGCTCCGATGAGGCTATCTCCTCTGTTAATTGCTGCAGGGGAGTGATGTCATCCAATATCCAGATCCCCCTGCCGTAGGTTCCAATCACCAAATCGTTGAAATGTTCCGGAATATCTATCCAGTACATCGGCGTATAGGGAAGGTTGGTCATCAATGACTGCCATAGTTCTCCATCATCGAATGACACATAGAGCGCGTTCTCTGTCCCCAAATACAACATACCCGGACGAACGGGATCTTCCCTGATATTCCGCACATAATTCAAAATCCCGGTAGAGACTCCCTGAGTAATTTTCTTCCACGACTTTCCGTATTCTTCGGTTTTGTAAACATAGGGATCAAAATTGCCGAGTTGGTGAAAATCAACGGTGATGTAGGCTTTGCCCGGCTCCCATTTGGAAGCATCGATATTTCGGACAACACCCAGTTTCGGGAGACCGGGGATATTTTTCGTCACATCGGTCCAGGTTTCACCGTTATCCTGGCTTACATGCACCAGCCCGTCATTGGTTCCGGCCCATAATACTCCCTTTTGTACGGGGGATTCATCGACAGCATAGATGACATTGGCGTATTCAACCCCGATATTATCACCCGTCAGCCCCCCGGAGAATCCCTGTTTACTTTTATCGTTCAGAGTCAAATCAGGGCTGACCTCCTCCCAGCTCTGTCCGCCGTTTGTTGTCCGGTGCAAATGTTGACTGGCCACATACACCGTATTGTGATCATGCGGAGAAATGAGTAGAGGAAATGTCCATTGAAAACGGTATCTCAAATTTTCAGCAGGGTGACCGCTCGTAACTTCCGGCCAGACTTCTACTTGCCGGTACTGCTGGGTCTTTTGATTATACCTGGAAACAATACCCCCAACCGGGCCGCGGCCGGAAGTGCTCGACCAGATGATATCCGGGTCCACGGGATCGGGGGTGGCAAAACCACTTTCCCCTCCACCCACATCATGCCACAGCCCTGTCGGAATCATGCCTCCGGCGAATATTCCGCCGCTGCGGGTCCGGCTCGGACCTTTCATGGACGGGCCGTCCTGACGGTTGGTCAAGACATTGTACGGGATATGAGTATCGGTTGTGACATGGTACAACTGAGCCACAGGAAGTTGGACACGAAACCATGATTTCCCCCTGTTTTGGGAAATGGACAAGCCCCCATCTCCCACCACGATCATACGATCTCCATCCAAAGGATCGATCCACATTCCATGATGATCCCAGTTGGGTTGTGTTCCGAAAGGACCGGATTTGGCTGTTTTTCCACCATCAATGCTAACCAGGTAATTCGCGGAAAGAAAGTACACTTCATTCGGGTTATCCGGAGAGGCCGTCATATGTGTGTAATACGCCTGCCGGCCGCCTAAATCCCGGTTGTAGTTGATCAACTGCCAGGTTTCCCCCAGGTTATCCGACCTCCAGAGATCACCGGTATCCGTTTTTTCCCCGTTAAGAGGCACCCCATCACCTGTTTCGATGAGTGCGTAAACCCGGTTAGGGTCGGCAGGTGTTATGGCCAGGGCTATTTTACCGATGGGAGGGGAGGGGAGTCCGTTTTTTTCCAGTTTCTTCCAGGTCTGGCCCCCGTCTTTTGACATATGCAATCCACTTCCGGGGCCACCGCTGTTCCTGTTCCATGTTTTTAGATCAAGCTGCCACATACCAGCGAAAAGGATTCTGGGATTGGCCGGATGGATAGCGATGTCAGAGGCGCCGGTATTGTCATCGACATAGAGCACATGCTGCCAGGTGGAGCCCCCATCGGTCGTCATGAATACACCGCGGTCTTTTTGGGGGGCATAGGCATGGCCGACGGCAGCCACCCATGCCATATCAGGATTTGTGGGATGGACCACAATTCTGCCGATACGTCCTGTCTCGATCAAACCTACGTGTGTCCAGGTTTTGCCGCCATCTGTCGATTTCCATACACCATCGCCAACAGAAACGTTGGAACGGATAGAACTCTCTCCGGTGCCGGCATAAATCACTTCATGATCTGAAGGAGCAATTGCCAGGGCGCCGATCGCATGCACGGGTTTGTCATCAAAGATAGGTGTCCAGTTGAGGCCTCCATCCACGGTTTTCCAGATTCCTCCTGAAGCAGCACCCACGTAATAGGTCAGTGGGTCATCCGGAATGCCCGCTACAGATATAATCCGGTTTCCGACTGGACCTATGTGTCTAAATTTTAACTGCTCCAATTGTTCTTTGCTGACCTCTTGAGCCTGAAGCTCAAAAGCACTTACACTAAAAACAACCATCAGAATTGTCATTGCTAAGATGCTGATTGCGCAATGTTTGAGTGCATTTTTCATTTTCATCCTCCCTCCATTGATTTAAAGAAAACATTCTCGAATTCCCAACGAATTCAATAAATATAACAAATAATTCCCCACGTCAAGAAAGCGAATGCCTGCCTGGTAACGGGCGATCTGGATTTCAAGAAAATTGAAAAATTGATAGATATTGAATGGCTATGAGATGAATGACCAAAATCCGGTATAAAATCCGGTATCATTGAACAGCAGGGGAGGGGATTATGATTTGTGTCGCTATTTGAGTTGTTGACCTCGCTGGTCTCGGTGTGATACCCTTATTTTAGGATGTCAGCAGGTGGAAGTTGGGAAAAATTATGTGAGATTGCATACAAACTCAAAAACGAAATTCCTATATTTTACACACCGAGGAGCTTGATTCTGATTGCTCCTGCTTATCTGTGACTCAGCCAGCTTCCGTGATGAACCGCAAGATGGTCATCCATTGATAACGACAAATTTCTAGCCGAGTATGTGAATCATTTTTTGATTTCTTTTTTAATCGCTTCGATAACTTCGGGCAGCCGCTTGCTCCAATCGAAACTTCTCCCCCGTTTCAGCTGCTCCAGCCGCTCCCGCGCAAAAGCGTTTATTTCTGCGTTGTCGTGATTCAGCTTGAGATACCTCTTGTAACCCTCTATGGCTCCGTTTATTCTTTTCAGCACATCCATGTTGAGAGCCCCGTAAAACCAGCTCAGGGGCTGCGTTCTATCGAGTTTAAGCGCATTTTCGAGGTTTTTTCTGGCCTGTTTGTGTTCTCCCAAATGGAAATAACAAATTCCCATCCCCTGGTAGGATTCCATAATGCGGTTCTTGGATTCCAATGATCTCTGGAAATATGCGATCGCTCCGGCATAATTTTCCCCGTCCATCAACTGCCTGCCTCTGGCATAGTCGTTGCTGAATTTTTCCCGAATCTCGGTTTGAAAAGCAGCGAGCTGTTCTTCGTCGATCCGAAGCGGTTTTATCCAAACATCGAACTTCTTTCCATCCCTTTCGATACGAAAACGAAGAGGCCTGTCCGAGGGAAGCTGCTGCACCATCCCAGAAAAAACATCGGGCTGTGATCCCTTATCCCGGAAAGATATGTCCTCCACTTCCAGAATGACATCCCCCTTACGCAGCCCCGAATTCTGCGCCGGGGTGTCCTCCAGGACACCGAGAAGCTTGATCCCCTCGCCTTCATTCCTTGCGAACACAGCCCCGAAGTATGCGGTCAATCCATCGTCTGCGGCATCGATTCTTCCTGATATTTCCTGTTCTTCCAGTTTCACCTGCTCTTCTGGTTTCGCTTGCTGAAGCACTTCCTTTTCGTCTCTGTCCTCTGGTTCTTTGGTTTCCACCCGATCGCCGGTTTCGTCATCGGCGATATCCCAGCCTTCATGAATGGCGGCCAATGCCCGGTCCGTCGCTTCCACTGTCATTCCAGAATAGAGGATCGTACCCTGCTCAACCGCGCCACCTCCGCCTCCGGCATTCAGCAGCATATTCGTATCCATGGCAAGGGATGCGATCAATTCGTTTTCGATGGAATAATCGACCTGTATCTGGATGGATTTTGGAAACGTCTCGGCCGTCTTGGAGAAGATCGTGGATAGCATGGGCTGAAGCTGCTCCAGGTCGGGATTGCCAGCCAACCGAAAATTCGCCCTGACCACAACCACACCCTCCCGATTTTCCACCGCGGTCACCGGGATGGACTGCGAACGGAAGAACGCCGCAAGGTCAGCATCATTCCTGGAGATGAACGCGGGACTCAAAATAAGAAGCAGAAGCAAAATGCCTGTCGTCATCGTTCTTTTTTCTTGTATACCTCGATCACATTCCCGTTTTTATCGAGTTTTCTCACAGGTTCGCCGTCTTCAAAAATCCATTTGTATACGACCTCCCCGTTACGCGCATACTCCACAACAGTTCCATGCCGCTTGTCGTCCCTGAATGGAATTTCAAGATTCACCTGGCCGCCGCGGAAGAATTCTTTCATCATCCCATCCTTTTTTCCCTCACGGTATTCGATGTTTTGGTACACACCGCCGTCCTCGAAATATTCGGTATACAATCCGTGCCGCCGGCCGTTTTGATACTCGCACTTGTGATCGATCTTTGGGGGATCACCGGGCTGCGCATCTCCTTGGACACGGTAAAACACAGACGGCCCACTCAATTGGTCTTCTGAATAGCTTTGTTCGGCCGTCAGGCGTCCCTCGCTATCAAAGGTTTTCCAGATTCCCGCTTTCTTCCCTTCGCTGTGGGTTCCTGATTCCACCAGGCTGCCGTCCTGCCGCCAGGATTTATACGATCCTGATTTTTTCCCTTTAGAATAATGGGTTTCAAACTGTATTTTTCCATTGCGGTGATAGACTCTTTCGGTTCCATTCAGTTCTCCTGCCTCGTACTCGGCCCTTCTCGACAGAGTCCCATCCGAGTACCATGCCAGGTGGGTACCCGTCTGGCGGCCCTGGGCATCATAACAAGACTTTATAGAAAGTTGTGTCCGGCTGCTGTCATACCACCGAAGGTAGGGACCGACATTCTCGTAAACGTTTCCGACGAGTTTTTTATAACCTTTGACGATATTCGATTCGCTTAGTTGAGCGCCTGGCGGGATGGGACAGCCTCCTCCGCTATCGATGATCTCTTCTTCCGGTTCCGGTTCGGCAACCGGTTCTGTGAATACCGAAACGGAATGATTCTTATCCGGACCCTGCGTGTATCCCAGCCAATCGTATGGTGACCGGGAAGACGCTTTTGCCGGAGTGGCGGGTTCCGCATCGAGCAGATATCCCTTATCCGGGTAACCGGTTCTCGGGAAATGAGCGTGGATGTCTTTTGCCTCGATCTCCAGCTTGAACTCCCGGCTGCCCATATCAGCACCCACCTTGGGCAAAAAACGGCCCTCCCAGGTGGCAGGCCCGGTCATTCCTCCTGTAGCTATTTCCCCGCCCATTCTGACCACTACAGAAGTGGGATCGACCCTTTCTGAGACGGCATAAGCATCCGAGCCAAAGCGGATACTTATCTTTATGGGGATGCCGGCCATGAATGTCCCATTCAAGCTCGTGATCAGTTTCCGCTCTTTGACATAGTCATATTTATTCTGGAATCCCCTGTATTTAACGTCGTAGAAAGATTCTTCCGTTCTCCCGGTAGACTTGGTTTCGAGAATGTCCTCCCACCGTGCCCGGTAGGAACCTCCGCCCGCTTGAACCAGGCTTATGGCTTGGACATAGGGAGGGTGGTTGACGATGTCATGGAAGTCTTCCATCAAACCCGCCGAGTACTCGACGGATTTCGTTATCAATGGCCAGGCCAGATTATAATAGGGGGCCTGGGCGGATGGATCGTTCGTGTCGATGGTGGGCAGGATATAAATGGGCTCATAACCGATGACCGGCGTGAGAAGAGTGCCGATATCTTTGCATCCCAGTGCCAGAGGAAGCCCGGACGCCCGCTGGGCTTTTTTCGAAATCGCGGCCAACTGCTTAAAATAATCATCCAGGTCCTTCGCTTTTTGGATGTTTTGGGCTGCGACCGGAGGCGCTGCCCGGGGCAGCAGGGGCTTTTGACTGATTTTGACTGCTTCTTCATTCAGAAAAAAGTCGATGACCAATCGATGGTCGACGTTTTCTTCGATCAATCCTTCGAAACCGGTCAGCCGTTCTTTTTGGTTTGGGGCCTGCCCGCGAAACTTCAGATACAAAAGGTTCAGCAGAGATTTGAGCGCCTCGGTTTTTATGGTGGGTTTGTAAGTCTTTGATGTATTGCCGGAGCCAATCTTTTTCAAACGATTGATGACAGGCTCCCCGAACATCTCGTCGATCGTATCGGGAATGATCTTTCCGCTTCCCGGGTGCGGCATGTTGGAAGAGTGGTCGGGTTCCGACATATCCACCAGCAGGTGGATCACGTGGCCGAGCCTGTAAAAGGCCTCCTGCCTGGAATTCGTTGTGTAATCATAGGCTTCGATAGCCCCTTCCCAATGAAAGGGATTATCTTTTGTTCCAGCCCCGTTTTTGGCCCAAGACAGAGCGTCTTCGTAGTGAAGGGAAGGAGGCTCCTTGACAGCCTCCCCTTCGAATGTGGTCCAAAGGTGGAAGTGGAAAAAAAATTCAGGCCCTTTGTATCCGGGAGAGTCGGGATCGAAGAAATGCCTGAAAGCCCTTGCGTTTCCTTCGATCGGAGGGTCGAAATCCTCCCGCCAGGCCCCTCTGCCGACTTCTATCATGAAAGGCCGGGAATAAAGCTCTTCATAGAGCTTTGCCCGATCGATTTTCTGGATAAGCTCCATGACCAGCCTAGCGGCATAGGCATGCGTTTTTTCGTACCAGGCTTGAAGGGAGGTTGCCGAAAAAAGAAAAAGAAATACGGCCAGCCAAATCTGTTTCTTTTTCATATGTCAGCCCGCGAACTTCCAGCGCATAGAAGTACCACAGCTGATGCAGATAGGTCAAGATCAATGTTCCTATTGTCGAGGAGTTATCATGAACGCAAGGTTTACCATCCATTATCTATGCACAGGCCCTAGATATTTGTCCAGCGTGGTCGAGAAGTATCTTGACTGCGGCAATCCGATGTGTGGATTTGCCCGCATCCAGTGTCCCGACTGTGGGGAAGAGCGGCTGCTCATGTTTTCCTGCAAGACACGCGGGTTCTGTCCATCGTGTCATGCCAAGCGCCATGAGGAGTGGGAAGAGTGGATGAGGGAGGAACTCCTGCTGGATACCCCTCACCGTCAGGTCGTCTTCACCGTGCCCAAGATGCTGCGTTTGTTTTTCCGCTTCAAGCGAAAGCTCCTCAACTCGCTCTGTCTCTCTGCGGTGCGGGCACTTGTGAGATTCCTGTATCGATGAACCGAAGGCAATCGACAGGATCATCCGTCATCTCGAGCTGACATTTGAAGCTGAACGGCCGCCTCGTCTCGTCTAGCAGGATCTCCCGTTCAATAGTGCTTTTCGATGCCGCCGAACCCGAATTGCTTGTTCTTTGCGGTCATCTTGATGAAATGTCGGAGGCGCTTCTTGAATTCTTGCGGCCTTTTGCGAGCCCCGTCAATGAACGTGATCCGAATTCGTATGTAGGATTGTGAGAAGGCCTGAAAGTTTTTCCAGGCCTCAGAATTGGCCTTAATAGGCGTGAGGATGTCAGGAGGGATCTCAAACGGCTCCGTTTCAAGATCCCCTAGGATTTCCAGAACACCCTTGATAACCTTTCCCCGTTTAATCAATGCCCTCAGACGCTCTTTATTTGATTGTGAGTAGGGAGTCTTCGGGTTCCTTATGGAAAACCTCTGGGCATATCTATCCTCATCGATCTTTCTAACCGTGCTGTCGATCCATCCAAAACAGAGTGCTTCTTCAACCGCGTCATTATAAAGAATACGCGGCTTTCCCGTGTGCTTTTTGTTGAAAACAAGCCAGATTTCTTTTTCGGACTTATGGTGCTTCTCGAGCCAATCACGCCATTCCGAGCGCTCTGTCACATGCAGGAGTTTGGACTCATCTAGGGCTGATTTCACTTTTTTGCTATTCTCACTTCTTCCTACTGTTCTCATAAAAGGCAATCCAGTCTTTCACTGTTACTCTTTGCATCAATTCCCCAATCCTGTTTTATGGGCTCCTTTTTGAAAACAACGCCCAACTTTTTCAGCCTGTCGTATTCCTTTTGGATGTCTTCCACTTCAAAGACTATAACAGGTAATCCTTCCCTATAGATACCTTCTTGATAAGGCTTGGCGATGGGATGGTCATTAGGCTCAAGAAGCAATTGAGTTACGTCCGGGTCTTCGGGGGAAAACCCCTCACAATTTTCCTCAATTTCCACCCGTTAGCATGCTAAACTAAGGATATCACATAAAAACGCAGAGGGCAAAGGCTCAACAAGCGACACAAATCCCCCGAAATCTTAAAACCATCGAGTTTCAGATAGACTCTACCCTTGAATCAGAAAAAAGCAATCCCGAAAGCCCTCAGAAATACTCCCCCATTTCCTCGGCTGCCATCAGGAGTTCCTGTTGGACATGATGGGGCGGAGGCGGCCGTTCGGCCTCGAAGGTCAGTTCGAGATGGCGGATACTCCTGTCGATAAAATCATGTTCATCTATGAAAGAAATAATGGACATCCAGATGGGTGAAGATCTCCTGGATAACCTCATTATGGAAACTAGGGACACGGCGAAAAGCACTGTCGGGGTCTGTGCCTCCTTCGGTAATCAAGACATGGATATGCGATGGAAGTTGATGCGATCGCCGAAGGTCTGGATAACAGCCACCACTCCCGGCATAAGCTCAAAACCAGCGGCTGTGTTCAGAGATTTCACAAGGGAACTGTGCCGTTACTGCCCGGGCGTAAGCGATAGATCCAGTCTTGTTTGGTTTTGAGAGATGACGTCTGTCTCGGGGTCCAGCTTAGCTGGTAAATACCGTATCCTGAAAAAACTCGGGGAAGGGGGCATGTGTGTAGTCTATAAGGAAGGCTCCTGGAGCTGGCTTAAAGCGAAGAGCCTTAAGTATCCCGATAAGCCCAGAACCGATCTCGTACATTTCCGCATCGAGGCTGGCCACCTCGTCGCCGAGGCAAACTCACGCGAGAGAGCTTCCCGTGGAGCACCATTACTTCAATGAGTGGCCAAATGCAAAACTTCCAGCCCTTGGCGGCCTGACACCCCTTCAAGCAGTCAAGAGAAAAAATGACAGGTACAAAGTCGTTGCCCTTATTGATGATCTAGAACGGTTTCAAAACTCACCCGCTACAAATATGCCGAAAATCGATCTCGAAAAACTCCGCCGTCTTCTCGGCCTCCCACCCAAAGCAAATTAGTGCAGATCCCCACAAAACATCTATTTTTTGCCATGAAATCCTAACACCTTGAAAGAATATCCAAAGGCAAACTTGCCGAATATGTTAATGAGAAATACAGTGAGATCCCTTCGTTCTTGAGAAAGCACGGGTACGACGAAAACGAGGACTATTCCATTGCCTATCTCACTGCTTGATGCTGATGTCGTAACTTCATGAAATTTCTGAGTGAAGGCATCATCTTAAAAAATAATAATTGTTCCCTATATGGGAACTTATCTCTTGACATTCTTTTGGGAACTATTTATATTATAAGCGTGCATATTATATCTGTTAAAGCGCTGCGTGATTATTACGATAAAAATAAAGAAACGGAAAACCCGTTAAGAGCTTGGTACCACGAAGTAAAAAGAGCAGACTGGAACAATCCTCAAGATGTTAAGGCAAAATATAGATCGGCAAGCATAATCGGCGGGAATAGAGTCGTGTTCAATATCAAAGGAAATAAATACAGACTTGTGACAGAAATCAACTACAAAATAAAAGTCGTTTACATAAGATTCATCGGCACTCATAAAGAGTATGACAAAATCAATGCGGAGGAAATATGATGGTTCAAAGAATTATTAAAACAGAGGCAGACTATCAGGCCGCACTATCTCGAATCGACAAACTGATGGATGCCGAACCCAATACTCCGGAAGGGGATGAGCTGGAGCTTCTAGTAACTCTCGTTGAGCTCTATGAAGGCCGGAAATACCCCATAGATATGCCCGGTGCAGTCGAAGCCATTAAATTCCGAATGGAACAATCGGGCTTGAACCAACAAGATCTTGTCCCTTTTATAGGCAGCAAAAGCAAAGTTTCAGAAGTTCTAAATAAAAAAAGACCGCTGTCGCTATCGATGATGCGCGCGCTTCACAAAGGGTTGGGAATACCGGCCGAGATCCTTCTCCAAGAGCAGGACCAGGATTTTCCGGAGGAAATCCCGGACATATATTGGAAAAAATTCCCGATAAAGGAAATGATGAGCCTTGGTTGGATTCCTTCCAGCAGAAGTATTGATGGCAATGAAGAAGAAATCATGCGCCGATTCATACAAGATGCAGGAGGCATGAACAGTTTTACACGACTATCATTCCGCGTAAGTAAAAGCCCAATAAAGAAGCTAAGAACGGATAGATATGCGTTGATTGCCTGGTGTCTTAGGCTTATGGAGCTTTCAAAAAAGCATCCCATCCAAAAGGAATATGCGCCGAAATCCATCGATTTATTAGAAGTATCGAAGCTGAGCTATTTCAAAAACGGGCCATTGCTTGCGAAAGAGTACCTCGAAAAACAAGGAGTGCAATTTTTCATCGTGCCTCACTTGAAAAAAACTTTTCTTGACGGCGCTGTGATGATCCCGGAGGGTAAGAATCCAGCTATAGCCCTGACTTTGAGATATGACCGGATAGACAACTTTTGGTTTTGCCTGCTTCATGAATTGGCCCATCTTATGAAACATGTGTCGATGGATGAACCAGATATCATCGTAGATGAGCTCGAACCGCGGCATTCAAGATTGAGGAGCAAAGACACCCGGGAGAAAGAAGCTGATAGAATCGCCCAAAACGCACTTATTCCGGAAGACGAATGGAAGCGGGTTAACCTGGATGCAAAAAACCTGGTAAGGGAAGTGATCGACCTTTCAGAGAAGCTCAAGATCCATCCGGCCATCATCGCCGGCCGAATCCGCTTCGAAAAAAACAACTATCGAATATTATCACAGTTTCTCGGTAGGGGAGAGGTGAAGCAGATTTTGGTTGAACGGAGATAGATATAGATTATCATTATGCATTTGGGACGGGTCGCCAAGCGTTTTATCGAAAGGTCTAAGGGCCTTACACTTAGTCGTTTTTTTCATTCACAAAGGGATCACAACAGTTTTTTGAATTTATTAACTGTGATGTGACATCTCCCGCAAATTTGAAATTTATTAGCTTATTGAAAAATCTATTAATGAAAACACCGTGTGACAGCTAAGAATATCATCTAGCGTCACTTGTTAACTTCTCGCTCACGAGGCGATTGAGGCTGATCCCTTGTTCTGCAGCCTGCATCGCCAACCGTCGGTGAACATTCGGAGGAATCCTCACCACAAATTTTCCGCTGAATTTTTTGCTGGATAGAGGCAGGGGAGGGGTTTCTCCCTTTAAGCTCATATCCCGAATGACATCCGCAACTATCTTTCGGATTCCTTCCAATGCCGCCTCTGGATTATCAGCAAGCCAGCTTAGACTCGGAAATTCCACGCAAAGTCCGACATATTCCTTATCATCATCGGACCATGTGATCCTATAGGTATATCGATCACTCTTCAGAGTCATTTCTGTTCTCCATTTTTTCTATTGCCTTTAAAACTTGTTTAACTTGATAGATCTTAGCCATTCCTTTGAAATTCTGGATATTGACTCTCGGATCACCCGCCCATGGCATTTTATAGACTCTGTGGCTGCCTTTTTTGATTCTGGGAGGCCCGAAATAGTATTCACATATTTTGCATAGTTCCCTGAATCGAACATTGTCGGGATTCCGGTTCATCCTTTTACGGATGATTTCAATGTCTTTCGTACATGCTACCATTAATGATACTATTGTCAAGTATAAATTTTCATCCTTTTTTTAAGAAGACGAATGACCCAGAGAAAATTCTCGTTTTGGCTTGGATTCCGTCTTATAAACGAATATGTATTCTTGGCGAGGACCTTTTGGATGTAATCCCGATTATAGCTTTATATTGGAATCAAACCATGGGTTTTGAAAAAGACGACTGAGAGTAAAAAAATCTATTTCGGATTTCGAGAAGATGTTCCGGCCTAACAATGATGAGGTGTAGAGATGCTGATAATGACGAGCTATTCAGTCAAATAATTCTTCCAACACTCTATTCCCATTTGAGCTTATAGCGCTTGAGATAAAGAAGCCCGTCTTCATTGGATTGTATTAAGACATAGGCCTATTATTTTTTATGTCACTCAGATTTTATTATTGACAGATGCACAAAAAGTAGGCAATAGACATATCCACAGCCTGTGAAAATCCGTAATTGTTTTATTACCAGTGATTTATATTAGATGTTGAAATTGTGTCGCATAAGGTATATTATGTCAACTCATATTATAAATTTTTTATTTCTTATTCATTCCTTTTCTTTTAAACTTTTCAAAATTTCTTCGAGGACATGAATAATTTCATATCTTGTGATTTCCTGTTTTTTGAATTCAAGCCTGAGCCTGTAATCTGATCCTTTTGGCCGGTAGTTATATACAAATCGTTTTGCTTTTTTTTCAGATCCTTTTATTCTTTTTGATAATTCTCTAGTATCTTCACGCCTTAGATCTCTTTCCTGTATGTATTGAACCAATGCGACCATATCTTCCATGTTTTTTTGCTTTGCAATCTCAATGAGTGTCGATCGGCTGAAAATACAAAATTTGTGACATAGTTCACGCACTTCTTTCGGAATCTTACTGAGATTTATAGATTCAGTGACTGTCGAACGTGCTTTTCCGATTCTTTCGGCAATTCTTTGATGGCTGTAACCATAAACCTCTGCTAGCGCCAATAATCCATCGGCCTCCTCAAAAACATCGAGATCCTTTCTCTGTAAGTTCTCTATAAGGGCAATTTCCATAGCCTCGTTATCTTCCACAATTTTCTCAATACACGGAATGTCTTTGAGGCCAAGCTTTTTGGAGGCCATATAACGCCGTTCTCCTGCAATGATTTCATATCGCCCCTGCCGGGGTCTTACTAATATTGGCTCCAAAATACCCTTTTCTTTGATAGAAGCCATGAGGTCTTGTATGTCGCCCATCTCACTCCGTGCTTGCTGGGGATTAGGATCAATTTTATCGAGTGCAATCATGCGTATGCGGGGCCCAGCTGTCCGGGCAGCAATAATGTCGACAAAATGACCATCATCATGTCTCATGCCGAGATCTTTCGGCAATCCCGTTTTTTTAGGTTTTGGCACGTCTCAACATCTCCTTAACAACACTTTTATATTGAAACGCCCCCACAGAATTGGGAGCAAAAGTAAAAACAGATTCCCGGTAAGCCGGACTTTCCTCCAGCTTCACGCTCTTTGATATGACTTCACGGAACACTTTCTTGCCAAAAACTTTTTTGATTCGGGCAAGCGCGTCCCTCGCTATGTTGGTCCGCTTGTCATGCAGAGTGACTAATACACCGATTATTTGAAGACCTGGGTTGGCCACACGCTTCACTTTTTCAATTGTCTCGAGTAGATCGTCAGTCCCCTCCAAACTGAGATATGACGATTGTATGGGGATAAGGATAAAATCGGACGCCACAAGCGCGTTAAGTGTTATCAAACCCAAAGTGGGCGGAGTATCAATAATCACAAAATCGTATTTCTTCTTGACCGGGCTCAAAACATCTTTTAGCTTGAAATGACTATCGATATCACCAAGCAGAGCCGGCTCAAGCTTGGCCATCGAAATTTTTGAAATGGCAACCTCTAAACCCGGTATTGTTGATTTAACAATAATATCCTCAATGCTTTGGCTGCCGCCAACCATCACGTCGTAGAGGCATTTTTCGTATTTAGACGGATCATTTACGGTTGAAATTGTGCTGTTAGCTTGGGGGTCTGTGTCAACGAGAAGTGTGCTTTTCCCCATAAAAGCAAGAGCTGCGGATACGTTTAGAGCGGTCGTTGTCTTCCCTACTCCACCTTTCTGGTTGGTCACGGCAATGATCAAGCTACTCCTCCAAGGTAAACACAGATGGGTACAATATAGGAAATCCTATGAAATATCAAGAAAAAATTGAAACTAAAATGTCGGCATGCCGACAATCAACTTAAAACTCTGATAATAATAAAGTTAAGTGATATTCAGGAGAAAAATACGCCTGTCAACGGAGATAAATTCTGTCCGGATCAAGGTCTTCTCGGATAATCCTCAGCTCTTTATCCGTGGGCGGTTCCGTGGTTTTCAGCGTGCCATTCACCTGGACATCCCAGGATAGGGTTTGTTTGATCTCTTCTAAGGAAACCTCTGGATGAATTTCATCCAGAATCATTTCGTGTGTTTTCTGGGTAAAGCTGTAAACGCCGAGATCTGTAATGACCAGAGATGGCCCTCCGCCAGGAATACCTAACCTCGCGCGCGGATTGTCAGCCCGGATAAAACCAGGTGTGGTGATAAAATCGACAGTTTCAGGGAAGTTTTTTCGTGTCTGTTTCAAGATTAGAATGACTTTTTTGGCATGGACAGAGATCTCGCAGGCTCCGCCGCTGCCCGGCAATCTCACCTTGGGATTCTCGTAAGGTCCGATCACGGTCGTGTTGATATTGCCGTACCTGTCGACCTGAGCGCCTCCCAAAAAGCCAACATCAATTAATCCACCCTGGAGATAATAATAAAAAACCTCAACCATGGAACATACGGATATAGAATCCGTGACAAGGCAGGGATCTCCGATGGAAATGGGCAACCGGGATGGCACGGCCCCTACGGCGCCAGATTCATAGATGAGTGTCAAATCTGGAGCCTGAAGCCTTCGCGCCAGATTGCAGGCGAGGTTCGGTAATCCTATGCCGACAAACACAACTTCTTTGTTCTTGAGCTCCTTAGCTGCTCTTGTGACCATGATCTCGTTTTGGGAGTAAGAAAGCATGCTCATCTCCATTATTCTTCGTAAATGTTTTTAATAGCCATAGTTTACCGGCGGGGATAATCTCTCTGAAGCCATCAGTCTGGAAACGGCATCCTCTCCGAGTTTTTTGCGATATTCCGCGCGGTTTTTGACGCCGTATATCCACTCCTCAATATATTTCTCCATGGATACAGGGTCCTTGGCAATTGTGTGCCATTCCACATAGAATTGATTGTCGCGGTCGTAAAATCCTTGCGCATAGCTGGGGTGCGCCGCAAAGGGTTCAATGACGACCGTATCCACAATCATACCGGGAATAAGCGTTCTGTTCGGATCAGATCGGACGACACTCCCATCGACCAACTCTTCGGCAACGATAATCACTTTCTTCGATGCGAACGCCGCCTCCCTTTGAACGCCCATTAGTCCCCAGATCTGGGCATTGCCTTCTTCATCAACACGTTGCACATGGATGATGGCCACATCCGGACTCAAAGCAGGAACTGTGGCAAAGTTTTTACCTGTATACGGACATTGAATACTTTTGATATTGGGGTTTTTTTCAATCAAAGTCGAGCCTGCAAAGTTGTTCAAATGCATGAAGGACAGATGCGATGCGCCAGCAATGAACCTGGCCACCATGCCGAAGTGAGTGTATTCCTCGAGCTCAATAGATCTAGGTCTCCCCTGCTCAACCGCTCGTCTCAATCCATAAAGAGGACCAACACCTGGATTTCCGGCCCAGCTGAACACAAGTTTTTTTACACATCCTGCAGCAATCATCTGATCATAGATAAGGTCAGGAGTCAATCGACAGACCACGAGATCCCTCTTTTTTTGTCTGATGATCTCGTGACCCGCGGCAAAACAGATCAAATGCGTAAAACCTTCGATGACAACTGTATCTCCATCCCTGATAACACTTGCGATCGCTTCTTCCATGGACTTGATTTTTTGGGTCATCAAGAAAACTCCTTTGAACTGTCTCTCATGACATTAGAGAAAATGTCAACAGCGCTATCCACTTGATCCGAATCGACCACGAGTGGAGGCGCAAAACGAATAACACTCTCTCCGCACGGCAAAAGCAAAAGTCCTTTGCGGAAGGCCTCTAGGACGAGCTTGTTCGTGAGGTCAACGGCCGGCTCCCTCGTCTTTCGATCTTTGACGAGCTCAACACCAATCATCAAACCAATGCCTCGGATATCGCCTATGAGGGAAGGATGTTCCTTTTGGATGGTTTTAAGCTTTCTGAGGAGACGTTGGCCCATTTTAGCTGCATTGGCCATCAATCCTCCCCTCTCCAGCAATTCGAGCGTTGCCAGGGAAGCCTCACAGGATATGGGATTGCCGCCAAAAGTGCTGCCATGTGTGCCCGGTTCCCAGCTCATATATTCCTTTTTTGCGATCACGGCACCTAGGGGCAAACCCGAAGCAAGCCCTTTGGCTAGAAGGACGACATCCGGCTCAACTCCAAAATGTTCCATTGCCAGAAATTTTCCTGTGCGGCCCATTCCCGACTGGATCTCGTCGGCGACCAGGAGAATTCCGTGTTTCCGGGTGAATTCCCTCAGCCGTTGATGAAATTCTGAAGGAGGGACAACATACCCCCCTTCACCCAGGATGGGCTCAACAACAATGGCTGCAATTTCCTCAGGACTTACTAACGATTCGCACAAACCTTTGGCTATCTCATCCGCACAGCGTATACCGCAAGATTTGTACTTGAGATTATAAGCACAACGGTAGCAATAGCCATAAGGCACATGATACACACCCGGAATGAACGGGCCGAAAAAACGCCTCTGTTTGGGTTTGCTGGCTGTGAGGCTCAAGGCCCCCATTGTTCTTCCATGAAAAGCTCCTTGGAAGGCCACGATATACTGTCTTTTTGTATGGTATCGGGCAAGTTTTATGGCCGTCTCAACCGCTTCAGCTCCGGAATTAGTCAAAAATACTTTTTTATCTCCTGTCAGGAAGGTCTTTTTAGCCAGGCGTTCAGTGAGATCGGCAAAAGAAGGATAATAGAAATCCGTGGAACAAATGTGAAAAAATTTTTCGCTTTGCTTTTTTACTGCTTGAACGACCTCAGGGTGACTGTATCCTGTGACATTGACAGCTATGCCGGCCATCATATCCAGGAACTGATTTCCATCCACATCCACCACCACAGCCCCCTCCCCTCTCTCAACGACAAGAGGATATTCCTTGATGTACGAGCTAGAGGTGTATTTCTTATCTTTTTTCAGGATGGCGGCAGCCCTTTTCCCTGGTAACGGTGTCCTTATCGCAGATTTTTTAAGAGGCATGGTACCCTCCTTTTCAATTCCTCTTGAGCAGAAGTGACATCCCCTGTCCGCCGCTCACACAAAGAGTGGCGAGACCGATCTCTTTGTCTTCTTGGATCAAACTGTAGAGCAGTGTCACTGTAATTTTGGCCCCGGTGCACCCGATGGGATGTCCGAGAGCAATGGCTCCTCCCTTGATGTTTCGTCTCTGAATGTTCCAATTCAACTCACGCTCCACAGCAAGCACTTGGGCGGCAAAGGCTTCGTTGACTTCGATCAAATCAATGTCATTTAGATTCAAGTTATTTATTTTCAACAATTTACGAGTGGCCGGAACAGGGCCCAGACCCATTTCTTTGGGATCGACAGCACCAGAGGTCGCTGAAACGATTTCTGCCAAAGGTGTCAAACCGAGACTTTTGGCATGCGCTGCTGTGGTCAGAACGAGTGCAGCGGCCCCGTCTGTAAGACCGGAAGAATTTCCTGCGGTTACAGTTCCTCCTTCTTTGAACACAGGAGGGAGTTTTGCCAATTTCTCGAGCGTTGTTTCTGGTCTGGGGTGTTCATCTGCTGTTATCAATTGCTCCTTCCCTTTCTTATCTTTAATTGTGACAGGAATCATTTCCTCGTCAAATTTTGCCCCATCCATGGCTTTCTTGGCCTTCATCTGGCTCTCGTAGGCATAGCGATCCTGTTCCTCACGTGAAATTTTGTATTTTTCGGCCAGAATCTCTGCCGTTTCACCCATAATCATGTCTGCCATAGGGCAGAACAGGCCATCTCTATACATACCGTCAACGAGCACACCATCGCCCAGCCTGTAACCCCACCTCGCCCTGTCCAGAAAGTATGGAATCTGGGACATGTTTTCGATACCTCCGACCAGCACTATGTCGTTTTCTCCCATTAGAATGGATTGAGCACCCAAGGCGATAGCCTTGATGCCGGATGCACAGGCTTTATTCACTGTGTACGCTGTTTTTTCTTGGGGAATGCCGGTCCAGTAAAGGATCTGACGGGCCGGGTTTGGTCTGTTTCCTGCCTGCCGCGCCTGACCGAAAATCACTTCATCAATTTGGGATAACTCAATACCCGCCCTTTGTATAGCTTCTTTGGCGGCGACGGTCCCCAGGGAGACAGCGGTCGTATTTTTGAAGCTTCCGCCAAATTTTCCCACCGGCGTCCTAACAGCACTCAAAATGACGATCTTTCTGGCATTGCTATGCACGTCTCATCTCCTTTCCTTGAATATGCAGTCTTTGAACGTCGAGTCCCTTTGATTTCCGAGCGACTCTATTTCATCACAGTGTGACTCTGCTCCCGCAGGAACTGCTGCACATAGTAAGGTCCGCATCCTCCTTTTCCTGATGAGCCGGATTTTTTCCAGCCGCAGAAGGACTGGACTCCGGGCCATGCGCCGGTTGTCGCTCCGGAACGCCTGTTGACATACAGCACCCCTGTCTCGATTTCATCAAGGAAGTACTGAACTTCATCCTGGTCTTGGGAAAATATCCCTGCGGTCAGGCCATAGTCGGCTTTGTTGCACTCGGCGACAGCTTCCTCGAGAGAATCCACAGGAGCTACGGCCAAAAAGGGCAGAAAGAGCTCTTCACGGAATATCCTGTGGTCCTTTGGCAGGTCCTTGACCAGAGTGGCTTCCACAAAATATCCTTTGCTGAATTCACTTTCGGTGAGGACATTTCCTCCCAAAACGATTGTCCCCTCTTCCCGGCAGATATCGGCCCAGGCCTTAAACGTCTCGAGTGCGCTTTGATTGATGACCGGACCCAGGAAAACATCTTTTTCCGCTGGATTGCCCACTTTAATCGTCTGAATTTGCTGCACCAGCTTGTCCAGGAAGGCCTTTTCCACGCTGCTATGGACATAAACTCTCGAGCAAGCACTGCACTTTTGACCGCTGAGGCCGTAGGCGGATTTCATGACCCCTTCAGCGGCCTGATCAAGGTCGGCATGGGCGGTCACAATGGCCGGATTTTTGCCGCCCATCTCTAGAATACACGGTCTTATAATTTGACGGCTGAGACCATTGTAAATTTTAAATCCCACATCGGATGACCCGGTAAACACAACTCCGGCAATGCCCCTGTTGTTAAAGATAACATCCTGGAAGTTGCCGCCCGGACCTGTGATGTAGTTGACAACACCCTCGGGAATTCCGGCATCTCGATATATTTCGTAGAGCTTCAATCCCGTGAGGGGAGTATCCGAAGATGGCTTGAGTATGGCCGTATTGCCGGCAACCAGTACGCCGGCGCTCATCCCGGCTGCCAGTGCCAGAGGAAAGTTAAACGGCGAAATTACCATCCAGGCCCCGAATGGTCGCAAGATACTCTTGGTTTCCTCGTTCGGACTCAGTTGCCCCATTGGCTTGACAAAACCTTGTGCCACTTCCATTTGGCGGCAATAGTAACGTATAAGGTCAGCGCCCTCTTCCACATCTCCCATCGATTCAAAGCGGCTCTTCCCTGCTTCAATGCTCATCAGAGCTGCCAGTTCGTATTTTCGTTTGCTGATGAGATCTGCAGCCCGCCTCATGATATCGACCCGCTCACGGTAGTCCCTGTACCTCCAATTCTTATAGGCATCCCGGGCAACCTTGATCGCCTTCTCCAGCACTTCGGCTGTTCCCTTCTGGAAATATCCCAGGGCAATCTCTCTGTCTATAGGGCTCACATTTGGGAATTCTTCGTATCCGGAGATTTCCTCATTCCCGATATACATGGGATATGACTTGTTAAAGAGATTTTGTACATCTCTGACAGCCTGGTCATAAGCCTGGTGGAAAGACTCCAGGCCGGCTGGATCCAAAGTTGTGTAGGTCACTTTGAATTCCTTGTCTTTGCTCATAGTTCCCTCCATTTCACATAATTTTCATTTCTCCGAGCGTATCGCTCAGAATCGCTTTGATGGCCGAGATTTCTCTGGAAGCTATCGTGAAAGGCGGTGCAAGAAGAACCAAGTCCCCATTGATGCCATCGGCATGTCCCACATGAGACCAGAGCACCAAGCCTTTTTTCAAGGCTTCCCCAAGAAATTTTTCTGTGTATCTAAACTCTCGAGGAAAAGGGGTTTTGCTATTTTTATCACGCACAAATTCAATTCCAAACAGCAATCCCTGCCCCCGTATATCACCCACATGGCTGTTTGATCCCAAGGGCAAAAGGCTTTCTTTGAGCAGGTGACCCATATCCAAACATTTATTGAGAAGGCGCTTCTTTTCAATAAAAGCAAGAGTGGCGACACCTGCCGCACATCCGACTGGATGATGAGCAAAAGTCTGAGCATGCAAAAAACTTCTGTCGTTGTCAAAGATTGCACCTACGATCCCGCCCCTAACAGCAAGAGCACTCAAGGGAACATATCCCCCTGCCAGCCCCTTTCCAAGGAGAATGACATCAGGCTTCAAGTTAAAGTGATCGCAGGCAAGCCATTTTCCAGTTCGGCCAATGCCTGTCATTATTTCGTCGGCGATCAGTAGGACATCATAGTCATCACAGATTTTGCGGATAACAGTGAAGTATTCCTGAGGCGGCACAGCAGCCCCCGAGGATGCTCCTCCTATAATTTCCGTGATAAAGGCAGAGACATTTTCCTCCCCCAGCTCTTGAATCTTTTTTTCAAGCGCATGGGCACATTTGAGCCCGCAGGCCGGATATGTTTCATTGCAGAAACATCGATAGCAATACGGTGCTGGAATCAAGTGAGAACTTCTCAACATAGGTTTATAGATGGATTTATAGGACTCCCGAGCCGCAAGGGCGAGAGAAGCCAGAGTGCTCCCGTGATAGCTTGGCTTACGGGATATGACATGATGCTTGTTGGTCTTACCCTGTTCAACCCAATACTGGCGGGCCAGCTTTATCGAGGCCTCGACAGCTTCCGCACCACTTGTCAAGAAAAACACCTTGCCTTTGGGAAATGGAAGAAAGCGGGAAATGCGCTCTGCCAGAGATTCAACGGGTAAATGGCTGAATTGCATCCCGTTTAAATAGCCTACTTTTTCAGCCTGAGCAGAGAGAGCCACGGCGATCTCTTTCACTCCATGCCCGATGTTTGCGACGGCTGCACCACCGCTGGCATCCAGGTATCGTTTTCCTTCAGAATCATAAAGATATGCTCCCTCTCCATGAGTGATGAGCGGGTACGAGCGATGGAGATTGCGATAGAAAACATGACCGGCCGGATAATGAAGATCCACCTCTACTCCTCTTATGATGTATATGTAACTTCCAATCTATATACTAATATATCCAAGTGCCGCCGAAATGGCGCGAGTTGTTTCCTGCAGAGGGCCTATTAAGTCAGATTTTAGCCGTTCCAATGAATACACACTTGAACTCACAGCGATGTTCACTGCACCCACTACAGTGTGTTCCCTATTTCTGACAGGAGCCGCAACAGACCGCAAGCCTGGAGAGAGTTCCTCATCATTGATCGCATAATCTTTATCCAATACATGCTCGAGAATTTGACGTAGCTTCTTTCCGTTATCCTGCCAAAAATCTTTGGCATTAGGAATTTGTCTAAGGTAACGCAAATATTCAGATAGCCATTCTTTGCTCTGACCAGCGACTAAAACCCTCCCCATGGATGTGTTGTAGAGTTCCAATCGGGATCCAATATTCAAATTGATATTGACGATTTGCTGAGTTTTTAGCCTTTCCACATAGACCAGGTGCCACCCGTCCAGGACAGCAACATTCACTGTCTCCCCGATTGAGTTTGAAAGCTCTCTTATGTACGGTTCAGCCACATCTCTGAGCTCGAGGCTATAGAGTACGGCAAAGCCCAAGCTTAATACTTTGGGTCCAAGCATGTATTTATTCTCTGCCTTGATTGGAATAACATAACCCAAATCGCAAAGTGTTTGTATGAGGCGGTGAACAGTGCTTTTGGGCAATGACGTCCTTCTATATATCTCTGTAATACCCAATGTGGGATTAGCATAGTCAAAGGCTTCCAGAATCGAAAGCCCTCTGCTCAGAGAATTAACAAATCGAGATTTCTTTTCTGCTCTGTCTCCCATGATTTTGTTCCGTTATGCGAAATATTTTTTTACCATACGAAACAATTATCCTTATCAATTCTTGCATTGTCAAGATATTATATAGAGATTCTCACAACACGTTATTTGAGCCGTCAAAAGGGGCCCAAATGGATAGCATGAGCTATAAGAACGGCCACAGATCCGATTCCCAACCATATCAAGAGAAGAGGAAAGAGCCAGCGAATCCAGGTCGCCCAGGGTATCTTCAGAATACCCAGGGCAGCCATAAAATATCCCATGGTCGGAGCAAAAATATTTGTGAAACCATTACCAAGCTGGTAAGCGAGTACATTCGTCTGCCGTGTTATGCCCAGCAAGTCTCCAAGAGGCGCAAGAACCGGCATCGAGACGGCGGCCTGTCCGCTCCCAGACGGGACAATGAAATTCAAACCATTCTGCATGGCGTATATTCCCAGTACATTTAGGGATGATGGCAGTTTTTGAATACCAATAGACATGGCATGAGTAATTGTATCAATGACAGACGCATCTCTCAATACAACAAACGTGCCTCTGGCTAGCCCGACAACCAAAGCGGCATATGTAATATCGGCAGCTCCTTTAATGAAGCTGTTTGCGGATGTGTCCAAAGACAATCCACCCAGAGGACCGACGATAATGCCCAGGCCGAAAAACAGTGCAGAAAGCTCGATAATTCCCCATTTCCAGCAGATTGCCCCCGCTGCGAGCACTCCAAAGGCCAGAATCGATACTATCAACACAGACATCTGCCTTTTGGTGAGTCTATCTTCAAACTTGTGTTCATCATTGAATTGCCGCTTCTGATCCAATTCGTACATCAGGCTGGTCGAAGGTTTTGCCTTTACCTTGGCTGCATAGCGGGTAAGATACAGGATTGTCACTGAAGTGATAACAGCCCAGAGAATGGCTCTAAATCCAATTCCTGAAAAGAGAGGCAGACCGACAATTCCTTGGGCCACGCCAACCGTGAAGGGATTCATGAATGCGGAAGCGAACCCTGCATTGGCACCCACAAGAGCTATCCCTCCGGCCACCAGGGAATCATAGCCGAGGGAGCGTGACAGCAGAAGCAAAGCAGGCAAAAAAATGAGTGTTTCTTCGGCAATGCCGATACTCCCGCCACCGATCGCAAAGAGGAGCGTCAACAGAGGGACGATCAAGGCCCTTTTCCGGCCGATTCGGCGTGTGATCGAATTTATACCGGTCTGTATTGTGCCCGTCGCATTCAACACTCCAAACGCACCTCCAATGATAAAAATGAAAAACACAATATCCGCCACCTCTCTCAATCCTTTGGGAAAAGCCAGCAAGATGTCTTGGAGGCCTGCCGGATTTGCGTTAACTGCGTTATAAGAATCGGGATCGATGAGTTCTCTTCCCTGCTGTTCGATCCGTGAATATTCACCTGCCGGTATAAACCATGTGCTGAGAGAAGCGATTATTATCAGACTGAACAGTAAGACGTACGTGTGAGGAACTTTAAATTTCATATTGACCTTGTGAAATAAAGGGAAGCAGCCGCGTACAGCTCGGCGGCTGTGGCGACATCCTCCAATTCTATGCTTTCCTCGGGGGTATGAGCAAGTTTGAGATCTCCCGGCCCCCAGATGATGGAGGGGATTTTCGCTTCGCGGGATAGAAGAGCCCCATCAGTCCAGGCAGGCAAGATGGTTAGAGCTTCTCCCTGCAGGTCGAAATCCTGCATGGCTCTCTGAGCGGCCTGAACAACAGGATGTTTGGAATCGATTGTGATCGGCCCATGGAACATGGTGGCCATTCCTTGAGGAACTCGCGACACCCTGGTTTTGAGTCCCGGGTACTTCTTGCGCACCATTTCCAGCAGACCATCCAGATCTTCAAACACCATCTCTATGGTCTCGGTCATAACCCAACGCCGATCCAACTCAATACGGCAGTGGGCAGCCACTGTGCTGGGCTGGTCCCCACCGGAGATAGTCCCCATATTGATGGCCGGCGGACCGAGAATGGGATCCAGCCGGTTCTTGAACTCCGGGATTAAATCTTCCTCTACCATGCGCACAAAACTCGCAGCGGCGGAAATAGAATTGATGCCGGCCTCGGGTGTTCCACCATGAGCAGCACGTCCCTCAAAATCAATACGCAGCCACTCCAGTCCCTTATGCCCTATAGCGATTCTGTTGTTTGTGGGTTCCCCCACAATAGAGGCATCTGCCCGGAAGCCGCTTAGGATTAAGGATTCAGCCCCCAGACTTTCCATCTCTTCATCAATAACAGCCGCTAATGTGATTTTGCCGGCTTTCAGCCCGCCGGATTTCTTTATGGCGGTTAGAGCCCCGGCCATGGCCGCAACCGCCCCTTTCATATCAACCGTCCCCCTGCCGTAGAGCCTGCCGTTCTTCTCTATTGCGGCGAAAGGATCTTCGGAACTTTGTTCATTTGGCGGCACGGTGTCTGTATGACCGCACAGCAATAAATGAGGACCCGGAGAAGATCCGGTGATACTCGCAATCAAATTCGGGCGGCCTTCACGAACTTCAACAATATTTGTTTCGATGGTATGTTTTTTAAAAAAGGCGTCCAATTCCCGAACCACGCCTTCTTCTTGTCGGAGAATACCAGGGTGGCTGGGAGCCCGCACCATCCGAACAAGAAGGTTAAAAATATCACTTTTGCTGCAGCGTTTGACAAAACTTTTCTTTGTAGAACTCACGAAGCCTCCTTATTACTCTTTTTATTCCAGGGAAAACGGTGTGTACTCGTTGTATTTCACCTCACAGGGGTTTCCTTTCGCCAACCACATGGTGAGTGTATTCAGATTGATTATGATCGAAAATGTCGTCTTTATTCGCTTACCGTGCCGGCAGATGCCATAGGGATGATTCACATGGTCAGTAAGGAACTGCTTGAGTTTTTCGACGTTGATTGCACCCCGGCTGTTTTTTAAAAGCCGCATTCCCCGGTTGTAACGGACCAGGGAACCTGATATGGAATTGGGATCGAACTCGAACTTTCTCATCCTCGGAGAGACATAGTGGTTGGTGTGCACTAAATAGCCATCAGTGGCATACAGAGCTTCATAATCTGTTGCAGAGCCCTCGATGCTGTAGATTTCTCCGTTAGCATCTGTAATGACTTGGTTGTAATTGGATGCCCTTTGCTTCAATATTGCTGCATCAATAGCTTCGCCGATCCGTTTGGCGGCCAAAATCTTGCGCACGAGCAGCATTCTGGGAACTCCCGCTCTCATATCATTCGAATCCACCTGATTGCCTGTCAGACTGATGCCGGCCGAATTGTATCCTACACTGATGCCCAATCCTCCATACCCCACGGCAATGATTTCCGGTTCACCTTCCACTGCATAGTGAATGATGGTGACATGGTCCTGTGTGGCAACTGACGTGTCATTGTTATGGGCTACCAATACCGACCCATCTTCGGTCACATCACCCGAAGCAATCAAGTCACTGCATCCGATGGTGTATGTATATCCCCAGGAGCCTATCTCTTCACAGATAGTTGGAAAAAGGTCCTCAAGGTCCAATCCCGCCCCATCCGCTGCTCCTTGTATCTCGGCCACATACTCGGGCACGTATTTCTTTGAATACTGCAAATACAAATCGGATTCTGCTTTTATTTTTTCCCAATCTTCGCTTTCTTTCAAATATTCCACTTCACTTATAAGATTTTTCTTCAGTTGAGTGCCGAGTTGATATCCGGCTTCATAGTGAGAGCCTTTGACATGGACCACAGGAATCTGGATTTCTTTCAGGTTCTCTGACTTGGTTTGTTCCTCAGGAACTTCTGCATAATTCAGAGATAATAAAACCAATGAAGCTATTACCAAACATACAAAAAGCTTATAGATATTTAACTTTCTTCTGCTATTCAATTCATCCCTCCTACTCATGCATACGTTTCCACCATGATATAGCTTCGCTGGTCGTATTGGCAAGTGGTATGCTCCGGAGAAATTGTCCGTGAGAATTCCCCCGGAACATGATTTAATAAAGCAGGCTTAAAATTCGAGCCTCACACCGACGATAATCCTTCTGGGAAGAATTATGCCAGTGGGAACCATCCAGTACTCATTTTGGGTGCGAGCTGCACACAAGTCTCCCCTTCATTTCTTTTTGGAGTCAATCGAATGTTCTACATTGCGGAATACTATTCTATTTTATGAAATCATGTTTACATTTAAATTTTTATTTGTAAAGTCTTTATTATATTTTTTTCTGTTTTTTTCGGTGCGAAGCCCTTTTGACTTCATATCTTGTTTTGATGGCAAAATTAGAGAAATTGATGCATAATTTCTGTATCCTAGGTTAAGCGGTATATTAATGCTGCTTATCATTTGGGGAGAAATGAATGAAAATAAAAAGCAATAGCTTTATCGCCATTTTGATTTTAATGATCATGGCCTGCTCATCTCCTGAATCAGAAGCCAAAAAAAACCTGGCCGATCTGGGGATATCTTTTGACAGGGCAAGCTTCCTGGAATGCGTTGCCCAGGACAATGCGAAGGGTGTTCGACTTTTTTTGAAGGCGGGAATGCCTGCGAATGGAGAAGGCGGGGAGCTCTCTCCTCTGATTGAAGCTTCACGGAGAGGACATACAGAGGTAGCCTTCGTTCTCATTGATTCAGGGGCTGAGGTGAACTCTACGGATAGCTACGGGGTGACAGCGCTGATGTATGCCGCAATATCTGGTTCGGCAGAGCTTATGGAACGCTTGATTACGGAGGGGGCTGAGGTCAATGCCAAAGATATAGACGGCAGGACAGCGCTTATCGAAGCTCTGTCATCGGAAAACAGCTGTCCGCCGAAGACTATTCACTCGCTGCTCGAAGCAGGGGCAGATCCGAATGTCACTCTTTATGGAGGTTCGACTCCCCTGATGCTGGCCGCTGCAGGAAGCACTGAGATCATGGAAATGCTCATCGAGGCCGGCGCTGATGTGAATGCGCGCGATGAGCGGGGGGCAACGGCTTTGCAGCGGGCACGTTTCAATCCAAAGAATATCGAGATCCTGAAAAATGCAGGGGCAGCGGAGTGAACGAATCAGAACAGGATGGGAGAATTTAAGCATGATAAGAGAGAGACACATTCTGCGCCGTCGTGATTTTATTTCAGGGCTGGGGGTAGTGGCGCTCAACGGGCTGTTCGCCCCAACATTACTCTATCAGAAGACAAAAGGCACAGGGACGCTGTTGATCTATCACAATGTCTACATGAAACATGACACTGGCCCCTTTCACAATGAACATCCCGACCGTCTTCGGGCGATCCATGAGGGGCTAGTTAAAAATCGACTCCTTTCAAACCTGCAGAGCATTGAACCACGAGCGGCTGCCCAGGAGTGGATTGAACACGTTCACAGCAAAGAGTATATGGACATTGTCCTCCATGATTCTGAAAGCGGCAAGCCTTTCCTGTCGACCAAATCCGGAAATACTGCCCTTTGCCGGGATTCCTATGAAGTCGCTCTCTGGGCGGTCGGCGGACTGCTGTCAGCCTGTGATGCCGTGGTTTCAGGCACAGCTCAAAACGCATTCTGTGCCATTCGCCCTCCCGGCCATCACGCCTCAAAAGATCGTGGAATGGGATACTGCCTGTTCAACAACGTGGCCGTAGCCGCCAGATATCTCCAAAAAAAGCACAAGCTGGGAAAGATTCTCATTGTGGACTGGGATGTGCATCACGGCAATGGAACCCAGGATATTTTCTATGAGGACGGAAGCGTGTTCTTTTTCAGCACCCATCAGTGGCCTTGGTATCCCTGGACCGGTGCGAGCGAAGAAATTGGATCCGGCAAAGGCCGAGGGGCCACACTCAATGTTCCATTTCCGGCCGGATCAGGAGATAAGCAGCTGGTTGCTGCTTATGAAGAAAAATTATATCCTGCTGCCACTGCCTTCAAGCCCGAAGCGGTCCTCATATCAGCCGGATTTGACTCGCGGTCAGGAGATCCTCTGGGGCGCTTTCGTGTCACCGATGAGGGCTTCAGAAAACTGACTCGGATTCTTCTCGAGATCGCCAGGAACCATGCCGGAGGCAGGATTATTTCGGCATTGGAAGGGGGATACAACCTGACGGGTTTATCTCATGCCGTCCCGGCTCATGTGGAAACGCTCGGTACGGATAAACCTTGACAATCACAGCCGGAATGTATAACTCAACAGCAGACGTGGCAGATGCCATCGACATCTTAAACACCCAGCTAGAATAGCTTTAGCGATGACATCAATGAAACAAAGAATTAATCTTGGCCATAATTCAAAGTCTAAAACAAGGGGGTAATCATGATGAATCGACGCATTTTCATCAAAAAAAGCTTGGCCGGAATCCCTGTGCTATCTGCAAGTGTTTTCTCGGAAGGGAGAAGGACGAATTCTCTGAATTTTAAGGCTTTAACTCTCAAACAGAAGAACAGGGCTAGGGCGCGTGAGCTGGGTATTGCTATCGGCGATCTTTCTCCCGGGCCCTTGAATGCCATAACTGATATTCCGGGAGTTAAAGTTGGACAGACGACGATCATTGAAGACCAGGGCAGGCACGCTGTCCGAACCGGGGTGACAGTGATTTGCCCTTCGGAAGGACAGAAGCTGTTTGCTTCCTATTTCAGCCTGAACGGCTGGGGGGAGATGACAGGTGTTGGGCCCATTGAAGAAAGAGGGTGGCTGGAAACACCCATTTTTCTTACCGGGACCTACAATGTGGGCATTGTTCACAGGGCAGCAGTTGAATACTTATCGATAAAGAACTCAGATCAAGTCAACCGCCCCATACCGTCACCTGTCGTTGCCGAATGCTTCGACGATTTTTTGAGTGATGCCCAACGCCGTCCGATAACAAAAAAAGATGTCTTTGCCGCCATAGAGAATGCAAGCGGCGGCCCGGTAGAGGAAGGAGCTGTGGGCGGCGGGACCGGCATGACAACCTTTGGTTTCAAAGGGGGCATCGGAACGTCTTCCCGAGTTGTGAAAATCGGTGCCGAGTCCTACATTGTGGGTATTCTTGTCATGGCCAACACAGCCAGCCGTGATCAGCTGCGGATCGATGGGGTTCCGGTGGGAAAGGAAATTCAGGGTTTTGGATACATTGAAGGAAAAACAAAATCCATCATCCTGGTTGCGGCCACAACGGCGCCTCTTCTCCCCTATCAACTGAAAAAAATTGCAAAAAGAGTGGCCATGGGACTAGCCCAGACCGGAGCCATCTCGCATACTGGAAGCGGAGACATTGTGCTGGCTTTCTCAACGGGCAACAGAATTCCTAGAGAGATGGATCAGGCATTTTCTCTGATAAAGGCGGTGAATGACTTCTGGATAACCCCGCTCTACCAGGGGACGGTCGAAGCAGCCCAGGAAGCCATCATCAATGCCCTGACCTCAGCCGAAACCATCGTCGGAAAGAACGGCAACACAGCTCATGGGATTCCTCTTGATCAGGTCATGACCATCATGAAAAAATACCACAGAATAAAGGACTGAAGACTATGACTCAACAGAAAAATTGCGATTTGATCGAGAGCATCCCCTGGAGGTTTCAAAGAGGAGTTCACAATGCCATTATCGATGTCGGCAATATCCGGGCCGGACACCTCACCCTATCCAAAGACATCATGGATAAATCCGACAAAAAGGTAAAGATCCGTACCGGGTTGACGGCTGTTTTGCCCGGTGATATGCGCAGTGAGGAAAGGTATTTTATCGGCTTTTTCCAAACCGGAGGATCAGGCGAAATCAGCGGCTATCAGGTCATCGAAGATTTCCGTTACTTGAATTCCCCCCTTGTGCTCTCTAACATTCACAACCTTGGATCCGCTTACAACGGCGTCCTTTCCTATGGATTCGAGCTTGGCCGGTCAGAGATTTGGCCTCCCATGGTGTTGAGCATCGATGACTCCCACCTGGACGGTTCGACAGCTGCGATCGCCACAGAAGCGGATATCTTGCAGCTATTTAGTAAGGCCTCAAACCTTTCGGTCGAAGAAGGCTCTGTCGGCATAGGTGTCGGGCTTCAAGCCTTCGGATGGAAAGGAGGTATCGGGAGTTCATCCCGGATGTTCACCGTAGACGAGCGACGCTTCAGTGTCGGCGCTCTTGTTGCCTCCAACTTTGGCAACGGCCATGGCTTTAATAGAAAAAAGGACAAACTAAATCCTGAGAGGCGATTTCTGAAAAGCGCTGGTTCTCTTTCGATAATATTGAGTGCGGATGTTCCTCTCCTCCCCTACCAAATCAAACGGATAGCTACCGGCGTCGTTCTAGGCCTCCCTCTGGAGAGATTCATTGACAAAGAGCAGGATTCCATACTGTGTCTGCTGTTTTCCGTGGCCCATGCCATGACGATGAAGGAGGAAGGGCCCAAAGTTTTCGAGTACACTCTATCCAGCGATGCCGTCCTCAATCTGACTGAAGAAGCAGCTTCAGAATCTGTCAAGGAAGCCATTCTGCGCTCTGTCTGTCTATCCGCACCCATAGATGGCAAAAATGGCAGAACATCGCACCCAATGCCCGGCACGCACTTCCGTTCTCTGCTGAAAGTGTTTGAGGAGACAGTGTGAATCTATGTCGGAAAAAATCAAGTCTATCACCAATCCCAAGCTCGGTCTCGATATCCTGAGTGAGGAAGAAATCATTCGTATCCATGAGGCGACACTCGATATTCTAAAAACAGTCGGCGTCAGGTTTCCTTCTGAAAAAGCTCTTGATGTCTGGGAAGACCATGGCGCCGAGGTTGACCGAAGGACACAGATCGTCAAGGTTCCTGATGGGGTTATCGAAAAAGCCCTCAAGCTGGCTCCTCCGGAATACACGCTTGCCGCGCGCAATTCTTCTCTGGATTTGCCTCTCGATGGCAATCATGTGTATGCCAGCATAGACGGCTGTGGCGTGGAAGTCTTCGATATCAATACAGGGGAATGCCGCCGGTCATGCCTGAGCGATGTGGCGGATATTGCCCGTGTTGCTGATTTCATGGAAGAGATTGCCTTCCAATGGGTGCCTGTTTCCGCACAGGACTGTCCTCCAGCATCACGAAGCCTGCACGAGCTTTTTGCGATTTGGCAAAATTCGACGAAACACGTCCAGACCGAAAGCGTCTACAATGAACGGGAAGCCCGGGGAAGCGTAGAGATGGCGGCCGTGCTCTCCGGCGGACGCGAAGCGCTGCGAAAGAAGCCTATTCTCTCCTTCATGGAATGCACGGTCTCCCCACTGGGACAGGACGGAGGCGGTCTCGAAGCAGCACTGGTCGCCGCTGAGGCGGGCTTACCTGTGGGGTTCATGACCATGGCCTCTTGTGTTTCCACGGCACCGGCCACATTATCGGGAAATCTGGTCGTCGGAAATGCAGAGGTTTTGAGTGCCCTGGCCATGGTTGAATTGGCTTATCCGGGCACTCCGGTTTTTTATGCGGCAGCACAGACAGTCATGGACCTTCGCACAGGGGCCTATACGGGAGGTGGGCCTGAAGACTTCCTCTTCGGAGCGGCGACGAACAAACTGGTTGATTTTTACAATTTGCCGCTTTCCATGGGATCCTATGCGACGGGGGCTAAAGAACCGGACTGGCAGGCTGGTCTCGAAAACAGTCTCTCCACATTTATGGCCTCGCTAGTCATGTCCGATATGATCGTTGGAGTGGGACTTTTGAACGGAAGCAAAATCTGGTCCTTTGAACAGATGATCAAGGATTGTGAGATCTTCGGGATCATCCACAAAATGATGGAGGGAATTGCAGTTAATGAAGATACGTTGGCCCTTGATGTCATCCGTGATGTGGGCCCGCGGGGGAATTTTCTGACACATCAACACACCCTCACTCACATGCGCAATCTTTGGCTGCCAACCCTCATGGACAGACGGCAGTACAGCCAGTGGGCCAAACAGAGGGACAGCGCGCGCGATTGGGCTCTCGATCGCGCAAAACAGATATTGGACACGCATCATCCGGACCCATTGGATCCCGAATTGTGCGTTGAGTTGGAAAAAATCATCCACTCCGTGGAAAACGAGGAACAGGATTAGAAAATAAGTTGTGCTATCAGAAAATCAGCGTTATTCAACAGCTACTTTTTTGAATCTTTCTTGACCCGAACAGGAGGTTTCTGGCCGGGCTTGAGACCGCTTTCATAAACAGTTCCATCCAACTTCTCTTCGAATTCTCTGCGCATGGCAGCTCGAATGTCATCTTCGAGAAGAAGATCCAGAGCGGTGGTGGCCATAGCTTTGGCGGCCAGGAGCAGCCCCTTGTATCCTATCGAGTGTTTGGATGAACTCACGACGGCCCAACTGTGCCAGGGGATGCCGTAGGGAGCGCATGTTGTCGAGATGTGGAGCGTGGGTGTGATCCAACTCACTTCTGCCACATCCGTCGATCCACCTTCGGGATCTTTCGGGGTCTCCTTCAAGGGATTGATGTCGGCAACCATACCCTTTTCTTCGACACCCGTTTCCTTCTGAATTCTTTTGGCGTAGGCGATTTCTTCTTCTGTGTAAGTTATCGGGCCGATCCATTCTAAATTTTTCTGCATGATATCGGATCCCGTTCGATTGACGAGCATTTCATAGTAGCTTCCTTTTTCATTTATCTTCGACGCCGTTCCCGTCGCAACCGCAGCCCCCTCGACAATCTTCCTCACTCTCTTGAGCACTGTTTTAACGCCTTGCCTGTTCGAGTCTCTGATCCAGAGCCAGACCCGTGCGTATTCCGGCACGATGTTGGGAACCTTCCCGCCATCCTGAATAACATAATGTATGCGAACAGAGGGTTTGACATGCTCTCTCAGCAAATTCACACCGAAGAGCAGCATTTCAACGGCATCGAGAGCACTGTTGCCCTTCCACGGGTCAAAGGCGGCGTGGGCGGTCTTGCCGAAAAATTCGATTTCCAAATCATCTATGGCTTGGCTTCCTTCCACATCCACGGAAGTCTTGTAGGCCGGATGCCAGGCGAGACAGGCATCCAGGTCGTCAAAGAGCCCCTCCCTTGCCATGTAGAGCTTTCCGCCGATATCCTCTTCGGCCGGACAGCCGTAGAGGCGGATCGTGCCCTTGATGGCGTTTTTGGCAATGATACTTTTGAGAGCGAGAGCTGCCCCCAGGCTTCCCGCCCCAAAAAGATTGTGTCCGCAACCATGGCCCGCACCACCTTCAACCAGGACCTTTTTGAAGGGGGTGCTGTCCTGAGACAACCCGGGTAGTGCATCATACTCGGCTAAAATGCCGATCGTCGGCTTTCCCGCACCGTAAGTCGCGACAAATGCCGTCGGGAGATCAGCCACGCCTCTCTCGACCTGGAACCCTTCTCGCTCCAAAACTTCTGCCAGGACCTCTGCGGAACGGCTTTCTTCCAGGGCGATTTCCGCGCACTCCCAGACCTTATCGCTCACTTCAATCAGCAAGGGGCTCTTCTGATCGATAACAGTCACAAGTTCTCGTTTGAGTTTTTGATGCTTGATATCGGTCGATGACAAGACGGGCTGCAGGGCCCCCAGCAAAAAACAGATGACGAAAGCCAGGATGGTTTTTCTCATGTTCTCCTCCGATCACTAAATTCTCGCCGAACCGCTTGACCCGACATATTATCACGTTCAGTCCACTCTAGCCAAGTTGTTGACTTCCTGGGATGCCTCTGTTATAAAAATCATTCTTATGCAGACGTAAGAGGGTAGATCGATAAACAATAACAAACCATCCGCTGAGCCGCAGCTTCTGAGAAAGCTGAATCTTCTGGACACCACATTTCTTGTCATCGGAGCCATAGTCGGCTCCGGAATCTTCATGACCACGGGATTCATCGCGGAGTATCTTCCAAGCCCTGGATTGATCCTGCTTATCTGGCTCGTCGGCGGATTCATCGCCCTCAGCGGAGCCCTATCATTTGCCGAACTGGGCGCTATGTTTCCCACTTCAGGCGGGCAGTATGTCTACCTGAAAGAAGCCTTTGGCCACTGGGCAGGATTCCTGTACGGCTGGGGATTTTTCTGGGTCATAGAGTGCGGCGGTGTGGCCACTCTGGCCGTCGGATTTGCAGAATATTTCGGCTATTTTGTTCCTCAAGTGTCCACACAGGTCTTCCTTCTAAAATTGTCTCTTGCTGGCCATGCTTATACACTTTCTGCCGGTCAGCTCGTTGCCGTTGCATCTATTATTTTGCTTTCGGCAGCGAATTATTTCGGCGTCAAGAGCGGCATTACGGTCCAGAATATATTCACTTTTTTAAGAATAGCTTCTGTGGCTGCACTCATAGTCCTCGGTCTATCGATCGGACATAAATCCGGCGTAATGAACTTGAGCCAAATCTTCAGCGGTGGAGACGCCACATTCAGCTTCAAGCTCTTTGGCCTGGCCCTTATCGCTGTTCTCTGGACCTATGACGGCTGGTACTCGGTAAGCTGTACAGCGGAAGAAATAAAAAATCCGGGAAGGAACATCCCTCTGGGTTTGATTCTGGGAACATTCAGCGTGACTCTCATCTATTTTCTGGTCAATCTCGTCTATGTCTTGGCCTTACCCGTTGAGAGCATGCAGGGAGTGGCACGCATTGGTGAGCTGGCATCAACCCACCTATTCGGTCCGACAGCGACAATTTTTATCTCGGGAACGATCATGATCTCCATCTTCGGATGCCTCAGCGCTTCCATCCTTTTTGGACCGCGAGTCTTTTTTGCCATGGCTGAGGACAAAGCCTTTTTCAAAAGCATGAAATACATCCATCCCCGTTACCGAGTCCCGACCAAAGCGATCCTCTGGCAGGCTGTTTGGTCTTGCATCCTCTGTTTGACAGGAACCTACCAGGATCTCTTCGAGTTTGTTGTATTTGCCTTAGTGATATTCTGGGCAGCTACCGGTCTTGCCGTCATCGTTCTCCGCCACACGCAACCTAAAACACCGAGACCCTACAAGGCCTGGGGCTATCCTGTTCTTCCCATCCTCTTCGTCCTGATCAACTTCGGTGTTTTTCTGAACACCATCTGGGCTCAGCCCTTTCAATCTTTGATTGGCCTGGTCATTCTCCTCGCCGGAATCCCGGCCTTCCTATACTGGAAGTCAAAAGAAAAAAGCCGGCCATTGGTCTGAATTTGTCCTTTTGATCAGTCTGCGGTCCCACCACCATCAACCACCAGGACAGCACCGGTCATAAAAGAGGAATCCTCGGACGCCAAGAAGAGTGCGGCCTTAGCTATCTCTTCCGGCGTTCCGATGCGTCCCATCGGACGCCGAGCCCCGGCCTGACTTAAATATTCGCTCCATGAAAGACCTCGCATCTTGGCATCTTCTTCGAGCATCGGGGTGGTTACATCCCCGGGGCAGAGACAGTTCACCCGAATGCCTTGTTTTGCATGGTCAATGGCCATCGCCTTTGTCATGAGAACGACTCCCCCCTTAGAGGCACAATACGAAACGGCTTCATTACCGCCAACAATCCCCCAGCCGGAACCATTGTTGATGATGACACCGCTTCCCTGCTCAATCATTCTGGGTGTGACAAACTTAGACATCAAAAACGTCCCTTTGAGGTTAATATCAAGAGTGAGATCCCACTCTTCCTCCGAACAATCGACAACCGTATGAGGATAGAAAACACCGGCATTGTTGAAGAGGATGTCCAATTGTCCGAAGGCATTCAGTGTTTTATCGACAGTCTTCTGGCACTCTTTGGCAATGCGGACATCCGCCAGCACAAAGATGGCTTCTCCTCCAGTTCTATTTATCTCATCAACAACTTTTCGACAACGGGACTCGTTGCGTCCGGTTATACAGATTTTAGATCCTTCCTTGGCAAAGAGGCCTGCGGTTGCTTCTCCAATACCCGAATTCCCCCCTGTTATCAGAGTCACTTTGTTTAAAAGTTTCATTGGTTTGCTCCTATTAAACAATTTATAATCTAAGAATAGAACCTATCCAATCATGACGAAGACCGCATGTACCCAATTGTATTCATTCCTTATTGAATCACAAGGATTTTTTGCTCTTCAGATCACAGAAGCGTTGATCTTCTTCCAGAGAGAAACACAAGCATGCAAACATTGCGCTTGACCTCCTGATTAACGGGGAGTTAGAATCTAGACTCACTTAAGGTGCCGGCGAAAAAGCGCATATTAGCGTTTGGCCGAGTTCGATAATTCACTCTTGAAGGAAGTTGTGCCTATGTTGAAAACGAGGAGACCGAAAATTGAATTCTTGAATGATAGCTTGATCCGAAAAATTATTGATGAAGCGCTTATCATTCTTGAAAAGCATGGCGTATATGTGGAGAACAAGGAGGGCATGGAGCTCTTGCGTGAAGCGGGAATGAAAGTGGCCATCTCCACACAAAGGGCACACATCACCCCACAATTGGTTGAAGATTCGCTATCGTCGGCTCCCTCTTCCATAAAAATGTATGACCGGGACGGAGAGAAAGAATTTACCGTGGGTGGTGATGAGGTGCATTTTGATCCTGGGTCCACTGCCGTCACAATCCTGGACTCGGAAACAAAGCAGGAACGGAAGGCCATCACTGATGATTTAATCAGATTTGCCCGTCTGACAGATTGTCTTGAATATATCCACTTCCAGAGTACGGGCATAATCAGCACAGATGTCCCCGGAGCTGTTTCGGACAGCTATCGAATGTTCATCGGGCTTCTGTATTGCAAGAAACCTATCGTGACAGGCACATTTCGCGTCGAGGGATTCCTACCCATGCACAAAATGCTTGTCGCAATAAGAGGAACCGAACAAAAACTGGCAGAAAAACCTCTGGCCATATTTGACGCCTGCCCCTCCCCTCCCCTCAAATGGAGCAACCTGACCGCACAGAGCCTCATCGACAGCGCCCGTGTCGGAATACCATCAGAGCTAATCTCAATGGGAATGACTGGAGCCACATCTCCAGTGACAATCACTGGCACACTCGTGCAGCATGTTGCGGAAAATCTTTCGGGGCTTGTTATCTGCCAATTGGCTGCAAAAGGATCTCCGGTCATTTTTGGCGGCTGTCCGACAAGCTTTGATATGAGAAAAGGAACGACGCCCATCGGGTCTATCGAAACAATGATGATAGATTCCGCCTACGCCCAGATCGGCAAACACCTCAATCTCCCCACCCATTCCTATATGGGGATGAGCGATGCCAAAATCACCGACATGCAGGCCGGGTTTGAGACGGGAATCGGGGCTGTATTGGCTGCGTTAGCCGGAGTCAACGTAGTTTCTGGCGCCGGAATACTGGATTTCATAAAGTGCCAGAGCTTGGAGAAGCTGGTCATAGACAATGAGATCTGTAGGATGGCTTACCGCCTAATAGAAGGGATTACCCAGAGGGACGATCCTATTGCCCTGGATCTTTTTGAAGGATTTGATGCCAACACTCAGTTTCTGTCCATGCCGCACACACTGGAATGGTTCAGGAAAGAACACACATACCCAAGCCTTGTTGACCGGGATGCATACGAAGTCTGGACATCCCTCGGGAGCAAAACGATTGCGTCTCGCGCTAGAGAAAAAATGGACAACATCCTGCAAAAAACTCTCCCTTCCCTTCCTGATCCCAAGATTCAAGAGGAACTACAGGCAATTATGCTTTCAGAAGCTCAAAAGGCCGGACTCACATCTTTGCCTGATATCGACCTCTCAGAGGTCTAAATAATACTGGCTTGGGCAGATAAAAAAAGTTAATATAAAAAACATCCCAAGAGGGTGATTCAGCAATGTCATCGGAGAAATTCGGCTGGACAGAGAGCCAGAGGCAACGCTTGCGCGAGCTCAACGCAGAACCGGATCTTCAAAGCCGGGTGTTCGGTAGCTCCAAAGAACGAAATGACAATTTCTCAAAACTTGAACAAAATTTGATCCATACAAGTCACCAGAATCTTAAGGAATTGAGGACCAAACGCAGGCGTCCCAAGCTCTGCCAGTTGGAAGATTTTCTTATCCAGACATTGGTTCAGTGTGGCTTCGTCCAAGTTGTGACGCCCATTCTCATCTCCAAAGTGTCACTGGAAAAGATGTCCATCCAGGGAGATCACGAGCTGTTCAAACAGGTATTTTGGGTGAGTGAGAGGAAGTGTCTCAGACCGATGTTGGCCCCGAATCTTTACGTCCTCCTGAGAGAGCTGAGCAAAGTATGGAAAAAACCGATCAGAATTTTCGAAGTGGGGCCATGTTTCCGGAAGGATACGAAGGGCAAATATCATGTCAACGAATTCACAATGCTCAACCTGGTGGAGCTTGGCTTACCCCAGAAAAAAGGGAAAAAAAGGCTCCAAGAACTCGCTGCAATCGTCATGAAAGCGACCGGAATCAAAAACTACACGCTCATCTCCCGCCAGAGTGAGGTCTACGGAGAAACAACGGACATTGTCTCGGAAACCGAGGTGGCATCCGGAGTGGTCGGGCCTCACCCGCTGGATACAGAATGGGGAATCATTGATCCCTGGGTGGGTATCGGGTTTGGATTGGAAAGACTTCTCATGGTTCGCGAGAAATATCAGAATATCCAGAGGGCAGGACGCGCTTTGGTCTACCTTGACGGAGAGCGGCTGAATATCCAATAAACAATTATGCAAATACCAATAACTATTGAAATTGTGGAGATAAACGCATGAACAAAGAACAATTTTTTAAGGAAGCCGAACTTGCGATTCTCGAACATGATAAAGAGAAAGCCGAAGATGTTGCCAGAAGAGGCCTTGCCGAAGGCCTGGATCCTGTAGAATTTATTTCAAAGGGCTTCAGAGAGGGGATTACCCAAATCGGGGATCTGTTCAGCAGCGGAGAGATCTTTATGCCTCAGCTTATACAGGCTGCGGACGCAATGAAAGCGGCCAACATCATACTCACCGATGCACTTCCAGAAACAAGCCAACAGAAAAAGGGCAAAGTTGTCATCGGAACTGTGCATGGAGATGTCCACGATATCGGAAAATTCCTGGTCATCTCACTCCTCCAAGTCAACGGATTCGAGATCCATGACCTCGGCCATGATGTCGAGATGCAGAAATTTATCGACAAAGCCCTCGAAGTGGATGCGGATATCATCGGAACGAGCGCCCTTTTGACGACGACAATGATCGAGCAGAAAAAGCTGGAGGAAGAGCTCAAGAAGGCGGACTTGAAGAAGAGGTTCAAAACTATGGTTGGAGGCGCGCCTGTTACCCAGCGCTGGTCAGATAGAATCGGGGCAGACGCATTTGGCGAAGATGCCAATGACGCTGTCGAGAAGGCTCTTCACTTGATGAACCAAAAATAGATCTCGTCTAATACATGATTGACCTAAAACCTCATGCGGGAAAAAATGTGTTCTAGACTGACAAACATCCTGGATAAGGCTGTCTCCAGAGTTCCTTTAAACGGTACAGAAGCAGCCTATCTCCTGGGGTTGACTGAAGGATCCCAGATATCGGAGGTTTTTCAAACCGCACAGGGCCTGAGAGAACAAAACTTCGGAAACAGGATCTTTCTCTACGGTTTTATCTATTTTTCGACATACTGTCGAAACAACTGCCGATTCTGTTCTTCCAGAACATCGAATAAACTCGCCCGAAGATACAGGAAAAAAGAAGATGATGTTGTTGCGGCGGCTTGCCTTCTTGCGGAATCCGGTGTTCACCTGATTGACCTCACCATGGGAGAGGATCCTTTTTTTCTTCAAGATAGTCGTGGATTCGAAATGTTCCTGAGAATGATCACAAGAATCAAGATGAACACCGGTTTACCGGTTATGGTCTCGCCGGGAGTTGTGCCGCCAATCATGTTAAAGGAATTCGCGAATGCAGGAGTGGATTGGTATGCCTGTTACCAGGAAACGCACAGCAGGACTCTTTTCGAATACCTGCGGCCCCACCAAGACTATGATGCACGGCTGCACTCGAAGAAAACAGCCAGACACTTCGGCCTCTTGATCGAAGAAGGAATCATGACTGGAGTGGGAGAATCCCTTTCGGATATTATTGTCTCCATGGACACAATCCGGGCTTTGGGCGCTCAGCAAGCCCGGGTCATGAGCTTTGTCCCTCAATCCGGCACACCGATGTCCGACAGGGGGTCACCTCCCCGGCTGAGAGAACTGCTGACGATCGCTGTGCTGCGGCTCCTTTTTCCTGACAGACTGATACCCGCTTCGTTGGACGTGGACGGCCTTGATTTGCTCCGCGAAAGACTGGATGCCGGCGCAAATGTGATCACGTCTCTCATTCCTCCCCGGCTGGGATTATCGGGTGTCTCTCAACCCTACCTGGGAATAGATGAGGAACAGCGAACCATCAAGGGGCTGCGTCCCATTCTGGAGAGCAAAGGATTGACGGCTGCCTCACCCCAGGAATATGCCCGCTGGGTAAACACGGAAAGATCTCTCCATCGGCAGCGTTCCATCGGCTGTGAGGTGAATGTATGAAAGTGGCTGTTGTCGGAGGCAAATTGCAGGGCATTGAAGCCACCTATCTCGGAAAACAAGCCGGTTGGGAGGTCCTTTTGATCGACCGGAATTCGCAAGTTCCGGCGAGGGGAATATCTGATTGCTTCATCAAGGCCGACGTCGTGAAAGATCATTCGCTCCTGGAGCGGATTTTTCAGGATGTGGATTTCATCATCCCTGCAATGGAGGATCGTGATCCCCTCACCTCCTTGGAAAAGCTTGCTACCAAGAATGGTTTTCCCCTTGCCTATGATTCAAGTTCCTATGACGTAACATCATCCAAAAAGAAATCCGAGCAGCTTTTCCAGGATCTTGCCCTCCCCCTCCCGCAGGCCTGGCCAGGATGTCGTTTCCCTCTAATCATGAAACCCGCTAATCTGAGCGGAAGCCAGGGGGTTCGCATAATCAAGGATGAGGATGAATTGGCCCTGTCTACAGAAGCCAGGGGTTTTGATATTGATAACTGGATGCTACAAGAATATCTCGAAGGACCTTCCTATTCTCTCGAAATCCTGGCTATGAACGGAAAATCCATCACGTTTCAGCCCACACTCATAGATGTCGATGGTCATTTCGACTGCAAAAGAGTTTTAGCGCCTGTAAACGTTTCCGAGACCCTGAAGGATGAGCTGGACGCACTGACTAGGCTTGTTGCTTCCACACTCGGCCTGAGAGGGATCATGGATATTGAAGTCATCCGGCATGGGAAAGAGTTGAAAGTGCTGGAAATCGATGCCCGTTTGCCCAGTCAGACCCCCACGGCTGTGCTTCATTCGACAGGGATCAATATACTGGAGCTATGGCACAAAACATGCGTCAATCAGGCTGTGCCGGAGGACTTAGAAATAGGTCTCGAGCAATATGTCATCTTTGAACACATTCGCGTGACACCCACATTCTTAGAGATAACAGGAGAGCACATTATGGCCGAGGCGGGCCCTCTGAGTCATCAAAGAGATTTTTTCGGGGCGGACGAGGCTCTGACGGACTTTGTCCCGGGAGCTTCTCATTGGGTGGCCACACTGATCATGAAAGCCACCAGCGCCCCGGAAGCGACAGCCAAGCATAACCGTGTTATCGGCACTATCCAGAGTACGTTTCATTTGCCTGAATGTATCGATACATTCCCCAAATGGTGATGATGCCCATGATCATAGAGAGAGGACAGAGAGAGGGTTCATGACACGTCTGACAAAAGGCATGATTGCGGGAATCGATAGGAATATCGCGTCATATGACAAAGAGCTTGAGCAGATGACAGGATTCAATCTGAGACACATAGCAGCCCGGGCAGCCGGAATGACTGAAGAAGTTGCAAGCATCCATTTCAAATCAGAGTATGTCGCCGTTGTTCCCGTCACTGCGGGTGTGGGAGCCATAGAGGGATTCCCTCAGGCGGTGAAGGGGATTTTAGACTATTTGGGCTGCCCGTCCTTTATCACGGAAAATGCGGATGTCTCCGGGCTTGCCGAAGGAATTGAAAAAGGAGCGGGAATTGTCTTTCTCGCCGATGACAACCGGTATGTGGCCATCCATTTGCACCGCAGGATTATCATCGATAACGACCGGGCAACAGGCTGGGGATATGCCATTGCCCTGGATTCTCTGGCCGGCGGGTTGAAAGGAAGGGAAGTTCTTCTCATCGGAGCCGGAAAAGTCGGCACACATGCACTTCGCGCGCTCTCCCATCTGGGTGCAGAGGTGGGAATTTTCGACATCGATCTCGCAAAGTCTCGCTCGCTCGCCCAAGAATACACGATGTGCTTTGAAGAAGACCTTGCGGACGCATTGAGTCGCTACACCTTGCTCTACGATGCGTCTCCGGCATCGGATATCATTCGACTCGAACACATCAGGCCGGATACAGCCGTAGCCGCCTGCGGCATACCCCTTGGCCTGAGCAAGAAAGCCAAAGCCCTGGCGCATGGGCGCCTTATTCACGATCCCTTAGAACTCGGTACAGCCACAATGTTGACCATGGCTGTGCAAGATGCCTCTGCCGCCAACAAACGGGGGGCAGATCGGAATGATCGCATAGACCCTAAATCTATGAAGCCGGGTGCAACTCCCGGGCTCCCCGCCAAAAGTACAGTACGCGAAAAGCCCCGTTCGCGAAAAACATAAAATGCCAAATAAAAAAATTAAAGACAAATACTACCGCAAACAGGCTGATTTTTTCATTCTTGCCGAGAAAATCAAACTCTGGCCTTCGAAGAGAGGGATCATTCACGGGATCAAAGAATTTGATGTCAGAGGGCAGTTTGCCCGGGTAACGACGCACTGCAATATATCCTTTACGATCCGGCACTCGAAGCGAAGCCGGGCAGCCCGTTGGCTGCGCAACAAATGGTTTGTCCAATCCTGCAAAGAGTGCCGCATTCCTGAATGGAAGATTGAGAAATATCAAAAAACACATTTCAGCCAGCATCGTGGTTCATTTCTTAGAAAGGAGAAGGACTGAATTTGGGAGAGTAAAACAGATACAGAACACCATGCCTGGGAAAAGGACGATGAAGATCCATGTCTTCATCTCCTGAAGAATGCATTGGCATTTTGTATAGCCCCAAGGTAAATTCCAAAAGAAAGGAGGTGAAAAAGTATTGAGGAAAATTAGAACACGCATGGGAGACGGATCCCTGATAGAACTCACGCCGGATGAACTCAAGCGCGAATTCGAAGAAGGAACCCAGGACGCGGCCAAGAAAGGGAAAATCCCCCCCCTTAGTCAGGAGGAGCTCGATTTGCTCTTCACTATCTACAGCGCACCCTCCCGGCCCGTAGGGGTGGAAATGGGAAAGGAAGTCATCTTCACTTATGACTCGACATGCGGTGAGGTGCAGCGTACCTTAACACCCATCGATCGCACCCAGTCCCTTCAGTTGTTCGAGCGAATGCTGGGCGCCGATACGGTCGAGTTGGGTCATAACGACTACAGCTTCAAGGCCGTGAAGCCTGTTATTGCTTACGAACGGCTGGTGCTGGAGCAGGCGTTGTTGGTCACCACGGTCCCTGTATTGTATGGCGCCATGCCCAATCTGGGCCTCTACTACAAACCGGAGGGTCCTGTCCAGAACCCTTCGGAACTTATGGCCATCGGAAAGATAGAAGACGCTAGAGTTGCCCATGAAGAAGCTATCGAGTATGCGGTCAAAGACATGGTGTATGTCGCAAGCGAGCTTTATGAATCGGGAGTCGATGCCGTGGATTTTGACACAACCGGATCTGCCGGTGATCCCGATTTCCTGGCCACCTTGAGAGCGGTGGAACTCTTGAAGAAGAAGTACCCTGACCTGTGTGTCGAGATGGGAATGTCCGGAGAATTTATTCTGGGCATGCATGGAGACCTTACGTATGACGGTGTTCGCCTGGCAGGATTGTATCCTCATCAGCAGGTTGAACTGGCGGAAAAAGCCGGTGTTTCCATTTTCGGCCCTGTGATCAACACCAACACCAGCAAGACATGCGCCTGGAATGTCGCCCGTGTCATCACATTCTTGAAGGTCTGTGTCGCCCAATCGCATATACCTGTTCATGCCAACATGGGAATGGGCGTCGGAGGATTGCCCGTGACGCCTTTCGTGCCCATTGATGCCGTATCCCGGGCATCCCAAGCCGTGGTTGAAATCACACGATTGGACGGGTTGTAGGTGGGCGTAGGGGATGTTCTTGGCATGGCCGCAACTCACGCCATTGCCTCGGGCATGGGCGGAATGCGCACAGCCGGAGATCTGGTTGCGCGCATGCAAATGATCCGAGGCATGAGAATCGAAGAGGCCAAAGAGTATGTGGCCGCAAAGTTAAAGGTGTCACCGCTCGAGTTGTCCGATCCGTTGATCATGAGCGAAGTCAGAGAGGATCTGAAGCTTGGCCTGATCAATCCCCCCCCGGATTATGTTATGGGTATAGAAACGAAGTTTCACATCGCTGATCTTCTGGGGATTGAAATCAATTCCCTGCGCAAATTCAAGGAAAAAACAGGATTGTAGGCGTTAAGCACCGGAAAAGAGGGATGTTCTGATTGAGAAAAGCAGAGGTGGTAGTCTATTCAGAGACAGCCGTGTGGGACATTTAGCACTGATGCAGCAAAATAAAATTCCCTCTTAACAAGGAAAACGGCCTTCATCGGCCTTCGTCTGTTTTGGGCAGCTTTTTCAGCAGCTCTCAGTATGTTTCCGGGCCACTCACTTCAATAGGAAATTCGAAAAGCAATCTGAATCCGGCGCGGGGCGACAATGGCATCGGGCCCCAGAAAGTAGGGCGATGTCCCGATATCAATGGTCTGGGTTATGGCATCCGTGTTCAGGATGTTGAAGAAATCCGCTGCAATACGCAGGTTGAACCGGTTTGTGAAATTGAATCTCTTTTCTATCCTTAAATCGAGCAAGTGTGTCGAGTCGAGTCGCCAGGTGGCACCCCTCGGCTCCCCCATAATCTGGAAGGCACCCTGATCCAACCCGAGGATCGGGACTATCCTTGAAATCGGCTTCCCCGTCTGTCCTGCATAATTGACGCTCACGCTGAAACCCAAAGGAAAAAAATAGGATCCCTGGATCTTGACCATGTACGTCCTGTCGCTTTGCAAAAGACTATCCCAGTTGTTATTGATGAGCTGATTGGGATTCTGGATGCCGTTTCGGCTGCCCTGGTAGATTTGTGCGATGTTGGAAACACCGTTGGCCTTGGACCAGACAAAAGAGGCACTCATTTGCCAGTTGTTGGTCAGCCTTTTCTGAATTCCCAGGATCAGACCGCGATATTTTTGCTTGTATTCCGGAGGATTGATCAAAGTAAAGAAATCATCATCGACAGGAGTGGTCTGGTTCCAGACTTGGATCGTTTGACCGGAATACTCGTCAAAATAGTCCACCTGCTCATACTGAGCAGCCGTATTCCACCAGGAGTAGAAATTTTTTGTGTGCTTGTAGACAAAGGTCAACTCCAGGGCTAGGTCGGGCAGGAGCTCCCTGGTCAACCCAAAAGAAAACTGCTGGCAGAGGCTGTTCTTGACATCGCCGATGGCATTGCCCTGGGTGGGGTCCCAAGTCCAGAAGGGAATATCATAGACCCCTGTGTCCCAATTATACAAATAGGCCTCTACGGGTGTAGCACTCGGGGTCATCCTGGCAAAAGTCATCAAGGTCATGCCATCATAGTAGTGGCCGTAGTTCACTCTTAAGGTTGTCTTCCTGTCTGCAGTCAATTGGTAGACAAATCCCAAGCGGGGAGAAATATCGTTCCAGGAGAGGATGCCGTCGATCCCTTCAATCCTGTTCCCGGTTTCGTTCCGGTTGACATCGATCTCATCGACTTCCATGATGTTCCCGCTCTGGTGGTCGAAGCGCACCCCCAAGTTAAGGGTCAGCCTGTCCGTAATGGCCCACGCATCATCGATAAAAGCCCCCAGTTTGACCACCGAGGAGCCGTAATTGTAAGGCTGCTGGAAATAAGCGGCGTAGGGGTACCAGTCGGGCCAGGCATTGTAGTAATCATAGTCATAGTAGACGACGCCGCCGGAATACGACCAGAACCCGTTGGAGCTCCCCCGGTTGAACTGGACGCCGAATTTGAACTCGTGATTCCCCTTGATGAAATCGTCGGCAAAATGGGAAAGCGAGGCGTTCACCTGGAGTTTGGTGTAAGTCCACTCGCCCCAACCCCAGATGCCGTTGCGGTACTCGCCCGTGGCCCCATTGAAGTGGCAGGGCTCGTCCAGATTGTTGTCCATTGGCTTCCAGTTGTCCTTGACAATCCAGCCGCCGATTTTCAAATCAAAAATGGTGTTCTGGCTCAGAATTGAAGTCAGAAGAATGTTAGGCACTCCGTATTCTCCTGGTTCCTTGGCACAGGCACCAAAAGGCTGCGAGGGCGTGACCACATCGGGCAAATCCGACCATTCGTGCTGGTAGGACACCATGAGCCTGTGGTTCTTGGCAAGCTGGAATGTGGCTTTGACAAAGATCCTGTCATAGGCGGATTTTGTTGGGAAATCAGGGGGAGTTCCCAGCTGGGAGTAATCGTATCGTTTGACGTGGCCGTTGGCATAATACCAGATTTTATCCCTCTTCAGAGGCCCGGAGATTTCGAAACTCAGGTCATGAGATTTTTGGATGGAAAAGGGATACTCGGCCTCTGGGACGTTATTGTCCACCAGGTCGGAAAAAATGGTGTAATAATACAACCCTGTTTGGAAATCATTGCCCCCGGATTTGGTGACGACATTGACCACCGCTCCCTGGAAGTCGCCATACTCTGCCGGTGTCCCGATGGTGAGCACTTCGCCCTCTTCATAGATGTCGGGATTGTTCCAAACCCAGGTCGTTCCGTTCCAGTCAAAGGATGTGTCCACTCCGTCGACCAGGTAGTTGTCCGACCAGCCCGCCGAACCCAGCGACGAGTGCCACTCTTCGGTGCTGGTTTCGTTCATCGAAACACCCGGTGCCCAGAACATGATATCCATGTAGGTGAACCGGGATTTGGGGACATTCTCCAGAATATTGATATCATAAGTCGAAGAAAGGCCTGATTTGGTCACATCGACGACAGGCGACTCGGCGACGACCGTCACCTTTTCTTCGAGAGCTGCCGGCTTCATAACAATATCCACGCTCACGGTCTTGCCGATGGAGACGACGAGGTTTTCCCTCTCTGTCGATTGAAAGCCGGATAGAGTAAAAGCCGCTTTGTAAATCCCGGGGGGCAGGGCGGCAAACAAAAAGACGCCGCTCTCGGACGTCAGCGCTGATTTCACGCCGCCGATAAGATCCGGGCTCTGGATCTCCACGGTCACGCCCGGCAAAGGCTCACCGGCATCGTCCTTCACCGTTCCCCGAATCGTTCCGGTGAGACGCTGGCCGTAGGAAAAATGGAAAGCTAAAAATAGGATGGCCAGAAAAAGACAGATGAATACAGTTCTCTTTTTTTGATGCATGTTACCTCCCCATAAAAGGTTTTGCTGATAGCGCTTTTAATGCTACTCATCTATGGCATCCCTTGCCCACGCTGGCAGGCCAAGGAATAACTGACTATATATGACAATCCGCTTCGGAATACACCATCTTATCGATAGGTTTTGATTGCTTATTCACCCTCTGTTCCAAAATATGGAACGATATTCTCTATAACGATAGAATCGTAAGCAGGATTCACAGGAATGTCAAGTTAAAAAATTTCCTGCTTTATGCATACTGTCCATATTTGCTGGCGGCCTCGACGATGGCACGGACGTTTTCCCGCTTGGAATCCCAGGGAACTTCGCATTCTGTGCCGAGGATATATCCGCCCCCCTCGGCGCAGTCCTCTATCAACTGCTTACAATAGGCGTCCACCTCCTCGGGTGTCCCGTAGACAAGAAGCGAGGAGGGGACATTTCCGTAGATGCAGACCCTTCCACCCAGTGCTTCTTTGGCTTTTTTCATATTTGTTTTTTCGAAGTCGATAAGGACTTTACCTTTGGGAAGTCTTTCGGTGATACCTTTGATCGTTTCCAGGCAGTGCGTGAGGTCGTTGTCCCAATGACAGTAGACTTTGAACCCTCTATCGACAAGAATATCGACGGCTCTCTTGGCATAGGGCCAGAAAAACTCATCAAAAATGCTTTTGGACATTCCGGGCGGGCCTCCGTTGACAAAAAACACCGTCTCTGCCCCAGGCACCTCACCAGCCCCCATGATCATGGCGTCCTCCATGCCCCGCATGAGCTCATAGTCCAGCAGGAACTCGCTCATTTCTTTGACCTTATCGGGCCTCTCGAAGATATCTTCGGTGAGTTGATCCAATCCCCGGTAATACTGGAGGAGGTCCAGGGGATGGCAGACCCGGCCACCCATCAACAGCGGGATTTCATGTTCCGCAACGAATTTCCGCCAGGCATCCGCATAGGCTTTTTTATATTCAAACTCGTAGTAAAGCATGTCCTCCAATGACCGGTCAAAAACTTCCTTGAGTTTGTTGTTGTAGAGAATCGTCGCAAATCCACTTTCCATAGCATCATCGTAGTCATTTAAGGTGCATTTTTCATAGAAGCTGGGAATGTTGCCCTTGGGTGGGAAATCATCCCAAATCCGCCAGTCCAGCGTAGCCTGATCCCACCCGGATTTTCCGATGATTGACAGGTGATCAAAGGTTGTGATGTTCGGGTCCACAAAATCACCGAGTATATCCAGACAATCCACAGTGGCCTGGATGAGCTTCTCCGGCTCATAGAACATCTCACGAATAGATAGCCCGGCGAGATAGGGAATGATATAGCAATTGATCGGAGCCACGGGCACTCGATCCGCTTTTTCAAGATTCCAGGCGGCGTGCAATCTCTCATAGCTTGTTATTTTCGTTGTCATGTGTTTCACTTGAACAGAGGTGTAATCACCTCAGCTTTCACTGTTGCTGATCCAGCCTTCAATGATCCGGATTCCCTCACTCGCATTCGAGGTGGCATGGTCCACGCCTATGCTGGATGTGTCAACCTCTCCCACCACTCCCCCACCGACAATGACCTTGACCTTTTCTCTGAGTCCCGCCTTTTCTATAGCTGTTACCGTGCTTTTCATAACCGGAATCGATGTTGTCAATAGACCTGACATCCCAACGACATGCGGGGAATTCTCTTGAATTTTCGCCACGAACGCGGCCTCGGATACATCGACACCAAGATCAATGACATCAAATCCCCCACACTGGAGAAGCGTGGCCACAATACCTTTTCCCAGGTCATGCACATCGCCGGCAACGGTGCCGATCAGGACTTTGCCCTTCACCTGTGTATCTCCATGACATTCCTTGATCACCGGATCTATAAGGGCGGCCGCGGCCTTGAAAATCTGGGCGGCTCTCATCAGTTCCATGAGGAAGAAATTTCCCCTCTCGAATTCTTCTCCCGCTATTTCCAGACCTTTGCGTGCTTCCTCGATCATCTCTACAGGATCTCTTTTAGCCGCAATTCCTTCTTTCACGGCAGCAAGGACACCTCCCTTGTCGAGGGAGGCCATGGCTTCGCTCAGCTTTCCCACGGTTTCTCTCCTTTTTTCCACATCAGCTTGGTGAGCACAAAGCTCCAGGGGGCATATTTCATCATCATGTCCGCCCGACGACCGAACAGCCATTTGGCCTTGGCCCTGTCGAGTTCTTCTTGTGAGGGGGGATTCAAACCCTCCTTGATCTCATCCAGGATTTTCTTCACGTTTTCGTTCATCGCCTCAATCTCCTTTTATCTCAACTCGCCGAACCCTTCAGTGATTGTAAAAATGTTTTTATCTTTCATTCGACACGCTTATTTATACCGACCGTATTTTTTGGCTGTCTCAAGGACGGCCTTGACATTTTCAGGCTTCGCATTCCAGGGAGTCTCACACTCGGTGGACAGGACAAATCCGCCTCCTTCGGCACAATCCCTTATCAGCTTTCTGCAGTAGTCCTCAACGTCTGTCGTGGAGCCGTAACACATGAGTGCCGCCGGAATATTGCCGAACAGGCAAACCCGGTCGCCCAGGATATGCTTGGCTTTTTTCATGTCCGTTTTTTCGAAATCGAGCAGTATCTGCCCCCTTGGCAGTCCCTCCCCGATGTCCTTCAGGATGGGCAGCACAGACGTCAAGTCACCGTCCATATGCACATGGGCCTTGAATCCTCTGCTGACAATCATGTCCACGCCCTTTTTCAAGGTTGGCCAGACAAACTGTTCGAACACACCGGGTGAGACGTACGGAGGGCCCACAACACCGGCCTGAAAAAACACGATCTCGGCGCCGGGCACATCTCCGGCACCCATGATCATGGCCTGTTTCATGCCGTTCATGATTTCATGTTCGAGAACCCACTCGCACATGGCTTTGACCTTATCGGGGATCTCGAAAATATCATTGACATACTGATCGAATCCTCTGTAATAGAGAATGAGTTCAAAGGGAATCGTGGATCGTCCTCCCATCTCCAGGGGAACGCCGTATTCTTTGACATAACTGCGCCAGGCCCGGGCATAAATTTCCGGGTAATCAAATTCATAATAAAGAAAATCCTCGATGCTTCGATCAAATATCTCGTTGTCGATCTGTCTGTTGAACAACAGTGGCGCAAATCCTCTCTCCATCACATCGTCATAGTCTTCGATGATGCGCTTTTCGAAGAAGCTGGGAATGTTCCCTTGAGGCGGAAAATCATCCCAAATTTTCCAATGCAGCGTGGTCTGGTCCCAGCCGGATTTGCCCAAATAGGACAAATGATCCAATGTGGTGATGTTGGGATCGATGCTGTCGCCGATGAGGTCCATGCATTTGATGTAGGCTTGAATGAGTTTGTCCGGCTCGAAAAACATCTCCCGGATGGTGATTCCCCCCAAATAAGGAATAATATAGCAATGTAGGGGCGAAGCGGGAACACGATCCCCTTCCCTGAGGTTCCAAGCTGCATGGATCCGTTCATACCGGGTCATGGTCTCTGTCATTATTATTATCCCCGCTCGAATTTGTGAGCCTTTATCATCATATCTCCAGCATGATTCCTATTTCAGACAACCCAGATCAAATACTATCAACGTTTTTCGGTGTCTTGTCAACATGAGATTATCATAGGTAAGCATCTCTATTTCCGTGATGGTGGTAATAGCGTTGCGCGTTATGGAGTGATCAGAATGTGTGATGGAGAAAACCGTTTGAAGGCCGGAGGCGGGCATGGTTCCTTTCCCTGAAGGGAAAGG